>Ga0111538_10001794_pt1 | contig 30105 bp, 27 predicted proteins | sample SoiMethybrSBSTD1_FD_79669 | JGI IMG/M metagenome (GOLD analysis project Ga0111538, IMG submission 79669) | Bulk soil microbial communities from a Populus tree surrounding site in Tennessee, USA - Soil MetaG P. TD hybrid SBSTD1 (version 2)... | ecosystem: Environmental > Terrestrial > Soil >... | reverse complement strand
GTATAGGGCAGATGCGTGTTCCCGCCAAGGTTGAATCTGCCCTGCGCATTGGGTCCGCGATCGAACATCAGCCCTTCGATGTTGGAGTGGGCGACGTTGCCGGAAAACTCCCGAATTTGCGTTCGACGGGGCCATGTCTTCGCGGCGATCTCCGTGCCTTCGAACTTACCCGTCGGATGCTCTGGAAAAGCCAGCCAAAAGCCTGTTGCCTCAGAACCTGCAGACACATTCCCGCGGTAGGTATTGTCCGGGTTCGTGATCCAGAAGGTGGACGCCGTGTTGTCGGAGGGAATCAACTGGTCGGTGGCATTTTGACCTTGACCGCCCCCTCCGTAGACTCCGACTACTGCGTTTGTCGAATTACAGGCCCGGTTGGTATGGCACTTGGTGAGTATGCCCAGGTTGTTCAGATACTGGTTGCCGTGTTCCACGCCATCTTCGAGGAAGTAGCAGTGACCGACGTTGTTGTAGGCCACATTGTTCTCAACCCGCACGTTGTTCGTACCGTGTACCGTCACACAGCGGCTGTAGGTATCGTGAATCGCAGAGTTCGCGATGTACTGCCCCTGCGTATCGTTAACCAGATGCCAATGGATCGGATACCTCGCAAGGTTCTCGTGCTGACCCATTCGATAAAACTCGACACCAGAGACCTTCATGGTCGACCCGGCCATCGCCATTACATGCCCGCCACTGAATGACTGTTCCGCGTCGGCTGAAGCCTGGATACGGACATTACGTGTCAGCATGCCGACTTCACCACGCTCATCCACGCCGAAGGTGACCTGGCCGTAGTGCATGTATTCAAGTTTCTGCTCCAGCGTAATCACTTTTCCAGAGACGCTGGAGATGGTTCGTCTCTCTGCCTGGTGGGGATCGAAATCCGTTGATGCGATAACAATCTCATCACCTTTCTTCCAGTCACCGGCATTCAAGACTTCTATTGAGGTGCTGCCCGCAGCGGCTGTCTTTGCCAGCTTGGTCCAGGAGTCTTTCCGATTACCGTGCAGGCTCAGGGTTCCGCCCATGATCATGATCCCGCGGTCACCCATCGTCATGATGTCTTCACCCGGGACATCATTGGTCAGGGTAATAGTCGCCTTGCGCGTGTGGGGGTTGGCTTCACTGCCAATATGCAACTCCCCGTGCAACAGGATCCACTCGGTGATCAGTTCGAGGTCGCGACTGTTTGCGAAACTCAGTTTGCCGTCGATGGTCAAACTGCGCAGCGCCGGCGGACTGACATCGAGGACAACGTTCATGTCACGGCCAATGGTGACTGCGTCGCCTTTGCGCGGCACCTTCCGGTCCGGCCAGGTGGCCGGATCAGACCAGCGCGTTTCCTTTCCCGCCGAAGGGATCTTTTCCTGACCGGCAACGTAGGCCCATCCGCTGAGGATAAAAAGGGCTGGAAGGAGCAGTGGAAAGAAGGAGCGATAGCGTTTTCGCATGGCAGTAAACTCCCGCCCTCGAGAAATCGAAGATGTGCGCAACAACGAACAGGACGATTGTCCAGAGCTTGGCGTGCATATCATGCAACATCCGAAGACTGGGGACCGATGTTTCTTGAACTCGAATCGGCCCAAAACTGGAGCGGGAAGCTATCAGTCGCCGAGCAGGTGTCCGACCGGCTGCAACGGCTCGACGTGGTCGCAGATGACTTTGATGACCATCATCATCGGCACGGCCAGCAACATGCCCCAGATGCCCCACGCCCAGCTCCAGAACAGCAGCCCGGCAAACACAGCGATCTGATTCATCGAGGACGCGCGGCCCATCAGCAGTGGCGTCAGCAGCAGTCCTTCGAGGGTGGTGATGAGCAGCGACACGCCGGCGACGGCAGCCGTCATCCCGAGCGTTCCAAATTGCAGGAAGCCGACGAGCGAGAGCCCTCCCGTCACGAGTAGCGGTCCGTAATACGGGATGGAGTTGAGGATGCCTGCCAGCAGTCCCCACAGCGCGGCCTGGCGCATGCCCATGGCCCAGAGGGCGACGCCGGTGACGACTGCCACCAGACTGCTGGTCAGGATCTGAATGAGCAGAAACTGTTCGATCTGGCGGGCGATGTCCTCGAGTACCGTGACCGTGGCTTTCTTCTGCGACAGTGTGCCGACGATCTCGACGAGTTTTCGTTTGAAGAGATCATCCGACAGCAGCATGAAGTAGGTCAGGAACAACACCATAACGAGCTGGTTCGCCGCGGATAACAGCCCGACCGAGGTGGACCACACGACGGTCCTGGCCTGAAACCCCTCGTCCTCGATCTGAACTCGTGTCACGCCGGGACGCGCCGGCTGTTTTTCCGAACCCGTCAGCGCCTCGGCCGCCTGCTGCACCTTCTCTACCGCGCCCGGTTTGGAACCAGGCGCCTTGCGCAGCACGGCCGCCAGCTTGCGCGCGCCGGCTGGCAGCTGATCGATTACCGTCAGTGCCTGGCCCTGAAGCGCGTAGGCAAGTGACCCACAACTTCCGACGACGAGCGCGAGGGCCACCGCCGCGCCGACGACGCGGGGCACTCGATGCTTCTGCAGCCAATCAACCGGTCGATCCAGGGCATAGAACAACAGACCAGCCAGGACGAATGGAATCAGCACGGCCTGCGTGAACTGCAGAAGCAGGATCACCGTGCCCGCCGCCACCAGCGTCAACGCAATATGACGCACCTGCACGGACGAAGGCGTGGACGACGGCAGGATCGCAATCGGGATGTCGAGCGGCTCAAGCACCAAGAGAGCATGAGCAAGCGTCGTTCCGAACTCGAGGCTACCGGCGGCGTTCTTGCACTTGAAAGAGTTGCGGTCGTGAGATCGGCGGAGCGCACCCGCCCTTGTTACTCGCGGCTGAGTTCAACCGTCCCCCAACCCAGAGGAAACTACCATGGCTGAAGCCGGAACCCTGCACGACGCATTCATCGACGAACTGCGCGACGCGTATGACGCTGAGAAGCAACTGACCAAAGCGCTCCCGAAAATGGCGAAAGCCGCAAGCTCACCTGAGCTGCGGACAGCGTTCGAAGAGCATCTCGAAGAAACAAAAGGACAGATTGAGCGCCTCGAACAGGTATTTGCGAGCCTCGACGAGAAAGTGCGCGGCAAGCACTGCGAAGGGATAGCCGGCATCATCGAAGAAGGCAAGTCGGCGATGGAGCAAGACTTCGATGACGCGACGATGGATGCGTGCCTCATCGCCGGTGGCCAGCGCGCCGAGCACTACGAGATGGCGGCCTACGGGACGTTAATCGCCTGGGCCAAGGCGATGGGGCACATGGACGCCGTTGATCTGCTCCAGCAGACCCTCGAGGAAGAGGAAGCGGCAGACGACAAACTCTCCGCGCTGGCCGAAGGTGGCATCAATCAGACAGCTGCGGACGCCGCTCATCCGGACGAGGACGAGAACGAGGAAGAAGAGGAACAGGAACCGGTCGTTCTTGGCGCGAAGGGCGGACGACCGTCGAAGGCCAAATCGACCTCCCGCAGATAGATGCAGGTTTGGCGGGTGAATGGGATCACGTAGGATTCCGCCGCCGGCGGCGCATATGCAACAGTCGCGGCCCGCTCACGAGGAACGGGCCGCACCACGCCTCGAAGATGGTGTGCTACCCTTCGCCGGCCGCGCTCGGCGCGCACCAAAGACCAGTGCGGCGCAGGGAGGACTTATGTACATCGGCCGTCGTGCGCTCATCACCGTGGTCTTCGTTCTGCTCGTCGTCGCCTTGGTTGCGTTCGTGACCCCGACCACGACGCAGGGACAGGGTCTCGGCTCTGTCAATCAGCAACCGCTGAATGTCAACGTCGTCAACACGCCAACCGTTCGAGAGCAGGCGAAGCAGCCCTTCAATCAGACAGTGCAGTTCTCCATCGGTGAAGGTCAGGACCTGGGCCGCGCCGATCTGACGGTGCCGTCAGGGATGCAGCTCGTCGTGACGTATATATCCGGCGACACCACGTTGACGGCGGGTCAGACGGCCAGGTTTTCGCTGCGGGCCGGCGGTTCAAGCAGCGATAGCGTCCTTCACAAACTGGTTGCTGACGAAGTGCTGCCGTCGTTGGCGACAGTGAACGAGCCGGTCCAGTTGCATCTGAACGCTGGCCAGACGTTGTCGCTCCTGATTCGGCGCAGCAGCAGCGCCGGCGTTGGCGCGAGCACGTTCAATGTGTCCGGTTACCTTCTGTCGGTATCGCAGTAGCAACCCCTGATTCATGTCGCGCCGGATCGCGTCAGACGCGGAGGTCGAACCCCGTATCGGCGGTCGCTACTCGTACGGGTGGACGTACGAGTACGGCGGTCGATCTGTTGCGGGCGGGCCCACTCGGATCCTCGATCTGGTCCCTAACGAACGACTGGTCACCGATTGGCCGGATTGGCGGGGCGACCCCACGCGACCGACCACACGTGTCGCGTGGCTCCTCGAGCCGCTCGGTAGGAAGACCCGCGTCACGGTCGTGCACGGCGACTTTGCGCGCACGGCCGACATCAGCGACTACCCGTTTGGATGGCCCGGGTTCCTGAGTCAGTTGAAGGCGCACCTCGAAGGACGTGCCTTGTGAACACACGGACCTGCAGCGTATTCGTCTGCGCGGCCTTCCTCGCCGGGGCCATCTGTGGCCGTTTCACGATAGACGCATCACCCCAACCGCCGCCGCTTGAATGGCTGGGTGTTCGCGACGATTTCCGCAACTGGCTCGTTCATGCGGCATGAGGGTGCCGTTGGCTTCCGCATGCGCTCGCCACGGAAGTGCCAGGCGAGAACCGCGCAGTTGCTGCCTGATGCCTGGTGGCCCAGCTACCTGGCGAACGCCTTCTTCCAGCGCTTCTTCGGATCATCGAACTTCACGGCGGCGGGATCGAATGCTTCCGGGTCGAACTGTCCTCCGGCCCACCGGAGCGTCGACTCGTGCTCCTCGTGGCCCGGATCGGCGATGACCTGAAGAAACGCGGCGTAGCCGTGGACGCCACCGCAATCCTCCGGAGGACACCGGCCTTCACCGGCAACACAGCGCGGGTAATTGCGGTCGTCCTCGGCCGACTCGAAGCCCTCGTGCACGAGGACGTGCTGCCAGTCGTCGCCGAAGTCGTACGCGTACATCGCGGGCGGGGCATGCCAGTTCCGATGGTCGAAGAACTTCGAGAGTGGGGTTAGCCATCCGGGCACGACTGGCCGGTCCTCGGAGTCGTCGTCGGTGGGAATACCAATGGACACCACGTTTCGCTCAGCCGCGTCGAGCAACCGGAACTCGTGGAGGTGGTAGTCCAGCCAGCCCATGGCGTCCTGAATGGCGACGTGCAAGTCCCAGAACGAGTACTTCTCGGGCACTTGGATGCGGCGCCAGACCAGTGGATCCGTCCCTGAGAGCACCACCAGGAACTGGTGCACGAGCTTCGGCCGAGGCTTGCGTGTGGCCTGCCTCATTGGAATCGGTACGTTGGCCACAGCGTTCTCGGTTGTTCGGAGCCGCGCGATCGCCGCACCCGATCACGCGGCAGTCCGACGCTTCCCGGTGAGCGGCGCCAGACTCAAGCGAAGCCGGAACGGCTTCAGGAGGCGGTTGAGCGTGTCCTGCGTTGGGTTGTGGCGGGGGTTGATCGCGCGCAGCACGTTCGGGCCGGCCATGTGCACCTTGGCCGCGAACTCCTTGACGCCCATCGCCCGGATCACTTTCCCGAGCGCAAGTTGCAGGTCCACGCCTTCGTCGATCGACGCCAGCAGGAACTCGCGGGCGAATGCCGCGTCACGAAGGTCCTTGGCCAACCCGACGTTCCAATCTTCACTTCGTCGTGCCACGACGTTTGCCCTCCTGATAGGCCTTCCAGCACTCCTGCGCCCGCCTCACGTCTGCTGTCTGGGTGGACTTGTCGCCACCGAGCAACAGGAGCACGAGTTGCGCGCCGTCCTTGCCGAAGTAGATCCGATACCCTGGCCCGAACATGACCCGCGCTTCCCAGACACCGCGGCCCACAGTTTTGTGGTCGCCGAGGTTCCCGGTGGAAAAACGGAGCACCCTCGCCTGAATGCGGGCCCGTGGCGCGACGTCCAGCGTGTCCAGCCACTCGCGATACGGATTCCTGCCGTCAGCTGTCACGTACTCACGGACGTCCACAGTCGGCGGCTCGTCTTAAATTATCTCATACGATAAGAATCAATAGGCGGTCGATGGTCGGCTCGAGGTGAGGGGACCGATGGCCGAATCTGACGTCCACCGGGCGCGCGACACCTGCCTGGGATTCGAACCTGGTCGACCCCGCACAAGTCATTGAAATCATGGAGATTCCGACGACGTACGACCGGCCCGGTCACCGGACGCTTGCCCGCACCAACGAAGATCGAACGCTGCAACTCGAAGCTGTGGAAGAACTTGGGCTGATGCGGAGTGATTGGCTGGGAGGCAGGGATTCGAACCCCGATAACGTGGTCCAGAGCCACGTGTCCTACCGTTGAACGACCTCCCAGTTCTAGGCCGCAAATATCTGCGGGGCAGGAACCACCAATTGTATCGGGTCGATCAAGGCACGGGCAAGGCGCCGGGCATGCCTCCGGAATCAACGAACGATCGCACGCGCGTTGGCGAGCATGAGGACGCGCCCTGCCGTACAAATAAACGCGGCCCGACGCTGCGCGCCTGGGCCGCCACAACAATCCTTCGCTTGAAAGCGAGCCTGCGCCGAAGCTCCAAACGAGCCGAAGCGAGGCTAGCGAATCTGTTCGTTGGTGTCGTCGCCGCCGGAGCGTTCGGAGTTTTCGGGCGTCCCCATCGTCGACGATGAGTCGTTGCCACCCGGCTCCATCATCTCCTTGCGTCGACGATGGCTGGCCATGCCACCCTTGCGGCCAGCTTCGCGCGCCTCCTCGCTGGTCCACTCGTGGGCGGTCCCTTTCTGATGCGCCGCCTTGCCCCCTTTGCTGGCAATCTCGCGCTGCTTGGCGCGATCCATCGAGGCGAATCCGCGATCCTCTTTAGCCACACTGCCCTCCCTGATCCACTCGCGAGCTCTCCACACACCTCGCGAGGAGAACCCGTCCCTTCCTCTCCGCAGGTCGTGCGCCGCACTACGGCCGCCCACGTCCGCCGTCCGGGGGAGGTGGCTGCAACGGATGTGCCACGGCTCAGGAGGTGGCGCGCGGTAACCGCCAGTCCGTCATGAAGTTACCGACAGGGAAATAAAGAGGGATCACGTGGCACGCCTTCACCATGTGCCAAACATGAACAGCTTTTCGTTTCAGGACAGTGAGTTGCGGCTGGCGAGAATCGTGAGCAGCCCGTTTAATCGCGTGACTGTCTCGTCACGGCCGAGCAGGGCCATCAGTTCGAACAGGCCCGGACTGACGGTACGACCGGTCAAAGCCACCCGCGCTGCCTGGATGAGTGCGCCTGCTTTCACGCCCCGTTCAGCTGCCGTTCCTCGCACCAGAGTTTCCACATGTGGCTCATCGAAGGGACTCATCTCAGCGAGCGCACGAGCCAGCGCGGCCAGGTGATCGGTCACCTCGGCCGTCGAAAAAGCCTTCTCAACCGCGGCTGGTTCGTACTGGACGGCGGAAGAAAGAATCGGGCGCGCCTGCTCGACGAAATCAGGAAGCCGTTTCGCGCGCGGGCGCAGCAGCTCGATTAGCCGGGTGAATCGACCTTCGTCACCAACGATCGCGCTGGCGGACAACCCTGCGTCATCGAGCCATCGCCGCACGAGCGGCGCGAGTTCATCGATCGGCATCCGCGCCAGGTACTGCGAGTTCATCCAGTCGAGTTTTTCGCTATCGAAGACCGCGCTGCCGCCACTGATATTGGCGAGGTCGAAGCTCTCGGTCAGCTCAGCGCGCGTCATCAACTCCCGATTGTCGCCGGGTGACCAGCCGAGCAGAGCGAGAAAGTTGACCATCGCCCCTGCCAGGTAGCCGTTGTTTGCGTACTCCATGACGGAGGTGGCGCCGTGCCGCTTGCTGAGACGCTTCTTGTCTTCCCCCAGAATCAGTGGGACATGTGCGAACCGCGGCACGCTGGCGCCCAGCGCTTGGAAGAGCAGCACATGCTTCGGCGTGTTCGAAATGTGATCGTCGCCGCGGATCACGTCCGTGATCTCCATGTCCATGTCGTCAACAACGACCGACAGGTGGTAAGTCGGATGACCATCAGAGCGAAGTATCACGAAGTCTTCGATGTGTGCGGTGTCGAACTCGATTCGACCTTTCACGGCATCGTCAAACTCGGTACGTCCTTCGCGGACGAGAAAGCGGACGGCGCTTGGAGTGCCGGCCGCGTCCAGCCTGCTCCTGTCTTCGTCTGTCAGCCTAAGACACGCGCGGTCGTATTGCCACGCTTCACCACGCTGTTCCGCGCGCTCACGCTCGACCCTCAGCCGATCCGTCGTGCAGTAGCAGTGGTACGCACGACCTGATTCGAGCAGGCGTGCCGCTGCAGCGCGGTATCGGTCGAGTCGTTGTGACTGAAAGTACGGCGCGTGGGGCCCGCCGACCACGGGCCCTTCGTCCCATGTCAGCCCCAGCCAGCGCAGTCCGTCGAGGATGCCGGTGACCATGTCGGCGGAAGATCGTTCCGTATCGGTATCTTCGATGCGAAGGACAAACGTACCGCCAGTGCGGCGCGCGTACAGCCAGTTGAACAGCGCCGTTCGCGCTCCGCCGACGTGAAGGTAACCGGTTGGGGACGGAGCGAAGCGGACGCGGGGAGCCACACACTTAGGTTATATTGCGCAGCCGCGCGCGAAAAAACCGCCACTGGGAGCCGCCGATGGGGCGTGACGCAGGCCGCGCGCTTTCAGGCGGAGCTGACCATGGCGGACGCTGCGAAACCCCAATAAGCGTTCCCTTTACCGGTCGCGATCGGAGTCGGCAAAGGCAGCGCTGACCGTTGCCGGTTCGATGACGAACGCCGCGACGAGAATGGCAGCCGCGACGGTCACGAACAGCATGGCGAATTCCGAATGACCGTCAGCCACCGCCAGCGCCGCTGCGAGCTGTGCGGTCGCCAGCGCGACATCGCACCCCCGCGTCCACCGCTGCGTTGATCGCTGTTGGCTCTCGAGTTGCTGCGGAAAAGTACGTGCCGTGAACCAGACGTGCAGCCGCAGGCTCGTCGCCGCCGCTGCGGCGGCGAGGGTGCCGAGGAGAAACCACACGTTCCAGGGCGGCATCAGCCAGCCTCGCGCGTACCACGCTGGATAGAGCAGCGCCACGTAGACGACGGCCATGATGACGTGGTGGTTCACCAGCCACCGCCGCGATCCGGCGGCCCGACTCGATCGAGCTCGATCGACGGTGCGCTCGCTCTCCGGCGGTCGTCCGGCGGCAAGGTCCGCCCGAAGCCGCTCGAGGTCGGTGATGATCTCCTGCGTCGATCGATAGCGCGCGACTGGATCCTTGCGCAGGCACCGCCGAATGATGCGATCGAGTTCCGGTACGCTGTTCGGCTGTACCTCGGAGAGGGGCGGGGGATCTTCGTCGACGATCCGTGCGATCGTCGCTGCGATGCTCTTGGCGGCGAACGGATTGATCCCGGACGCCAGCTCGTACATCAGCAGGCCGAGAGCGAAGATGTCCGTACGAAAATCGGCGTCCTTTCCGAGTGCCTGCTCTGGAGCAAGATAGGCGGGTGTTCCGACCAGCATGCCGCTCTGAGTCAGGCGCGCCTGCGCGGCGTACTCCGCCCTGGCCAGGCCGAAATCAAGCACCTTGACGACGCCACTCGGGGTTTTGATGACGTTCTCCGGCTTGATGTCGCGGTGCACGATTCCCTTCGTGTGTGCTTCCGCGAGCGCTCGCGCCAGCTGCGCGCCGATGTCGATTACTTCTGCAATCGGCAGCGGGCCCGATTCCAGCAGCGCGCGCAGTGGCGCCCCGGGGACGTACTCGCAGGCGAGATACAGTTCGCCGTCGATTTCTTCGAGGGCGTAGACCGTAGCGATTCCCGGGTGCGACAGCGCGGCAGCCATCTTTGCTTCGTTGAGCAGCCGCTCCCGTACATCGGGCGAATGGCTGTAGGTGGGACTGAGCGCCTTGATGGCCACCGTTCGCGAGAGCCGCATGTCGTGCGCAAGATAGACGACGCCCATGCCGCCGCGACCGAGCTCGCGACGGATGGCGTAGGTGCCGATCTGACGTCCGGCAAGGCTGGTGTCCGCTGTCGTGATTGCTGTCTCCCTGGACACCGCCTCACCGGCGACGGTCTGTGTCTGTCCGAGGTCCAGCGAGTGGGATTCGAGCAGGGCCTCGATCCGCGATCGCAGGCTGCGGTTATCGCCGCACACTCGGTCGAGGTAGTCCGCGCGCTGTGCCGGCGCACGCTTGAGTGCAGAGGCGTAGATTTCCCAGATCAGGCGCGCTTCTTCGTCTGCCATCGCGGCCGCGGAATGCTAACACCGTTCAGATCTGCGCTAGTGTGTAGGTGCCCCGTATGATGGTCGGTGAACCGGAACGTGAAGCCGCCACGCTCGCGGTTGTCCGGAAGATGCTGCTCGCGACCCTGGGACTCGGCATTCTCGGCACGGGCGCCGAGTTGATTCTCCTGGGACACGTCGACAGCGCGGCGCAGTGGATTCCGGTGGCGGGGTGCGGATTGGCCGTGCCGCTGCTGCTCTGGCACGCGCGGAGACCGTCCCGCGCGACGGTGACGGCCGTCCGTCTGCTGATGGCCGCATTTATCGTGTCTGGCGCGGTTGGTGTGGGTCTGCACTACGATGGCAACGTCGAGTTCGAGCGCGAACGCGATCCGCGTGGCAGCGGCTGGCCGTTCATACGCAGCATCCTGACAGGTGCCACACCGGTGCTGGCACCTGGGTCCATGGTGCTGCTCGGGCTCGTTGGTTTCGCGCAGGTGTACCGACATCCATCGGGTTTACGGAAGTAGAGGCAGACCTTCAGGTCGGCCCGGCAGGAGGAACATGATGAAACCATTACTCGCAGCACTAATCACGGCTTGCGCACTGGCGACTTCGGCCGCGGCGCAGGTCGGCAAACCGGTCACCATCGTTGACGCCAACATCGTGTCGGCAGCGGAACTCGGGAAGCTGCCGCACATGAACGCCGAGCTGGCCAAAGCGGTCATCGCCAAGCGTCCGTTCAAAACCGTGAAGGATCTCGATAACGCGCTCAGCTCGTTGACCAAGGAGCAACGCAGCGAACTGTACGGGAAGCTGTGGGTGCCGATTGATCTGAACGCGGCGACCGACGAGGAGATCCTGTTGATTCCCGGGCTGGGCAACCGGATGCTGCGCGAGTTCAAGGAGTACCGGCCTTACGATTCGCTCGCCAGATTCCATCGCGAGATCGGCAAGTACGTGAACGAGACCGAGCTGGCGCGTCTCGAGCAGTACGTGAAGGTCGAACAGAAGAAGTAGTAAGGGACCGCGTGACGAGCGACGACGCCAACGTCACCAGCCTACTGCTCAGATGGCGCGACGGCGACAAGGCCGCACTCGACGCGCTGGTTCCTCTTGTCTATCGTGAGCTCCGCCGGGTCGCGCGCGCTCGTCTGCGGGACGGCCGCGCGCGAAATTCCCTCCAGACCACCGCGCTCGTCCACGAAACGTACGTGCGCCTTGTCGATCTCAACAGGCTGAGAGTAGACAATCGCATCCACTTTTTCGCTGTCGCCGCGCGGTTGATGCGGCAGATTGTGGTCGACCACGCCAGGCGGGAGCATGCGGGCAAGCGCGGTGGCGGCGCAACGAGGGTCGATCTCGAAACGGTGCCTCCTGCCATCGAGACGAATCTCGTGGACGTCCTGGCACTCGATGAGGCGCTCACGGAGCTCGCGACGATGGAGGAACGGCTCTGTCACGTGGTGGAGCTGAAGTTCTTTGCCGGCTTGACGATCGACGAAGCGGCCGAAGCGCTCGACGTGTCGCCCGCTACCATCGAACGGGATTGGGCCGTCGCGAAGGCCTGGCTGTACGAACGCCTTGCCGCGGATCCTGCCTCGACCTAAGATGCGCGCGGTATCCAATTGTGATGATCCGCCTGCCTCCTGAAGACTGGCGGCGAGTCCGCGGACTTTTCGAGCAGGCCATGGCGCTGCCCGCCGCGCAGCGCCAGGAGTTTCTCGCTGCGGCCTGTCCGGACGAGTCCTTTCAGCAGCACGTCCGGCTGCTGCTTGATGCTCACGCCCACGCCGGTGGTTTCCTGGAGACCCCGCCGGACGCCTTCGTCGACGGCGACCAGGACGTTCACGATCTGAGCGGCAGCCCGCTCGGTCCGTACGAACTGGAGGCGCGGATTGGCGCCGGTGGCATGGGCGAGGTGTATCGCGCTCGGGATTCGCGACTCGATCGCGTTGTCGCCATCAAAGTCCTGCCGCCCTCCGCGGCCGATGACGCAACGTCGCGAAAGCGATTCGAGCGCGAGGCGCGGGCAGTGGCGGCGCTCAACCATCCCCACATCTGCACGCTGCACGACGTCGGTACGGCATCCGGGCCGAGCGACGCCGTCCAGTATCTCGTCATGGAGTTCGTGGACGGTGAGACGCTGGCGGACGTGCTCGCACGCGCCCCTGTTCCGGTGGACACCGCGATCCGCTACGCGACGGAGATCGCCTCGGCGTTGCGTGCGGCGCATCGCGCCGGCATTGTTCATCGCGATCTCAAGCCCGGCAACATCATGGTGACGCCGTCAGGTACAAAGCTGCTCGACTTTGGTCTGGCGACGGCTCGAGGTCCAGCCTCCGTCGCTCACGGGACATCGCCCGCAACCACTGATCGCGTGACATCCTCGAGCACACTGTTCGGAACCGTCAGTTACATGGCGCCCGAACAGTTGCGAGGCGAGTGCGCCGATGCACGTTCGGACATCTTCGCGTTGGGCTGTGTGCTGTACGAGATGGTTACCGGACGGAAGGTAATTGACGATCGTCCGCATGGGGTGACCGACGGTGTCGCCAACGACGCGCTCGATCACCGGACGCTTGCACGCGTCGGTCTCGACGAGATCGTCACGACGTGTCTGGCCTCGAATCCCGCCGACCGATGGCAGGACGCGGACACCGTCCTGCACGAATTGCAGCGCGTCGAAGCCGGACCGACGAAGGGGCATCGCCGCCGGTATTCGCTTGCGGCGGCTGTCGTCGCGGTGGCATTGGCAGCCGGCCTATGGGTGTTCCTGCCACGAGCCCGGTCGCCGGAAACGGCGACGCCAGTCGCGCAGCTTGCCGTCCTCCCGCTCCGGACCGTCGGCGACGTCGCCGGGGACGAACATCTTGGCGTCGCCATCGCCGACGCGATCATCACGCGGCTGACGACGGTCCGCCGCATCCGATTGCGCCCGACCACGGCGGTTCTGAACTACACAAATGCGTCGCCCGATCCCGCGGATGCGGCGACAGCGCTGGCGGTTGACTACGTTCTGACAGGAACGTTGCAGCGCACCGCATCGACGTATCGGGTCACCCTCCAGCTCGTACGCGGCTCCGAAGGCGCGGTTACGTGGGGTCGTAGCTACGACGTCGTCCGGGAGGGCCTGCGGGATCTGACGGATAACGTTGCCGAACAGGTTGCGGGCGCTCTTCGTCTCGAAATCGCATCGGATGCGCGTGAGCGTCTGCGGACGCGATACACCAGCCGACCGGATGCCTACGACCAGTACTTGAAAGGTCGCGCCACACTGCTGAACTACACCGAACCAGGACTCAAAGAGGCCATTGCCGCTTTCGAGCGGGCGCTCGCGATCGACTCCGGCTATGCTCCGGCACGAGCCGGTCTGGCACTCGCCACTGCCTGGTGGAGCATCCGGTATGTGAACGAGACCGGGCCCGACGCGTTGCGCTGGGGTGAGCGCGCCGACAAGGAGGCGCGCATCGCGCTCGCCGCCGATCCCTCGCTGGCGGAGGCACGACTGGCGATGGCGGGAGCCGCGGGGACCTTGTACGGCGGCTTCCGGTGGCCCGTGGTCATAGACGAGGCGCGGCAGGCGTTGGAGATCGACCCGACACAGGAGCTCGCGCACGTGGTGTTGATGCGCGCGTATTTCCACCTTGGTCTTTTCGATCGGATGCGTGCAGAGGCGGAAGCCGTGCGGCAGCTCAATCCCCTCGGCAACGTGGAAGTCGCGCGCCTCGAAGTCGCGGCCAGCCTTTTCTCCGGCGCGTATGCGCGTGCTCGCGATCAGGCCGTCGCGCTGCTGGCGCGCTCGGAGGCACCGGTGATCCGCAATTACCTCGGGTTGGCGCAGTTCTACAGCGGCGACGTCGACGGTGCGCGCCGCACGTTGTCGGGCATTCGGCGCGGCAATGTCCCCGACGTCCGGTCGCAGGCAGCCCTCGCGAGCGTCGAAGCGGCGGCGGGGGATCGCGCCGCCGCTCGCTCTCGTGCGCGGGACATCGAACGCGGCCCGTATATGGATCACCACGTCGCCTATAGCCTGGCCGCAGTCTGGGCACAGCTCGGCGATGCGGCCGAAGCCGTGACCTGGCTGCAACGCGCAGCCGATACCGGCTTCCCCTGCTTCCCGTCGGTCCAGCGCGACCCTCTGCTGGACGGAATCCGCCAGCACCCGCGATTCCGGATGTTCGTGGATACGCTGCGCCAGCAGTTCGAGCGCGACGCGGCGCGCTACGCCACGAGCCGGTAGCCGTCGGCACCCTCCTGAGGGAGTTTCCCCACGCTTTGCGCCTTTACCGGTAAGTCGCCGGCAGGTGTCTCGTAGTCGTGGCTTCCGCCTTCAGGCGGAAGAGAAGGGGAGAGGAATCGTCATGGTTACCGTTGGCAGGAAGGTTCGTTTCGTTTTCTTGATCGTCGCGGTCTTTTCTGGAGGGGTGATGTCGGTGCTGGCCCACAGCGTCGTCGGCATCCAGTACCGCGACGTTCACAAGGCGCTGGTACAGAGCCCCACTATCGCCACGGATCTGCCGGTGCCGATCTTCAACACCGGGTTGAGCGTCGCCTGCTTTCGGGTGACGAATCAGTCAACCGTCGATTCCAACATTACGGCTCTCGGACTCGAGATCCCTGACGTGCCCGACGAAATCAACGGCTTTGCGCTTGTCTCGCCGGTGGATCGCGGGTGGACGCTGCAGGAAGACGTCCAGGTTCCGGGAGTCCCCGGTGTCACGCTCGACTTCGCGGTCATGACCGGCGGCAACTTCACGGGCGGCCATCATCGGCTGGGAATACCAACCGGCGAACCCGGCCCGACACGCATCTGCGTCAGCGGACCGTTCAATGTTCCGCCACAGGCACCAAAGACGATCGAAACGTTGCTGAACGGCGTGTTCCTCGCTTTCAAAGGCGGTCAGGGCGCGAGCAACGTGCTGGACGTCGGCGTGTGGGTGACTCGCCTCTGATCAACCTGCAAGGCGGCGCGAAGGTCCACTTTCAAACGTGACGTCATGCGCCGGACGACCCGTCTGGCCACGGGCCTTCCGGTGGCGGCGTTCGCTGGCGGCGCCTGTCGTATCAGCCGAGCGAGACGGTCGATCCTGGACGCGCCGGCATCCGGAAGTTGAGGACGACAGAGCCGATGCGGATTTCGTCCCCATCGACTAGATCGACGGACTCGGTGACCGGCTGACCGCGCACCTGTGTCCCGTTCTTGCTCCCGAGATCCTCCAGCGTGGCGCGATCACCGGCAATCACGATCCGTGCGTGACGACGCGAGACGGTGAAGAAATCGAGCCAGACGGCGGCCTCCGGTTCCCGCCCGATGATGTTTTCACCGTCCACCAATCGGATCTGGCGCCCCTCGCACATCAACCACGAGCCCAGTGGTGTCGTCCGTGCCTGCTCGTCCCTGTCAGCAGTGACCACCCCGCAGAACGCGTAACCAAAGCGGCGGATGGTGCGGATGACACGCGGCTCGTCGGCGTTGTCGCCCGTCACCTCACGGATCTCGGCGACCAGTGACGGGAGGTTCGCCTCTGCGACGTAAGTATCCGGCCAGAGCCGTTCGATCAGCTCGCTCTTCGCCATCGCCCGCGGTCGGTCGTCCACGAGGATTCTCAACAGCTCGAACGCCTTCGGCGACAGCCTGAGCTCCTCGCTGCCGCGAAGCAGTTGGCGAGTGTCGAGATCCAGCGTCAGGTCACCGAAACCAAGCTTCACGCGATCTTCCACTGAAAACCCATCGAACGCCCATGCTGTGCCCAGGACGGCGCTGGGATGGGCCTTCATAGTAGCGCCCGCGCGGAGGAACTCACCCGCGCGGGAGGGCGGCCATGACGCGTTGCTGCACGGTGATTGTTTTCTGTGCCCTATTGGTCGGCTGCGATGGGCGAGAGAGGCGTGGCGGAATCGCCGGCCCCGAGGGGCCTGCAGGACCGCCCCCTCCGCAGAAGGTGTACACGCTGAGTGGCCGCGTTACGGACGTCGATGGAGTGGCTGTCCCCGGTGCCACGATCGAAATCGGCGGCCCGAATCCGTCGGCCACGGTGGTCAGCGACGAACTCGGCCGATATCGGTTCGACAACGTCGGCGGTTTCGTCGTTATTCGTGTCACGAAGGCCGATTACATCGATCTGGCTACCACCACCTGGGTGACAGCGGACCAGGCGCTCACCCTCACACTCTATCGGTGGATTTCTCTTACCGTGGATTCGCCGGTACGAGGGACCATCCAGGGGCCGACCTGTGATCCGAGGTGGGATGCGCAGGCGTTGTGTCAACACATCTACTTCACGCCGCCGGAGACTGGTCTCTATGAGTTGAACCTGCAGTTCAACAATTCCGCGGAGATCGATGTGCTGGTTGACGGCGGAATCTACTTGACTGCCGATCGGCCTGGGCAAATCCGCGCCACGATTTTCGGACGGGCCGGGGTCCGCAGCGAAATCTTCATCTATTCGTATTACTCGCCGCAGCCATACGAGCTCACCGTGTCTCGAACAGCGCCCTGAGCGCGCCGCATCACGAAACCACGCCGCGTGGTATCGGGCGTGAGCAGACCAACGGCACTATAATCCGCGCGTCATCCGATGCCTGTCGCTGCGGGCACGCGCTTTGGTCCGTACGAGATTCTGGGGCCGCTCGGCGCCGGCGGCATGGGCGAGGTCTACCGCGCACGCGATACGCGCCTCGATCGCATCGTCGCCTTCAAGATTCTCGCCCCGGACCTGGCGGACGAACCCACACACCGTGAGCGGTTTCGGCGCGAGACGCGGGCGATTTCATCGCTGAGCCATCCGCACATCTGCACGTCGTACGACGTCGGCGAACAGGGCGACGTCGCCTTCCTGGTGATGGAGTACCTCGAAGGCGAGACGTTGGCCGCGCGACTGCTGCGCGGCCCGCTGCCACGCGATCAAGTCCTGCAGCGGGCGACGGAGATAGCGGCGGCGCTGGATCATGCCCATCGGCTCGGGATCGTGCATCGCGATCTCAAACCGAGCAATGTGATGCTCACAGCAGGCGGGGCAAAACTGCTCGATTTCGGCCTCGCCAAAATCCACCAGCTGGGAATGCCCGCTCCGTCGGGAACACTAACCTTGCCTGGCGCGGCTGCCTCCACCACTGCCGAAGGCACCATCGTCGGCACGTTTCAGTACATGGCGCCGGAGCAGCTCGAGGGCAAGGACGCCGACGCCCGAACTGACGTCTTCGCGTTCGGCATGCTCGTGTTCGAGATGGCCACCGGGCACAAGGCGTTCACGGGCGACAGTCAGGCCAGCCTCATCGCTGCGATTCTCCGTGCCGACGTGCCGCGCATCTCAACGCTCAATCCGGCCATGCCGGCACCGCTCGGCCACGTGATCTCGCGGTGCCTGGCCAAGAATCCTGATGAGCGCTGGCAGACGACGCGCGATTTGATGATCGAGTTGCGCGAGATCTCGACGCGGCAGGCGAGCGACGCACCGGCCGCGCCTGCTATCAATGTCCCGCGACGCACGCCGCGTGAGCTTCTGGCATGGGCGACGGCAATCGCTGCTGTCGTGATCGCGGTGGCTGCAGGCACTCTCTACACGCAGGAGAAGCGCCTGTCGGATGCGGCGACGAATGCGCTCGGGCCGGTCACACGATCTGAAATTTCGATGCCCGCGGACACAATCGTCGGCGCGCTCGCGCTGTCGCCCGACGGGCGTCGCCTGGTGTTCGTCGGCCGCAAGGGACTGACGACGCAACTATGGCTGCGCGCACTCGACTCGGTGATAGCGGCGCCGGTCAGCGGGACAGAGGGTGCCGATCATCCGTTCTGGGCTCCGGACGGCGGGGCGATCGGATTCTTTGCCGACGGCAAGTTGAAGCGAATCGACAGCTCCGGAGGGTCCGCGCTGACCCTCGCCGACGCGCCGAATGCGCGCGGCGGCACGTGGAACCGCACCGGCGACATCGTATTTGCTCCGAACTCGCAGACGCTGTCCCGCGTGCGCGCCAGCGGCGGTCGCGCTGAGGAGATCACCGTCCTCGACGCGTCACGTGGTGAGATCTCGCACCGCTGGCCGTCGTTTCTTCCGGATGGACGGCACTTTCTGTACTTCGCGCAGACATCCATTCCCGACAACCGCGGCCTGTTTGTCGGATCGCTCGACACAGCGCCGCGCACGTTCATTGCCCGCACCGAGAACAGCGGTGCCTATGCGGCGCCGGGATACCTGCTGTTTCTTCGCGACACGACGCTGATGGCGCAGCGGTTTGATGCGGAGGCTCTGAAGACTGAGGGCAGGCCAATGCCGGTCGCCATGCCGGTGGCTGTCAGCGGCCTCGAACGCGCCCAGTTCGAGCTCTCGCCCGGCGCGCTTGTCTACCGGCAGGGTACGTTTCTGGGTGGCAACGAGCTGGTGTGGATCGATCGCAGTGGCCGCCGCATCGGGCAGATCGGCTCGACCGGTGACTTCAGAGCCGTGCGACTCTCACCGGATGGGCGCCACGTGGCGTTCGGCGTCGAAGATCAGCGCGTCGGGACACCGGATGTGTGGGTTCACGACGTCGCGCGCAACGTCGCGAAGCGGTTCACGTTCGATCCGAGCACCGATCGCGATCCGATCTGGTCACCCGATGGAAACCGTCTCGCCGTCAGATCCAACCGGCACGGGCGGTTCAATGTCTATGTGCGGGCGCTGGACGGTGTCAGCGAAGAGCAGCTGCTGTATGAGTCGACAGAGAACGCGAACGTTCACGACTGGTCGCGTGACGGCCGCTTCGTACTCTTCACCCGTGTGAACGCACAAGGCCGGACGGATCGAGATATCTGGGTGATGCCGACGGAGAAGGGGCGCGCGTCGTATCCGTTGTTCGAGGCCGCCTTGAACCAGGACTTTCCGCGGTTCTCACGCAGCGGCCGCCTGATCTCGTACCAGACCGACGACTCCGGACGGAACAAGGTGTTCGTCATGCCGTATCCCGACTCGGGAAACCGATGGGAAGTCTCTCCGGATGGCGGCGCCCAGCCGATCTGGCGCGCGGACGGTCGGGAACTGTTTTACGTCGCCCCCGACAACACGATCATGTCGGTGGACGTGCGCGAGGACAAGACGACGGTCGAATTTGGCACGCCCCGACCGTTGTTCCAGGCGCGCATCGCCATCGTTCCCGCCCGGCAACCAAGCTGGATGTGGGACGTCGCTCCCGACGGTCAGCGCTTTCTGTTCATCCTCGACAAGGACGACAACGCGCCTGTCACGCTGGTCACCAACTGGCGTTCCGTGATGGGGAAGTGAAAGACGGATTCCGGGCGGGTCAGAAGTCCATTCGAATACCGAGCTGTACCTGCCGCGGGTCGCCCGATGATGTCGGCCTGCCGAAGGTCGTGTTGCTGACCACACCGTCGAACGCCGTCCAGTTCGGCTGATTCGTCACGTTGAAGACCTCGGCGAACAGCTCCACCCGCTGCCGGCCGAGGACGACGAGCTTCGACAGGCGCAGATCGAGCTGCCAGGCGGCGCTACCCCTGACCGAATTGCGCGACACCCCCGGCGGCCGATCGGTGACGGCCAGATCGTTATTGTCGTCGGCGCCGGTGGTGATGTTGTAGGGAAACGAGCTGCGCGCGGTCAGGAGCGTCGTCAAACGGAGATGCCACGGAAGATCGGCGTTGGTACTTGCCGACAGTCGATGCCGCGCGTCGCTCGACGCCGGGCCTCGCTCCGCGGCGTAGTCGCGCTGATCGTTCGCCAGAAACTCGAAATCTTCGGTATCGCGCTCGGCACGAGACAATGTGTAGGTGACGGCGTACGAATGCCTGGCCGAATGGCGTTTGCGAAGTCCCGCCTGGAGTCCGCGATACCAGGAGTTGCCGTTCGCGTCGCGCGTGAGGATGCGCTGAAACGCCGGATTGGGTCGCGGCCGCGCGGGATTGTCCAGATCCGGATAGTTCAAATCGAGCGAACGGAGCAGGTGTCTGCCGCGGGCCCACACGCCGTCAACGGTGAGCGCAAAGACGCGGCCCATGTGACGTATGCCGACGCTCGCCTGCTTGGTGACCGGAGTGTCCATATCCGGGGCGAGCACGGTCGTGCTGGGGATAGCGACGTTGATCGCGCCGGATCTCCGCGGGTTCGGGCCGAACGGATCCGGGTAGCCGGGACTCGAGAACAACGTCTGCGTGACCGTGGCGGCGCGAAGCGCATTGCTGGAGACGATCAACAGCACCTGGTCATAGAAGGTGCCGTAACTTCCACGCACCACCAGGCTCCCGTCTCGACGGAGGCCGTAGGCGACGCCCAGACGCGGCGATATGTTGTCGCGATCGTGGGAGATGCCCGGCGCGTCCTGGTAATCCCAGCGGACGCCGGCGTTGATCGTCAGGCGCGGGGTGACAATCCACGAGTCCTGCGCGAATCCGGCGTAAATGCCGCCGTGAAAGTCCGTCTCGGGGTCTCCGTCGTTTCGCAGGTAGCGCGTCGGATACGTGGTGGCATTCGCCGCGTTGAACGGCGTGTTCGTGCCGAACGTGAAGATGCCGTTGAACCCCGCAGGCTCACTCCCGCGCTCGCGCAGGACACTCGCGTCGACGCCGACCTTCACGGTGTGATCGCCGAGCGCGCTGCCCACCAGCCAGGTAAAGGCGTCCAGCACCTGCAGTCGCGTCTGCGTGGTATCGACGGGCGCGGTCGGCGACTTTCCGAGCAGGAGTCCTGGACGGTTCTCTGCCACGCAGCCCGGGCAGTATCGGCTCACATCCGACTCGTTCCGTCGCCGTGCCGCCTGAAACTTCAACTCGTTGAGGCGGCGTGGCCCGAGCACGAGGTTGTGGAGAGCGCCAACGTCCTGATTCAGTCGCACGACATCGGCGCGCCGTTCAGGCGCGATCAGCCCGGGCGACTGTGGATCGGTCGTCTGATTCGTCTCGCGCAGGCGATCGATCCGATATCGCAGTGTGAGTTGGCTGGACACCCCACGGACATCGCCACGCAGAAACCCGAGCGTCGAGCGGCTGGCGATCGGAAGGCGCGCGTCGGCACCCGGTCGATACACCTGCAGGACAGACGACGTCACGAACTGCTCCGTATCGCGGTTCGTCTGCTCGGTCGAGCCGAAAAAGAAAACGCGGTCGCGCCGGATCGGACCGCCGACGAACCCGCCGACGATCTGCTGTTCCAGACGCGATTTCGTCGCTGGCGGCGAGACCAGACTGGCGGCGGCGGACGTCGCGTCCCAGCTGTCGTCGCGATGGTAGTAGAAAGCACGCCCGGCGAGCCGGTTCGCCCCCGAGCGCGTGAGCACGCTGATCACTGCACCCGATGCCTGCCCATATTCGGCGCTGAAGCTGTTTGACAGCACCATGAACTCCTGGATCGCATCAAGCGGCAGCGTTCCCCGGACATTCGACTGGCGGTTGTCGTCGATGCTCAGGCCGTCGATCAAAAAAGTATTGTTGCGACCGTTCTGGCCGGCGGCGGTGATGCCGAGGGCGGTGGTCCGCATCGTGCCGGGCATGGCACCGATTCCCGGCGACAGCATCGCCAGGCTGACGACCTCGCGGCCCGTGATGGGGAGCTCCTCGATGTCGCGCGTCGTGAATGCCCGGCCGAGCGTTGTCAGCGGAACTCCGCCGATGGGGACGTCGGCGGCGACCGTCACGTGGTCGGTCACTGCGCCGATCCGCATGATGACGGGGACTCCGAGTTCGTCATTCAAACCCAGAACGACGTCTGGCTGAATGACGTCGTTGAAGGTGCCGAGAGTCGCGCGGAGCTCGTAATGCCCGGGAGCCACCCCAATGATGCGGAAGGCACCGCGTTCGTCCGACGTGGCGGTGCGCAACTCGCCGGTCTCGAGACGTCGCAGTGTGATGTTGACGCCCGGCAGCGCTGCGTGCTGTTCGTCAGCCGCTGTACCGAAGACGGTCGCCGATGTCGATTGAGCGGCGGCAACGGCGGCGCTACCGAGAATGGTCACCGCTACAAGCGAGCAGACACAAAGCCGCGTCATCCGCGTGCGCAGTCTACTCCCGCCGGTCAATTACCGCGTCGCGGGCTGCCCTCGCGGACCGGATTCATAGTAGGCTCATGGCCGAGCTTAGGTTCCGTGCGGGAAACAAGGACAGCTCGAATCACGCTTACCGACGACGGTATCCTGGTCATCCGGATCCGGAAGGGCGCCCGACAAACCCCGGCGGATGCGCTCGAAAATCTCACGACTGCCACCGCCGAGGCCGCTGGACAGCGCCGCCCGCTGTTCGTCGACATTACAGGCTCAGCGCCGCTGAGTGCGGAAACCCGGCATCTCTATTCGGGCAAGGCGCTCGATTCCGGGTTCGTGGCACTCGCGTTGCTCATCGAGTCCAGTCCGCTTGGCCGCATGATGGGGAACGTCTACCTGCGCGTCGCTCGCCCCGGTATTCCGCTCCAGTTGTTTACGGCTGAAGCCCAGGCCCTCGAATGGCTGACGGGCTATCTCACCTGAACGTGACCGACGGAGAGCTGCGCTTCTCGGGACACCGGATCGCGCGTCTTCTCGAGACGCTTGAACGTCTGTCGGCGGGCCAGCCGCACGCCAGCCTGCCGATCTCGGACCGCCACGATGAACTGGATGCGATTGCCTTTGGCATCAATGTGCTCGCCGACGAGCTGCGCTGGGCGCACGCACGGGTGATCGAAGCCGAACGGGCTCGCGCAGACGAACTGCGCGAAATCCAGACAGCGTCGCTGCGCGACGAGCTGGCACATCTGAGTCGCGTCGCGACCCTCGATCTGTTGTCAGGATCGCTCGCACACGAAATCAGTCAGCGGCTGACGGCCATGAGCGCAAATGCCGAAGCCGCCCTGCGGCTCGTCGAATCGTCTCCACCACGGCTGCCAGAGGTACACGAGACGCTCAAGGACATGGTCGGCGACACGGCGCGAGCCTCCAGCGTCCTGCGCCACGTCAGGTCCCTGCTGCGGAAAGATCCGACGACGTATGTGCCGACCGAATTGAACGCCGTCGTCAAAGAAATCGTCCAGCTCGTGGCACCCGATGCGATCGGGCGAGGAATCGTGCTCGAAGTAGCACTGGCCGACGATGTCAGCACCGTCCTGGCGGATCGTGTCCAGATTCAACAGGTCGTGCTCAACTTGTTGTTGAACGCGTTCGACGCTGTGGAGGGGTTCACGAACCGGAGCGGTCGCGTCCTCCTGGAGACATCGCGCCACGACTCCTGCGCGTTGATAGCCGTCACCGACAACGGACCCGGCGTTTCCGACGAGGAGCTCGCGCAGATTTTCGAGCCGTTCTACACGACCAAGCCTGATGGCCTCGGCTTGGGACTGTCGATCTGCAGCAAGATCGTCGCTGCCCATGGCGGCGTGTTGACCACGGCGCGCAACCCCGCGTCCGGCATGAAGTTCATCGCCAGCGTCCCCCTGTGGCCGTCGTCGGCGGCGGATGAGGGTGTCGCTCAGCCACGATGACGCCGCTGGCCACCGCCGACCTTTTGTCGACGTGGTCGCGCATTTCTGAGTTCCCGTGAGACTGCCTGTGCCTCACGAGCAGTCTTAAGTTCCTCGGTCCAAAGAAGTTAGATTTTCTTTGCATTTCTGCCGCCAAATGGCGGAATCCTTGCTCAGCCGCCACCTGGTCCCCCAAACAATCACGCTTCCGACGGAGGAGTGATGGCCAGGCTATCCGCCGCATTGGCGACTGTGTGTTGCGCGAGCTTGCTCTGGACTTCCAGCGGCGTCGCTCAGAATCTTGGCGGCCGATCGAATCGACCCATCGAAGGCGGTCCCATCGATGTCGCACAACTCACCAATCGCGCCGGTCTCGTCGTTCACGGCTTTGTCACCGCCAAGCGAACCGCCTGGATCGGCCGCGTGGTCTACACGGTGTACGACCTTGCCGTGCAGGAAACGCTGAAAGGTGCGCCGCGAAACAGCCTCGTCCTGGCTGTCCCTGGTGGCGCGCAGGGCAACGTGCGGCTGACGGTCCCCGGAGCGCCCGCTCTGCAGGCTGGAGAGCAGTTGGTCGTCTTTGCCGTTCCGCTTCAAGGCGCCACTTTCACACCTGTCGGGACTTCCGACGGCGTTATCCGCGTCCGCCCCGCGGATGGCGGTGCGGGAGCGACGGTAGCGCCGCGGGGCAAGCCCGAGTCTCTCGACGCTTTCCTTGACGAAGTGCGCACGCTTGGAGGCCGGCGATGACGCGCCGCGCACGACGTTCACGCCGCCGTCTGTCGGCCACGCCGTTGCTTGCTGCCTGCCTGTTTGTCGTCGCGGCCGTCGGGTTGACGAAGACGTTGCGCGCCAGCGACAACATCGATTACGACATCGGCGGTCAGATCCAGGACACCTTCTGGGATTCACGATTGTTCGACGGTACGCCCGGATTTTCCGGCGCGATCCTGTGGCACTACAACCCGACGGGCATGCCCGCGAACCTCACGGAAGCGTCGTTCGTGGCGGCTGTCGAAGCCAGCTTCAATACATGGGAAAGCGTCGACGACGGATTCCCACAGGAACCGATCGTGCCGGTGCTGAACTTTGGCGGTCAGACGACGGCGGCCGACGCCTTCGCGCTCGATGGCGTGAACCTCATCGCGTGGAAGGCCGAGGATTTCGGCGGCGGGCTGGCGGTCACCCCGTGCTGGGCTCTCGATGCGCCGACCACGACCACAACAGACGGAACCGGACACACGGTGATGCCTGTTGACGGCGGCTCACCGATTCCGTTCCCTGGGCCGCCCGGGGTGACGTATCCGATCGGCACCGTCATCGATTGCGGAATGCAATTGGACAGTGTCGATACCTGGTCCACAACAGACATCCCCGACCCATTCGGGTTTGACGTCCGCGCGATTACGACTCACGAGGGGGGGCACTTCATCGGCGTCTCTCACTCGACGCTCGGGGATTTCGAGGCCATCAACGAGATGAGCGCGACGATGCTGCCGTTCGTCGCTTCGGGAGACGCGACCTATCGCACGCTGGAGGAAGACGACAAGGCGGCAGTCCTGCGTGTTTACGCGCGGAACCGATTCAGCGGGCCGCTGCCTCCAACCGTCGGTGGACGTGGCGTCATCAACCTCAGGCTCGTGAAAGACGGTGCCTGCGTCCCGGCGACCGGGGTTTCCGTCGTCGCCTATCGGACGGCGTCCGGTATCGATGGGATGAACCGCGTGGAAACGTTCAGCGGCTCCCAGTTCCGCGCATTCACGGCACATCAGCCATTCAATGGTTCTGTGACGTTGAACGTTCCGCCGCTCCCGGCCGGTGAGTCGTACACCATCTACGCGAGGACACTCGAAACGGGTACCGGCGCGCTCTCTGGACAGAGGTACAACTACACGACGATCAACTCCAACCTGCTTGATCCACCGAATCAGAGTCGGACGTTCGACCAGCTCGCCACCGTCTCTTCACTCGGCGCCGGCGACTCGGTGAATCTTGGCGACGTCGGCATTCTCGGCTGCTGGGTACCGAATCCGACCTCACTGGTCAACCTCGTTGCGCAGTCGATCACTGCCCCCGCCACCGCCTACAAGGGTGGGCAGATTGCTGTCAGCTCGACCTTCACAAACGCCGGCAGCGCTGCGGCCGGAGCGTTTCAGGTCGGCGTCTACTTTTCGACGGATCAGACGATCACATCGAGCGACATCTTCTCCGGCTTCACCTGCGCCGTCCCGGGTCTGGCGGGCGGCGCGGTCACGCAGTGCAGCGGATCGGCTCCTGTTCCGGCCGCCGTCGTACCTGGGAACTACTACGTAGGGCTGCTGGTCGACCGGCAGAACCAGGTGCCCGAGAACGTGGAGAGTGACAACGGCGTTGCTGCCGGGAACGTAACGGCGGTCGCGCGCAATCCTCTCGATCCGATCGTCAACGGCAGCTTCGAGACCGGCGACCTCACCGGCTGGACGGTAAAGGAGCTCACGCCGAAATCCAACCCGAATCTTCCGCTGAGCGTACGTGGCGCGGGGGTGGAATATCCGGCGGCGCAGTTCATCGCCTGGCCGTACATTCTCGATTACTTCACCAGCGCGCCGACTGACGGCCAATTTGCGGCCTTGAACGATTTCAACGGCGACGATCCGGCAACGACCGGGGCGAACCAGTACGTCAACCGCCGGGAGTTGTACCAGGACATCACGCTGCCCGCGAGCACGACGACCCTCGAGTTCGATTATCGGGCGGCCTGGGAGTTGTTCCGTTTCGGCTCGACACAAGATCGCACGTTCAGCGTGGAGATCGGGCCGGCCGGAGGCGGAGCGCCGTTCCTCACTCAAACTATCCTGGTCGCGCCGAACCTCACCATCGAAGAAGACACCGACAATCCGAGTGGCGGCGTCGGGGATTACCCGCCTGCGGTGATCGACCTCAGCGCGTTTGCGACGCAGAGCATTCGGCTGAAGTTCGTCTGGAATATTCCCGAGCCGGGAACCGGGTTTGGCTTCTTCCAGCTCGATAACATCCGCCTGAATACGAGTGCGGTGCCGACCAACACCGCGCCCACCGTCACGATCAGCGCGCCGGGTAACGGCATCAGCGTCACCGCCGGTCAATCCGTGACGTTTGCGGGGACGGCGACGGATACAGAAGACGGAAACATCAGCGCCAGCCTGTCGTGGGTGTCCAGTCGCGACAACACGATTGGATCGGGCGCTACCTTCTCGACGAGCGCTTTGAGCGCGGGAACGCATACGATCACGGCGTCGGTGCAGGATTCCGGCGGCCTTCCTGGATCGGCATCGATCACGATCACCGTGAACCCGGCCAATACAGCGCCGACCGCGGGCAATCAGGTGCTCACCGCGAACGAGGACACGCCTCTTTCGGTGATGCTCTCCGGATCCGACGCGCAGCAGTGCGAACTGCAGTTCGCCGTCGTGACCGGTCCGGCGAACGGAACGCTTGGTCCGATCACGAACAATGGCTGCGCGGGCGGGACACCGAACACCGATAGCGCCGTCCTGACCTACACGCCCGGTGCGAACTTCAGCGGGTCGGACTCGTTCACCTATCGTGTCAGCGACGGGGCGCTGACGGCGAATGCGACGGTCAGCATCACGGTCAACGCCGTCAACGACGCGCCGATCGCCGCAAACAGCAGCCTCTCGACTGTCGTTGGGACCGCGATCACGGTTGTTCTGGGTGCCACCGACGTGGAGACGTGCGAGCTGGCGTTCTCGGTCGTGCAGGCGCCGTTGAGTGGATCGCTCGGCGCCATAGCGAACGACGCCTGTGTGTCTGGTAATCCGAGGAGCGATACTGCACGCATCAGCTACACACCAGCTGCAACCGGAACCCACACGTTCACGTACAAAGCAAACGACGGCGTGACCGACAGCAACGCTGCCACCGTCACTATTACGGTCAGTGCACCACCATCGTCGACGACGCATGTCGGTGATTTGGACGGCTCGCGCACTGCTCTCGCCAAGGGCACGTGGCGCGCCACCGTCAGCGCGAGCGTACACGATTCGAATCACGCCGCGGTCACAGGCGCGACCGTCAACGGGCTGTGGAGCGGCGGTGTGAGCGGTCAGGGAAGCTGTACGACGGACGCCACCGGCCGCTGCAGCGTCCCCAGTGCCGCTATCGCGAATTCGAAGAAGAATGCGACGTTCACGGTGACCGGCGTGACGAAGAGCGGGACGACCTATACGTCAGCCAGCAATCACGACACCGATGGCGACAGCAACGGAGGAACGGCGATCACCGTCAACAAGCCGTAAGACGTGAACTGTGACGCGCGCGAGTTTCAGCGCGCGCGTGGGCGATTCTTGAACTCCACGACGATGCTCTCGGCGAGCGCTTTGCCGACATTGGTTGGCGCGTGTGACAAAGCATCGCCGCAGAAGACCTGTCCAGCCTTGCTTTCTGAGACGGGCCCATTGCCTTCGCGCAGGGACGAGTCGGTGATTTCGACGGCGCAGTACGCTGGATGCGTATGCGCCGGCGCACTCTCACCAGTACCGATACGCACCCGGAGCACGCGCACCACATCGTTTTCGAACTCCACGCTGTAGTGTTTGGCGTCCGCCGTCACGGCGTCGGGCATTTTCTGGGCTGCGCCCTGCGCGGCCGGACTGTTTCCGGCTGCGGACAGGACAAGTGCGAGCATCACGAGCGTCAGACGTCGGGTCATGTGCGCCTCTTGTGACCGAGAAGGTCACACGATAGCACCGGGGGACGCGAGGCCGCGCCTGCTGCCGCGTGCTTACGGGTTCGCGCGAAGCAACTCGATGTCCAGCCTGGTGTTTCCTCCGAACTCCTGCCAGGTGTAGCGTCGCTGAAATCCGGCTTTTCGCGCGCCAAAGCCGATCGGCCACCGCGACGGAATTCCGCAGATGCTGAAGAAACCGCTTCCGTCGGTGACTGCGTCGATGAACTGCGCGTCCGGCACATGGTGATCGACGCGAATCATCGCGCCGCTGACGCCCACCCGCCCGGCGGGTGTCGTTTCGAACACCTGTCCGCTGATTTCCAGAGGCGTGAGGAATGGCGATCCCTGCGGACTCGCAATCGAGGTGATGTGAAGGTCGAGGCGCGTGCCGCGACGAAGGTCGGCGCCCGCGCCGCAAACCGGCCGGAATAACGGTGATCTTGGGAACACGGCTGCAGATCCCGGCGGCAGTCCGGTGAACTGATAACTCCCGTCAGGCCCGCTGACGGTGTCGAACTGCCTGAACGACGAGGTCCTGCCACACGCGCCGTCGCATTGCGCCGGAACGACGACGGCGGACAGTGGTATGCCTCCTGCGGGCACGATGCCGGTGGATGTGACGTCGAACACGCGACCGGCGAGATCGGCGATGTCATCCGACGACGTGGTGGCGGCAGGTGCGGAGGTAGTAGCTGCCGGTGCGGCCGGGTTGTTACTGGCGCAACCAGCGATCGTCATCATCGCTGACAGCAACGCCGACCAGAAGAAGCGAGCGCGGGAGCAGGTCATGGAGCATCTCCTGCGAATGAACGGGCGGCGATTATATGTCGCCGCTCCGCGCTGCAAAGCTCGTCGACAGCGCTGACGCGCGAATCAGTTTCAGGAGTGTGCCGTTACGGAACCCAGCGGGCAGCTTCGACGCGTGGCGGATCCAAATCGTGACACACCGCTCGTTGGTCTGCTACTTCGAACGTTTCGATTTGCCGGACTTGTTGAAGGCGACCGCCTGGCGAACGAGCGCCTTGAAGGCGGACTCGTCAACCTCTTCTCCTTCGTGGATGTCGATTGCGCGGCGCACGTTGCCGTCGAGACTCGAGTTGAACAGATGCGCAGGATCCTTCAGCGACGCGCCTTTGGCAAACGTCAGCTTCACGACTTTCTTATACGACTCACCGGTGCAGATGATGCCGTCGTGCGACCAGGTCGGAGTGCCCGGGTTCGTCGCCTTCACCCACTTCACTTCCTCGACAGCGTCCGGGTCTGCTTCCTTGATCAGCGTGCGCATCCTGTTGAGGGTCTTCTCTCGCCAGTCGGCAGGCTCGTCGGTTGGTTTCGACTTCTTCATGATCGCTCGCGGCGCGTTGGCACGCGCGAGCTGTTGGCGGTGAGGGAGGGATTCGAACCCTCGGTAGGACTTTAAAGGCCCTACAACGGTTTAGCAAACCGCCGCCTTCAGCCGCTCGGCCACCTCACCGACTCCGTAAGTATACGACCAGCAAGAGTTTGATCGAAAGAGATTGTCCCGCGACTGGCCCCTGAATTATCGCCTGCCACAGATCGGCGGAGGCGAGCGCATAATCCGCCGCATGGGCCTGGCGCCGATCGGACACGCGACAACCGCCGACGGCGTTCGCATCGTCTTCCAAACGCTTGGGCAGG
>Ga0111538_10001793_pt1 | contig 30112 bp, 13 predicted proteins | sample SoiMethybrSBSTD1_FD_79669 | JGI IMG/M metagenome (GOLD analysis project Ga0111538, IMG submission 79669) | Bulk soil microbial communities from a Populus tree surrounding site in Tennessee, USA - Soil MetaG P. TD hybrid SBSTD1 (version 2)... | ecosystem: Environmental > Terrestrial > Soil >... | reverse complement strand
CACCGGCTTAAAGTCATACTGGCCAAACGGCCAGACTGGCCCAAAGTCTTTGCCGTTTTGTCCCTCTCGCGGGGTGAGTTGAGGTGTTGAAGGAAACCATGTGATCTGCCAGTCGACAAACAGTGGCGACCATGGCTGGCGTTCCCACAAATCGACCAAACGGTCCGGCAATATCTCGCCACCGCTAGCGGAGCGGAAACGGATCTGATCCTCGAAGTCAGGCTTGCGTTCGAGAGCTTTAACCAGACGATCGACCCACTTGTTCCACTCTCTGGCACTGAAGAACTGCTTGTAGTTCGCAGGCAACGTCTTGTCGGCAAGATGGGCGACCGCCAGCTCCACCAACGACGCCTCGTTGAGTAAGTTCGTCAGCAGGTCCGCACGTGAGGCGAAGTGTTTCATTGCGCCGGCGATCTCGTTGACTCCCGCCCCGGAGTTGAACGACTGCGGTGCTGTCTCCTTTATTACCACCTCCGCAGATTTGCTGATCTGTTCCGGTAACCGGCAAGGGAGCGACTTCGGAAATCGATGCTTGGTCATCGTGCCGGAGTTCTGGACCACGATTACCGGATCGGCCGGCGACCAAAAGCGGGGCGCAGCGTCGGAGCGAAGTTCGAGTTCTTCCCGCAACGTGTCTGCAAGTTGTTTCGGCATTGGCCGCAACTTGTTTAGCAGCCCATCGCGTTCGGTGCGCAACGTGCGCAGGCGTTCGACCAGCTTGCGACAGTCCTCGGTTTCCGGATCGAGAGGCGCTTCCTGATCGTATGACTTCGCCGTCAACTTCCACCACCACGCGTACAAGTCCTGTTGCAACGCAGCGATCTCGCGACTAAGCGCGTCCACGTCAGCTTGTTGTTGGTTGAGCTGTTTCAGTGCGGCGAGCTGAGCGGCTGTTGGTTTGGCGTCGGTTTGTTTGGCGGTCTCGGCCGGGTCTTTGGGAAACGCATTCTGATTTCCCGCGCGCGGACGGATGGACCACACCTTTCCCGCCTCAACAGTGGAGAACCAATGCTGGTGGACCACGTGATCGCGTGGCGCAGTGTTCCAACTGCCGACGAGCGATTCAGGTTGGCGATAAATAACTGCTTCGAGCGCTCGCCACAGGTTTGGTCGATCTGCCTGGCCGCTGAAGGGACTCGAGACGAGCGACACGAGCGCGTCTTCGGCGCTGTTTCCCACGCCGACTTTGAAAGCCGCGGTTGGAACCTGCGCGACGTCTTCGACCGGCGGTGCGCCTGGATAACCAAGCATCGTGCCTTTATAACTGGCGGTCCAGTAATTGACGTGCGCAACCATGCCGTGGAAAAGACACGATCGATCGAGCACGTTTGGCGGCGGCGAATCGGAGTCAGTGCGCCAGCCGATCGCGCTCAACACCTCAGCGGGAGTGGCGGGTTTCTCGTTGAGCTTTGTGCGCTCGTCGTTGAGCTGAGCGCGAATCGTTTTCAACGGTTCCTTCTGTTCGTTCTGATACCAGCCGAGTAACAAATAGGTCAGCGTCGTTTCTCTCGGCACGCTTCCCGTATTAGCCGGAGCGCGTAGATCGTTTAGGGTGTCGTGAAAAGAGAGAATGTTTTGGTTCTCAGCCAGGAACGCAGTGAAGGTCGCTGAGCCTGTTTGCGAATTTCCGATCGCGCTGATGGTGGTGTGATTACCGGCGAATTTACCGGGCGCAAACTCTTCGAGCGGAACCGCTTTTCCCACGTTCCTTGCGGTGTACTTTTGAGCGCCCTCGAACAGCAGATTGCTCGCGGCGCCGGCATCGTCCAGCAGACTGCTATCGACGAACCACGCCTTCGTCTTTTGAGCTTCTCCACCGCGACGACAGAAACGGACGATCACCCACTGGTCCGGAAGCGCCGGGAATTCGGGTAAACCCTTCTGGTATGAATGCCGCAGTCCTGAAGGCAGCACCCAATGCAGGTAGACGCCGCGATGCTTATCGTTTGGCCAGAACGTTTCGGGCGCTACGAGTTGGTCCGTCGACTTCTCATTGAACGTGCGGGTCGCACCGAAAAATGGTTGTGGACCAGGCGCACCCAACCCACTGGTGAGCTTGCGATAGTCCTGCGACAGCGGCGCCCAGCGACCACTATTCGCCGTGTACTCGCCTTCGACGAGCAAAGCGCCTCGCTTGGCGATGACGAGATCGTCGATGACCAGCGCCTGGACTTTGATCGGTACGAGCAGATGCTCCATAGAATTAGCTCACTTCCATTCGATAACCTGCTCTTCGGGCTTGCGAATCATCCTCACCGCAAACTGAGCCGAACCCGTGCACGCCAACTTGCTCTTCAGTGCAGCGATGTCGATCACGTCGTCGAGCGCGTCGCTGCGACGCAGGCTCTTGACGTTCACCGTTTGCGCGGGCTGGCCAAACTGCACCTCACCGTTGCTGCTCACACCAAACGTCAGTCCCTCGCGCGGTTCGCGAAAGATGAGTTGGTCCAGCGATCCGCGCGCGAGACAGAACAGCACGCCGTCCGCAACCTGATCGAAGCGCACGATGTTCGGCATCGTCTCGTCAGGTGCGCCGCTGCTGGTAGCCGTGACTTCAATCCCCGGCCAGTTCATCACGATGCTCGAACGCAACAGGAAACCCGACTTCGGAATCTCCATGTAGTTCTCGCCGGGTTTCCATTGCGGGTCCTTGCCCTGCAAACGCAATCGATGCTGGTAGACGATCTTCGACAACGCCGACTGCAAATCTTTTCGCGCGGAGATGTCCTGGTCCTCGGGCATGACGCGGGCTGCCAAACTGAGTGCTCCGTCGAGCAGCGCATCGATCCAGTTGTCGTCGAGATGAAAGAAGCGCACCGATTCAGGCGGCAGCAGCGAAGCATGCGGCACCAGATAGTGAAACGGCACCGGGTACAGCATCACTAACCGCGCGAGCCAGTCGATCAGATCGTCGGCGATCGCGACTTGTTCGTGCTTGCGTTCGCGGAAAGCATCGCTGTGCAATCGAAGGAAGTCGTTTAGTTGGCGCGTGAATTCGACCGCGTTCTGATAACTCTCGACGAAAAAGCGCAGGCCTTTGGCGAAAGCCGGCGACGACAGCGCGAGTAGCCGGCCGAGTTCCCACGCAGCCGCGTACGAAACGTCCATCACGCCAGTTTGATCGTCGAAGATCAGCGCTTCGTCAGCGCGCAGAAAAGTCTTCGTGTTGCGGCGTCGCATCAGTGGCGACAATGGACCACGATACCAGGCCATCGTCGTCGTGCTGTCTAGTGGTTTGTAATCGACCGGCACGTAAGCGCGCGCGAGCGCCTCGTTGACCTGCGCGTGCGTCGTCGGCGCCGGTAATTTGACGCCGAAGTCCGTGGAATTTTTTCGTAGTTGGCGCATCAGTCCGCTGAACGTGTCGCGGCCGGTGCTGTCGCACACGAAGGTCCAATTCGCGAGCGTGATCAAGCGCACACGCGTCGCCGGCAGACTCCCTGGCGACGTCCCGATTACATCCTCCAAGCCTTCGAGCGAGATCAGATGAATCGTGTTCGGGCCCTTTTGCGGAAAACGGTTCGCGACGAGCACGGAGAACTCTCCGTTCGCGACCATCTCCAAGGGAACCTTGTTAGCAGTGTCGACGTGACGGATGTGAGCGAGCAACGGCAGGTCATCGCGACGCGGGCAGAGTCGCAGAAAGAGCTTGAGATCTAGATCGAGCAGACGAACGGGCGTGTTGGCGTCTTCCTTACGCGTGAACCTCGGGACGACATACGATTCGCCGACATCCATGCGCGTCCAGTGGTCCAGTTTGCTGAAATCCGTATCGAGGTCGTTGGTGCCATGCGGTTGCAGGTCACCCACGGTGCCTGTCTTCATTTCCGCGCGGCCGGCGAGCATGTCCTGTTCTGAAAGCACGAGCAATGCGAGCCAGGGTTCGCCTTTCGAACCGTCGAGTGCTCTCTCCCATGGCAGGTTGCGCGAGCGAAGGATCAGATGCGGCAGCACGTTTTGGTAATCGGCAACGCCGCCCGCGGGCGGAAAGAAAGCGTGCACTTCGTCCGGCTCGATCGAATAGCGCGGTGCGATAACTTCCAGACTCTGATCGCGATAGTAATGTCGTTCCGCTTCGCCTTCGACCTTCACCGTCTGTTGCAGCACGAAACGGTACAACCCCGCCGCGATCGGCGCTTTGTAGTTGTCGTACAACTTCATCAACTCTGATGAATCGGCAGCCATGCTTTACCTTCTTCAGTTACTGTTAGGCGATTGCGCCGGCGAGCGGTTCGCCTTGCAACTCGCGGAAACCTTGCGGGGTTTCCCAATTCAGATTGAAGCCCGCTGTCGCCAGCGCGTCGACGATCGCTTTCTGTTCGACTTTCTTTGCGACAACCACATTCTGAACATCGCGCGAACGTGTCTTCGTGGGAATGTCCTGCGATCCCTGCCGTTTGCTCACAGTCGCTTTGTCGAGACCCTGCCAGGTGATCTGCGGAAGCGGCGCCTGTGGACCAAGCGTTCCGCGCGGCGGCTTCAGTCGTTTGACGCCGACGATGCACGTGTCCATCAGCTTGGCGCTGGGCTCTGTGGGTTTCAGGTTTGGCTTCGCCGGATCCCAAAGCGCCGCGGGTAGCGCGCCAGTCTCCGGTTCGATGGTCCAATCAGACAGATCCGGTTGTACCGTGCCGTCGTCAGATACAACCGTGACGTTCAGCACCGACGTGAGCGTCTTGCCCATCGGATGCACACCCAAAGCCTGCGCCGTCTGCGTTCGCAATCCCTCCTTCTTGAGCACGACCGCCTCGGGCGCCATCATCGGTTGACCACTGAACTCCCGATCCTGAACACCCTGCGGCGGACTATTCGTCGCCACTTGCCCAACGTTCAGACTTGTAACCGGAACCACAGTTGACGCTGCGAACTCCAACTCGTCCGCACGAACTTTCCACATCTGATCTTCGGGCTTCACTTGCTGCTGCTGGCGACGCGCGTTCGGAAGATTGTTCAGACCACTCGCGCCGCCGGCGAGATTCGGCTGCACGATCGGAAACGCCTTCACCGGTGCGTTGACTGACTTCAGATCGCCGCCGCTCATGTTCAGGAACTTGTGACAGAACTTTTCCCACGACCCGAGCAGCTCCTGCTTCGTCGGACGCGGTACGCCGAATTCGACGTCGAACGAAACGAACACAAGGTCGATGTGCGCGATGCCGCCCGATGGTGGTCCCCACATCTGTATCGACGCGCCGACTGTTGCTTTGACTGACGTCAGGAAAAGAGCGACTTCGACGCGCAACGAAATACCGATCTCTATGTCGTAGTAGAACGGCTCCCAGTTGAGAAGGATGTCGAAGTAAACGGTGAACCAGGCGGAGATGCGACCCGAATGGAAAGTTGCTTCCAGCTTACCGCCAACCATGCCGCACGACGGCGTGAGGGCGAGGTAGATGCCACCTTTGAACGAAAGCTTATCGTCTATCTGCCAGTTCAAACCGAGCCGCGGCACTACGGGGTAGTGTTCCGGGCGACGGAAACGCGGGTGATAACCACCGAACGTGAAAACGATGTCGCCTTTGTGATCTCCGTCGAACCAGACACACAACGCGAAGCCGCCGGTCAGCTTGCAGTCGGTGTTGATGATCCAGGAATTGCTGGTTAGCAATCCCATCAACTTGAACGTGCCCTCTTTCGGTTTAAGCGACATCAAGACCTGCATCTCGATGTAGCAGAGCGCTCGTGCCGTAAGGTCGCGCGAGTGTCTGAAGCGCGCGAGGCCCAGCAGCGAAAGTTCAAACTCTTCACCCCACTGCACGATCACCAACGCGAAACAATCCACTATGCCGGCGATCGTGAACCGCGCGCCGGCGCAGGCGAATTGCTGACCCTTTTGGGCCACTACAACCTTGCCCATGTCCGCGAGCACCGACGCCGGGTCTTCGACTGGCTTACCCAACTGGCCATGTAGTTCGAGGCTCGTGTCTTTCTCCTGGAAACCGCCCTCGCCCATCACCATTTTGACCAGCGGAAACTCGGCCACGTCTTCAATCTTCGGGATCTTTACCTTGCGATTGAAGCCATATCCGAAAGCGATTCCGGTGAATTGGATCGGACCGAAGGCTGGTCCACAGCCGGCGTCAGCCGTCAACATCGCGTAGACGAAGAAGGTCTTGTCGGGACGCAAGACAGTCAAGTCGCCGTCTTCGTCGACGACGATGAAGACTTCGTTCTCACTGTTATAGACTTCCCATCGACGCGGCAGGTAAGCGAGTGCGACGGGTTTGTTGGTGCGCGGAGTGACTCCTTTTTCCTTTAGTTTTGTTATCAGCGTCGCGTTTAGTCTGAGGCGATTCAGATCGGAGACGATGTCCTTCTCGCTCTTCATGTCGAAAAGAACCATGTTCCCGTAGAAGCCCATCGCCGAGAATGAAGCCTTCTTGAAGTCGACTGTCAGACTGCCCGCAAACTCGAATCCCGATCGGAAGAAACTGCCGGAGATGACAACCGGACCGATCTTTACGGAGACGTCGAGACCGTCGAGCGTGAAGTTGAAAATCAGCGGATTGTTTAGTTGAAAAGTGAACTTCGCGCCGATGAGTCCCAACTCGAAAACGGGAAGACGAATACCGCCAGTGATCGAAACGCTGATTTGCGCGCTGTCGGGCAGGCCTTTGCTGAGTTCGAGATTCTCAACACCCTTCAACCCGATGCCAATCTGCCTGACGTACACGATCAGTGCGGTCCGATCGATCGGGATCAACGCCATCTTGCCGCGATTGCCCTTCTCATCGTACAGCTGAATGTCGAGCGTGCCCGTGCTGCCTGGTTTCAACCCGGTGAGATAACCGACAGAGATCGAAAACTTGTCTTTCTTCTTGGCGCTGAGACGAGTCCTGACAGTCTTTTCTTTTGTCGGTGTAGGCGCGGGAACAACGGCCCAATCATCCTTCAGCAGTTCCTGAAGTCCTTCGAGAAGTTCATCGCTCTCCTCTTCTTTCTTCTCGCGAGGCGCAAACGAGAGGCGCAAGTCTTTCAGCTTGACGCCAATACCGATCGACACTCGCTCGAAAGCGTTCTTCTCCGTCTTGACGTCTTCCAGCGAGATCTTCAACGCGAGGCGCACTTCAACAGCGCCGAGACCGAAGTGACCGACAAATCCTTCGATGAACCCGAGCCCGTCTTTGGTCGCGCCCTTGATGTCGACGCCGAGGCTGACCAGATCGAAGAGCATGGACCACGAGAACGTCGCTTCCTGGTTCTGCAGATTGTCGGTGTGTACTCGCTTGATGGGCATGACGCGAATGCCAGGCACTGGCGTCCGCGTGGGTTTCTTGTTTTCGCCGAGCGGCATCAGGCGTCGCAGCCAGTTGTCGTCGATCGTTTCGCCACTCAACCACTTGCCAAGATGCAAGAAGACTTCGACGGTGCTCTGCTTGCCCGTTTTCTCCGGTTTGGGTTCGGGTTGCGGTTCCGGCGGACCTTCACTCTCTTCCTGTTCGTCTTCTTCGATCAGAATGCTCGTGTCTTCAGTGAAATTATCTTCACTGACGACGATGGTGGGAGTTTCAGGATCTTCCTTCTCTTTCTTGGAATCTTTCTCGGAAACGACTTTGAGCGGGATGTTGTAGGCGGCGCCACCCAAACCGAAGAATTTCTTCTTCGCCTCGGTCTCCACAGTAGCAAGCCCGAGAGCGATACGAGCTTCCTTGTCGCTCTGTGCTGTCACACCTTTTATGTACAGCGGATAGCCGTCGAGTTCGTTCAGGATTCGATTGACAACGTCCCACGCGGTCAGTCCTTCCTCAGTCTTGACGGCATACTCCTCACCTTTCGCAGACAGGAGACCCAGCGTCTCGAGCATGCTACTCAGCTTTCGCACACTGGAAGGCGCGTCGACCTTGTCGATCTCCGGCGGCTTGTAGTTCTGAATGCCTCCGAGAAACTTGACCGTCTCCTTGAATTCTTTTGCTGATTCCCCGAGATCCTCCTTGATCTCCTTAAGCTTGGACTTCTTGATAAGGATGTCAGTGAAGCCTGACTCGTCCGAAACTTTTCCCATGATCAGCGGGCCGATCGGCGCGCTCATCAGCTCTTTGCCCTCGGCCTTCGCGAGAAACTCTTTGCAGAAATCTTTCCAGCCGCTGAATTTCTGCCAGGCGGAAAGATCGTCTTCCCGCTTCTTTCTTATTCGTTTTTCAATCCGGACTTCCGCATCGGAGAACACTGTTTTCAAGTCGTACTCGTCACCGGTGCGCTGCACCCAGCGCGACGAAAACGGGATGCGGAGATTGAAACGGACTGCGAACAGTTCGTTTTTCTCTTCGTCAACTCCGATCGGATTGCCGTTTGAGCGACTGAGGGCGATACCTGCACAAATCGAAGTCCCGACAAACTCTCCTGTCTTTGGTTCACTGTTGGGGAGCTCAAAGAACGGAACGAGAAACTCGACCTCCGCTTGAATGTCTTCGCTCTCCGTCATAAACACGCGCGCGCGGCGGCGCATGCCCGCACCGAGCACGTAGACTTCCCGGCCTTTATTGTCGTGTTTGGAGAGGCCGATCGTCAGAGTTGAATAAACACTGCACTCTTTTTTGTTTTTGGTTAGGAGGGTCTGGTTGATTTCTTTGGTCCAGCCCTTCATGTTGCGCGTGAACTCCTTGCCGAGAAGATCGATCGAAGCGATGAGCGGTTCTGAAATCGCGACGAATTCGTTTTTGTTATCGGCAATGTTCTGTACGAGCGTGGCGATGAGCCAATCGCGAAAACGCACGCTGTCCCAGGCGCGTTTTGGGCTTAAGAGCCACGGTATGTTGGCGTACGACTGGCGGAGCTTTCGTGCTTCTTTCCGGGTTGGTTCGGTGAGCCAGTAATCGCGGCCGATCTGGGCGGAGTTTGCCGGTTCGGCTTTAATTTTTGCGAGACCGGTGATCAGGAACAGGAGGTCTTTTGTCGATGGTGATTCGTCGGCCATGAACGCACCTCAAGTAACTGGGGGTCGTTGCTGGATTGCGTTTGCTGAATGTTCAAAAGCGACTGCGGGATGGGCTAGCGAGTTAGCCCTGCCTCAAAGCGTGCGAGAGTATATTTGCAGAATCGGATTGCGGCAATAAGAAAGTTCGCACCAAGGCGATCAAATCTGTGTTATTAACGTTCGGTCCACACACCTACAGGAGGATTCACATGCTCACACGTTCATTATTAACGTTCGCCGTTTTGTGTACTGTTTCGGCGTCGATCTATGCAGCGCCGAAAACCGGGTTCACCTCATTCATCGTCGGTAATGCGGCCGATGCTCAACCTTCTCAGTCGTTGAGTCCGGGGTTGGTCTTGATGGGAGGCGGAACAGACGTCGACGCCGCGTTTCAGTGGATGTGCCAGCGCGCAGGCGGCGGCGACTTCGTCGTGATCCGAACCACCGGAACGGACGCTTACAACCCGTACATCCAGCAACTCTGTCCGCAAATGGATTCAGTTGAAACGATCATCATCACGAGCGTGACCGGCGCAAACTCCGCGTACGTCAGCACTCACATTCAAAACGCGGAGGCGCTTTGGATTGCCGGCGGCGACCAGTCGACGTACGTCAACCTCTGGCGGGGAACGGCTGTGCAGACGGGCGTCAATTTCCTGCTCAACTCGAAGCTCGCACCGGTTGGTGGAACTAGCGCAGGCCTCGCGGTGCTCAGTCAGTTTATTTACACGGGCGCTCTCGGCTCAGTCACGTCGAGTCAAGCGCTGGCTAATCCGTTCCATCGTTACGTCACGCTCGATCGCGACTTGTTTCAATCTTCGTTGGGAGCGAGCAAGCTCTACGATTCACATTTCGTGACGCGCGATCGCATGGGGAGATCGCTTGTCTTTTTAGCGCGTATTGTAAACAACGGTTGGGCCACGCAACCGCGAGCGATCGGAGTTGACGAGGAGACAGCATTGCTCGTGCTGCCCGGTGGCGCAGCTACGATGGTGGGCGTAGGCGCAGCGTACTTCCTCCAGGCGCCCGGGCCGGCACAGGTGCTCGCCGACAAGACGCCACTGACCTATCTCAACATCGGCGTCTACAAAGTGCCGCAGGGTGGCACTTTCAACCTGTCGACCTGGACCGGGACCGGCGGCGTTGCTTACACGCTGAGCGTAAACAACGGATCGCTGACCTCGACCCAGGCCGGCGGGAATATTTATTAGGTTCCGCTCACCAAGCGTCACCTACGGATTTGTCACCCGCACACTGATACTTCCAGTTGCAGCCTGGAACGGATCGACAACGACAGTGTAAGTACCGGTCGTGCCTAAAGTCTGTGCGGGAACGTTAAAGCTACTTGCACTTTGTGATGTTGAGACCTGCGTTGTGCCATCCGGTCTCAGCAGTTTAATTCCTGTGGAACCAATTAAGTTGTTGGTCAGCCGAATTGTAACCTGTTGACCAGAAGTTCCCGGGAACGTTACGAGAGTGTTCTGTCCGGGCACCGAAGTCGAAACGCTTATGGCAGACGCGTTGATTGTCGTCGACGTCGAGGTGTCTGCCGGAACATCGTAAAGCGTTAACGTGAAACTGGCCGTGTTGAGACTGTTCGGGTCGACCAAAATGGAGTACGTACCAGTTACCGGCAGCTCTTTAACATCGATCCAGGCGGTGCTCCCACCCACCGAAGTCAAAGCCAACGTCGAGCCGTCCGGCTTCTTTATGTAGACCACAACGCTGCCACCGTTCGTCACCGAGATATTAGTGACGGAAAGACTGACGCGTTGGGTTGCAGTACCACTAAACGTGGCAACGGCGTTTTGCCCAACTGCTGTAGTAGCGAGGTTCAGTGATGATCCACCGGGCACAATCGTTCCTGACGCATCAGCGGGGACGTTATAAAGCGTTATCGTCAGGCTTCCCGCACTGAAGTTGAGCGGATCTACCAGCAGCGTGTAGGCCCCGTTTACCGGGAGAACAGTCGTGTCAATCACTCCGCCGCTGGAGTCGACCGTATTACTTATGAGATGGGATCCGTCAGGCTTCTTGATCGCGACGTTGGCCCAGTTGGGACTTCCGCCGGTCAGCGAAACGCTGGTGATTCGAACGAACACTCTTTGATTCGCAGTGGCCGTGAACGTGAACCTTCCGTTTTGTCCCGGTGTTGTCGTCGTCACTGTGAATGCCGGATCTCCAGGTGTAACTGTATTGGTGATATCGTCAGGCACGTTGTAAAGCGTCAACACAGCACTGCCGGTGGCTGTATTTTGAGGATCGGCGACCACAGTGTAAGCGCCGTCAACCGGCAAAACCTGCGTATCGATATACCCGCCGCTGCTATCTACGGTCGTTGAATAGACCGAGCTGCCGTCAGGCTTTTTGATCGACACGTTGAGATAGTTAGGACTACCTCCGGTTAGCGACACTCCGCTAATTCGCAGGAGAACGCGCTGGTTGGTAAGACCCGCGAAGTTAAGTTCGGCGTTTTGGCCCGGAGTCGTGGTGGTGACTGTTACCGAAGATCCACCAGGGATGATCGGACCAGTAACGTTTGCCGGAACATCATAGAGAGTCAAAGTCACGCTACCGATATTCGTTCCCTGAGGATCGACAAGGATCGTATACGTTCCCGTGACTGGTAACGTCTTGGTATCGATAAAGCCTCCGCTTGAATTCACGAAGGACGTAGAACCCAACGTGGTCCCATCTGGCTTCTTGAGATACACATCGACGTAACCGTTTCCACCAGTCAATGACACGCCGCTGATCTTCAGACTGACACGTTGACCACTAGTGCCATCGAACGTCACTTGCGCGTTTTGTCCAACAGACGTCGTCGTAACGGTTACGGGTGAGCCTCCCGGCGTGATCGTGCTGATCACGTCCGCGGAAACGTCGTTGAGAGTCAGGGTGGCGCTGCCCGTGTTCGAGTTCTGTGGATTAACCAGAAGGGTGTACGAACCAGTGACAGGAAGAGTTTGCGTGTTAATAAAGCCTCCACCTGAGCTGATGAACTGCAACCCAGCAAGCTGCGAGCCGTCTGGCTTCTTGAGGGAAACGTCCAGATAGCCGTTACCGCCAGTCATATTTACTCCACCGATGTTCACAGTTACCCGCTGATTTGCAGTGCCGTTGAATGATAGTTGTCCGTTTTGTCCCGGCACGGTCGTCGTCACTGTAACTGGCGCGCCGCCGGCGACAATCGTTCCCGTGACATCAGCCGGCACCGCGTACAGCGTCAGAGTAGCGCTACCGGTGTTAGTGCCTTGCGGGTTGACAAAGATGTTGTAGGTCCCGCTGGCAGGAAGCACTTGAGTGTCGATGAACGTCGCCGAGTTGACGAAAGTGTCTGCAGTCAACGTCGAGCCATCCGGTTTCTTGATAGTGAAGTCGGCATAACCATTTCCACCGGTCAGTGTTACGCCACTCACCTTCAAGCTCACACGTTGACCGGACGTGCCGCTGAAGGTGACGTTGGCGTTCTGGCCCAGTGACGTTGTCGTCACTGTTACGGCGGCTCCTCCCGGCGTGATGGATGCGTTCACGTCGTCGGCGACACTATTCAGCTCCAGGCTCATTGACCCGGTAGTTTCGTTAGTCGGATTGATCATTAACGTGTACGTTCCGGCGGTGGCCAGCGTGTTCGTATCGATGAAGGCGCCGTTCTCACCGACTGTTACTGGTCCAACTACCACTGTTTGACTGCTGTTGAGGATAGACACCTGCGCACCACTCGAGGTGCTCAGACTCACGCTACTAACCTGCACAGTTATTCTTTGGCCGGCTGAAGCGTCAAACATTAGCCGCGCATTTTGCCCCGGCGAGCTGGTCGTCACGCCTACTGATGCGCCATCGATCGCTATCGATCCAGTCACGTCGGCAGGCACGTCGTAGAGTTGCAACGTCATGCTGCCCGTTGCGGTGCCATTAGGATCGATAAAGATCGTGTAGGTTCCAGTTGCGGGCAGAGTGGTTACGTCGAGGAACGATCCGTTGTTGGTTACGAACAGGTTGTTCGTCAGTTCCGTTCCGTCAATCTTCAGCAGAGTTACCCACGAGGAGACGATTGAAACGCCGCTCATCTTCAGGCTGACTCTCTGTCCGGCCGTGCCCTCGAAAACGAGACGCGCGTTCTGTCCCGCGGTGGTGGTCGTGATGGTGACAGGCGGACCATTGGGCACGATCGTTCCGAACACATCATTCGCGCCGAACACTCGAAGAGTCGCGGATTCCGTGTCGCCTCCGTAACTCGCGCTGATCTCCGGTGTCGCACCATTCGGGACCGACGCCGTAGTCACCAAGAACGTCGCGGTAGTCTGTCCTTCCGGAACTGCAACCGTCTCGGGTACGGTTGCGACCGCCGTATCGCTGCTGGCTAAAGCTACTAAAGCGCCTCCGACAGGTGCAGGATTAGACATCGTGACCTGACCAGTGGACGTGGTCCCTGCGCCAATACTGCTGGGAACCAGTGAAAGACCTTCCAACGAAGTGGCAACGATGGTCATCGGCTCCGTCCGTCCGACGCCGCCCGCTGTTGCAATGATGGATACAGACTTCATCTCGGTAACAGCCGACGTGGAAATATTGAAGGTGCCAAGCCTCTGGCCTTCGGGAATCGTGATGCTGGCCGGCAAGGTAATAAGCGACGCGTCGGTGGTGCTGAGTGTTACGACAGTACCGCCCGCAGGCGCGTTGCTATTTATCTCAACAGTTCCAATGGAAGTTTCGCCACCGGCGAGCTTGCTTGGGTTGAAGTACAGATTCGACGGGACAGCGCTCGGCGTGACACGAAGATAGCCTGAGGTCGTTACGCCTTCATATGTCGCCTTGATGGCCACAGTTGTCGGTGTGGTGGGCGAACTAGTGACCGCAGCAGCGAGGAAAGTGGCAACACTTTGCCCGGCCGGAACCGTCACCGTCGCTGGTACGGTTACGATGGACGTATTGCCGCTTGCGAGCGCGATTTCCGCACCGCCCGCGGGAGCTACGGCGCTCAACGTAATCGAAACGTCCGGGGCAATACCGCCGGCTACGTCGTCAGGTAGAACACTAACGTTATCGATGGTCGTGGGATTTATTTTCAGCGCCGTCGTTTTGGTTATTCCACTGTAGACAGCCGAGATATTAGCCGTCGTAGACGCCGTCACAGTGGCGGTGTCGATTGTGAACGTGGCACTGCTGGCCTCTTCGGGGATTACAACTGAGGCAGGCACGGTTGCTGCGGGCAGATCGCTGCTGAGTGTGACAGTTGCACCGCCGACAGGCGCAGGTCCGTTCAGATTGATCGTTGCTTTTGAAGAGCCGCCTCCTTTAACAGTCGAAGGATTGAGTTCCAAAGAAACCAATGAATCAGCGGCGGGCACTACTTGCAGGACGCTTGTGAGATTGACGAGTCCGTACGTTGCGGTGATTGTCACCGGTGTCGTTGTTGCAACTGTCGTTGTCGTTATCTCGAACGATTCGCGGTCATACCCGGCAGGGACTGTGATCGTAGCCGGAACCGATGCCACCGTGGGATTGCTGCTTTCAAGAGTAACTACGGTGCCTCCCGGAGGTGCCACCCCATCGAACAATCTGACAGTGCCTATCGCGCCGATGCTTCCCTGAACGCTCTGCGGACTGAGATCCAACTCTGACAAGACGGTTAAGTCTGTCAGCGTAAAATTCTTCGTTTCAGTTACACCAGTACTTTCTACGCTGAGAGTGACGCTATCAACCGTCCCGCCCGGTGTATTGCCTGGCGCCTGTCCAGTCACCGTCACCAGAATAGAGGCGCCGTTGTTGAGCGTGAATGCCGATGGACTAACGTAGCCAATGAAACCCCTCGCATCGGTTACATCCAGCTCAAAGTTGCTATCGGGTCCGTGGTTTGTGACTTGCGCCGTGTAGGAAAAGCTGTGGCCAGGATAGATGTTCTGCACTACGGGCGCGCTAATTTGAACAGTTTGCGGTTTGATAAGTTTTGGCAGTACGCGTTGGTATGGTTGCCCGTTTATGTCCACACCTGTGATATGGGCCAGAACGGGAACGCCGGTGAGCGTAAAGTCACCGGAAAAGTGTCGTGAGGTATCACCGGTAAGATTTGGCACCTCAGACAGTGAAACCGTCTGGACCAACGCGCCGGTTGGCGAGCGTAATTCAAACTGCGCGGTGCTGAAGTCCCCGGCGGAAACTTCGGCGTCCACCTTGGAGAGTTGTCCCGCTATCGGGTTACCGCTGATCGCGGTGTAGCCTCCGTGTGCTTCTGGACCTGCCGCTTCGACGAAATCGAACGAAGAAAATCGCAGTGGGCTCTCGCCGGTGACTCTGATCGTGAATTCGCCATCACCGGAGACAGTTACGCTCCAAATCCCGTCGGCAGGATTAGCAATTGATAGAACTTTTCCGCCGGTTATGTCCGCGGAGGATACGCCCGGATCAGTTGGAGCAACAACGGTGCTGTTTGGGCGAGTGATTGTCGTGGTGGTTGCACCACTGACCGAGAAAGTGACGCTCGTCATTGTGGAGTCAACCGGTACGGTATAAGTCACGGGGGTCGCCGAAAGAATTCCGTTGATGTGGGCGACGTCCACAGAATCCGGACGGACCACGAAGTCCGCAAGCTTTGTCGCTTCGTACGCGTCTGACTCATCGATCACGAATGCTTGACCACCAGTTTCTCTGGCGACCCGGTAGAACTCGGGATCGATAGGCGAACAGCTTCCGCTCAACATCATGTTGAGCTTCACTTCTTTTTTCTGCGCGAGCGCAATAACGGCTGGGGCCATACCGCCGTCTTTGACAGTAGCGTCGGTGAAGATCATCAGTTCACCGCCACTCTCATCGAACCTTCCCAATGCCTCGATTATTGCCATGAAGGCGAGTTCTGGACAATCACCCCCACCGTTAGCACCCAGACCGTTTACAGCAGCTTTGAACTCATCTGGATTATCAGTGTCGGCATCCACGATGGTATAGGGGTCGTTGATTTCTACGAGCACGTATTTGGCCGGCTCGTCTGGCGTATCGATACGTGCGTCGACAATCGCGTTCGCTCCGGCCTTAACGCCGGCGATCTCTTCGCCCATGCTGCCGCTGGTATCTATGGCGAAGCCGAGCGTATTGCCGACGCCCAAAAGCAATTTGAACTCCTTCAGCGTGAGGTTCTTTCGCAGGAAACGCATGAACTCTTTCGTATGTTGTTTGGCGTGAAACGCTGCTACTAAGTGCATATATGAGTGAGGCGACTCGCTGCAATCAAGTGTGTCCTTGTTCATGCCGCCCGATGCGGGATGCCAGTCAGAAAAATCGCCTGGGCCGCCATGACTACATCTCCCTGCCGGTTTGATTGGTGAACCGGGAAGATCCTGAAACCATCCCGAGGTCAGCTTTGGTGTAGTTATATTGTCCACGCAGCTCACGCAATCGTCTGGAGTACAAGCTGAGCATGCTGTGCCCATTTCAGAGCTTAGGTAGAGGGCGCGGATATTGTTGAAGTTTGCAAGATTGGGATTGATCGAGCCGTTTCCCAATTCGACCCAATTAGTATGTGTGTAAAAGTCCTGAATTGCGTGGAGCGCTCGCCCGAGATACTTTCGCGCTATGTCCGGTCTGTTCATGCGAAGCGAGGTTTTCATGTACTCATAGCGCCGGAGTAGCAGCATATTCCCCGTGGCGAATGTGTCGTTAGTAAAGTGCGCCGCCGGATCACTGTACTCGTTGTAATCTGTTGCGGCGTCGGCGAGTTTGATCGCATCGATTGCCTTCTGCATGCTGCGACTAATTTTGTTCACGCCGGGAATAATATTTTCCTGCGTAACTAACTCCCTGATCGATTCGACCACCATTTGCGCGTGAGTCTTGTCTTCATCGGTCTTCCTAAGTTCGGCGATAGGCTTGAACGCCAGCGCTACATCGCTGCGAGTCAGGATGCTTAAGCCCTGTACGATTGAGAGAACAACAAACATCGCGATGAACGTACGCGTGACGCGAGTAAAGAAACGGCGGCGCATGGAGAAACTCCTTTTTCAGAAAGACCGTGAGTAACTGAGCGAGGTTTACAACAGACCGCAGAACAGTTTCTTGCTTAGTTAGCAGTCACCGTGGTTGACCGGACAATTTCCTTACCAGTCGCACGATGCCTGGCACCAACAAGAACCACTGAACGAACCCGAAGACAAAAAGCCAAAACCAGACCACTAGATAGTCATTGTTACCAACCAGAAATTCGACCACCGAGCCGACGCCGGGGACCATTCGGACCATAAACATGGTTGCGAAAGTAAACGGGTACACGAGCAGGCCCAGCGGAAAACAGATCACCTGCATGGTCCAGAACAGATAAAGCTGGGCACTCGCATCGCGCTTGAATATCAGAAATCCAAGTAGGAGCGTGAAGCACGCGAGGAGCCATACTGTTCTTAAGATCAGACCCGTCATGGAACGTGAAGCCGTCATGTCTTCGTTTACCCGAACCCGATCAGAAGTTGACGTTTCCTCCCGGGCTGCATTCCTTTGCGCCCTCTTTAAGGAGACTCTGATAGAACACGCCTGGCCCAGAGAAACTGTCTATTGTTCCCGTGAAAGTGGTCCATCCGATGCTGGTGCCGTAAGACACCGTTCGATCTCTCATGACTATCGAACGCCATGTGGCTTCTAACTCGGGTGAGCCCTTGAACCTTTCGCGCATGATGCAGAACCTGGTTTTTTGCACGTTCTGTATCGCGAAGTTCGGAATTGTATAGACAGTGAAGTGATAGGTTTGTCCGGCTCGATAAGTCACTGGGGCACCACCGCGAAGAAGAAGAGCGGCGGTTGCAACAGTCAATCCCTCAGGCAGCGGATTCACGTCGACCGCGATCGCGTGCATCTCAACCTTCCCACGAGAATTCTGATCTTCGTAGAGCGGCCAAATCGACGGTGAGAACGCGTATTTACCGTCATGAGAAACACGCAAAGCGTAATTAATGCGCAGACCGATCACGTTGCCGCCGCTGGACAGTAGCGGTTCATACGTAGCTTCGGAGACTTCAGCGCGCGGCAAAGTAATAACGCCGTCAGGATTTTGGCGACTCTTGTCAGTTAAATGTTTTCTCGTTTCCGCTTCGTAAGCTGCCAACTTTCGTTCAAATCGGGCTATCTGGTCCTCAGACAGTCCCATCGGCCCAGGAGCTGTAGCTGGCTGTCTCTTGATTGGTTTGAATAGACGCGGATATGTCCGTTGGTAGGGTTTACCAGTTCCGTCGATACCCGTAACTCTAACTTTGAAGGGTACGGTGGGAACATCGACGAGACCATCGAAGTCACCGTCTAGAACGTCGTTATTACGTTTAGAGAAGAAGAGCAGTGCATTGAGCTCGCGGCCCGCCGCGTCGACAAGTGCAAATCTGGCATTAGTAACAGCTTCGGGCCTGAACAACTGTGCGCGCGCATATAGTTGCGCTCCTGCTGAAGGCTCTCCTTTCATGGCGGTGTAGTTGAGACCTTCAAAACCGGAGTAGAGCTTTTGAAAATCGAAATGAAGGAGATCGATGTCGCGTGTTTGAATCGTTTGGGCCACGACGCGGATCGGAGCCGGAGTCACTTGCGCCGGTTGGGCCAGAACAGGTGCGTGCCATTGAAGGATCAGTAGATAGAGTATGAGCGTGCGTCTGAGCATAATCTTCTTTAGCTCTAGATCGGTGTTCTGATAGAGATGTACTTACAGACCAGCGTGCGGCGTTTCAGCACACAATGGAGCCGACGAAAACTATGGATTCAGTTCTTTGATCTCAGGTCGGGGGAGACTGAGAAGATGAGATGGGCATCCCACGAAAAACCCGTTTGATGAATGAACGTCGGCAGCGTAAGCCGAAGAACCGATCCTGTCAACAACAAAATTTGTCACTCTTGACGAGTGCTTGCTGCGAGTGTCAGTTGATGTAAATCAACGTGGTCTCTTCGTACTTCTTGAAGCCAAACTCATACGGTAGCGGTCTGAAATAGAGAAGCGCGGTACTGAAATTCATCGCGTTGGCGAAGTCGTACATCTCGTGGATTTTTGGTGAGACTTTGGTTGCGTGCGCGGAGTCGTTAACAGGAACGAAGACGATCAGTTTGAACTTGTCGTTGAACCACTTCTCTCTTCCGATAAGGTTTATATTTTCGAGGTTGAAGTTGCCGAGCTTTTGGGCGGATTGGAAGAGCGTTTCGTAAGTGAAAGTGAATTTGAACGCAAAGGCGAACTCGGCGAGTGTGTCAGCGCGCGTTTCAGGTTTCGGATAGCCTCTGACATCTGGAAATCGTGGAGTACGGTCGATCTTGGCGACTTGTGAATCAAGCGGGACGACTACTTTCTTCTCTGTGAGTAGGTCGAGGAACAGCTTTGTCTTCTCGTTCTTTTTCTTTGTCAGCTCCGGATCAGCAGCAAGCTTGATTATTTCTTCTTCGTCTTTCTTGAGGTAAAGCAACACGTACGCCTGATGCTCCGTATGCTCGTGCGGCCCACCGTTTTTCTTGAAGAGGAACTGGACGGTTATCGCGGGGTTCTTGTTGGTGTCGTCATGGTAGATCGAAAACTGCGGCAGGTACGCCTCCCAAACCGGCGCGTCTCGCTGGGCGAAAGCCTGGAACGCGCAAAGAAACACAATCAAGACCGATAGCCCAATTCGCATAGAACACCTCTTTCATAGAAATGTTTCCCTTTGTCACCTTTGGATCAAATCTGTGTGATCGTTGACTCTGATAGATGCTATCAAGAATCGGGACCGCTAAAGAGGCTAAGAGCGATCTTTAGTCGCCTCCAGTTGCTGTACATCGGCAAGGTCTTGCAGGCGCGCTGTGGTTTTTTTGTTCGTAATGAGGTGGTGACGAGAGATCACAAAGGCAGGCACACCTCCAAACATCGTCTCGACACGATCCGGCCAAGCTTCGGCAAACTCTACCCCGTCGACGTTGGTTATTATGTCGATGCGTAATGGCGGCAGCCCAACCTGAAAGATCGTTTCCTTACGACTCAAATCATCAATGCTTAGATCACTCACGGGTGCGCCGAAGTCTGAAAGAGCTTGTAGTACTTTTTCCGCGTTCGACCTCTCAGGTCGCACCCAAAGATCGAGGTCCTTGGTCGCGCGTACGTGCCCGTGGGCGGCTAAAGCGTGAGCGCCGACTATCAGGTATTCAACGTCGTGCGCGTTGAAGGCGAGTAACAGTTCTTTGAAGTCTGGGTACACTTTCTGAAGGGTTGTTCCAGCGTAAACAAAGCTCGGTCAGCGTCCACACAGCTTCGATCCGCTCTTCCGGAGTGGCCTTGCTCCAGTCGTTGTCGGGCGGTTCTGGCGAGCCATCGCGAATGACTCTGACTGTGATTTGTTTGCGCCGCGAGTCTTCGGACATGCGACCAAATTATAGCATGCGGGGATCGCTTGGGTAGCAGGTATTGAATTTTCATGTCATTGACGCGTCGGTTAAACGAGGTGCTCGATTGAATTGCCAACGATACCAACACGAACGCGATCGCTGGTCCGGTACGCATTGGATACAAAGGATCGGCAGTTGGGTCAGATGGTTCGTCGTGTTTGGGCGGGCGAGACGATTATCGATCACGTGTATCCTGAGTAAGTGCGTGGCGAGCGGTTTGTTCTAGACGCATTACGGGGTAAGCTGCGATGGATTTGATCTCGCAGCTTACCCTTAATCTATGTGTGGGCGATTTACTTTAAGAAATCCGGAACGAATCAGGATCAGTGATTTTGATTACTACGATCTCAATAACCTGATCCCACGCTACAACATCGCGCCGAGCCAGGAGGTTCTGACCGTTGTAGAGCGAGAGTCGAAGCGGGAGGGGAGGATGCTTCAGTGGGGACTGGTTCCGTTCTGGAGCGATGAACCGAAGGGGATCATCAATGCGCGCGTCGAGACGATAGACGAAAAGCCGAGCTTCAAAGAGTCGTTTGAAAGAAGACGTTGTCTGATTCTGGCTGATGGATTCTACGAGTGGGAACGTAACGGAAAGATCTCGCAGCCATACTATTTTCAGCTAAAGAATGAAAAACCGTTCGCGTTTGCGGGCATCTGGGACCGGTGGCGAGGCGAAGATCGTTCGATCACGTCTTGTGCGATCACTACGACTACGGCGAATGATCTTCTGTCAGAGATTCATACTCGTATGCCGGTGATATTACGACCCGAGTCATACGATCTGTGGCTGAACGAACACACCAGAGCGGTTGATTTGAAAGAACTGCTAGTTCCCTTCCCTGCAGATCAGATGATGAGTCACGCGGTGAGTTACGAGGTTAACGATCCGAAGGTTGACGACGAGCGACTGTTGCGTGAAGTTGAGCCGAACATCGGCGCGAATCTCAGGTTGTTTTAAGTTACTCCGCGCGAAGCGCAGCGATCGGATCGACTGAAGCTGCTCGTCGCGCCGGCAGAAAACTCGCCAGCAACGCCGACCCGCCCAACACAGCAGCCACGGAAACAAGCGTCATAACGTCCCATGGCGGAGTGCCGAACAACAGTTTACGCATAAACGACGCAGCAAGAATCGCGCAACCCGTACCGATCACAATTCCCGCAAGCGCCAACACACCTGCTTCTCTCAAAATGAGTCGATAGACATTAAGTCGCTGTGCGCCGAGCGCGATGCGAACTCCAATCTCACGCGTGCGTTGACTCACAGAGTACGCAATCACACCGTAAAGTCCGACAACTCCGAGCAGCAACGCCACCGCCGCGAAACCTCCAACCAGCCACGTCGACGATCGACGCAGGTAAACTGTAGGCGCGTTGTTCATCCTCGTGGTCATCGTTGTTTGACTCGATATCGTGATCCGCGAATCGATTCCAATAACGGCGTCCGCAACACTCGGTATCAACGACTGCTCCGCAGCCGACGTCCGCACTATGACCGAATACGCATTGTCGGGATATTGATTCAACGAAAAGTAATAGGCCGGCCAAATCTCCGAATCCAACGGCCCCTCTCGAATGTCGTCGACAACTCCGACGATCTCCTTGATTGAGCCGGGTTCCAGATTGGTGTCGCCAAATCGTTGTCCAATCGGATCCTGACCCGGATAATATTTCGCCGCCAGCGTTCGATTAATGACGACAACCTTCGGCTTGCTCACATCATCGGCATTCGTAAAGGCTCGTCCGCGCAAGAGTTTCGCTTGCAGCGTCGCAAAGTAATCCGGACTCACCGCCCTTTGATTCACCTCGTTGTGCTCACCGTTATAGTCGCGGCCCACAAACCTGATCCAGTCGGTATTGCCGTTGTAACTCAACGGCAGCACATCGACCAAAGCAACCGACGCCACACCCGGCACACGCCCAACCTCGTCGACAACTTTCCTTTGCAACGCCAGCGCTTGTTCGTCTTGCGAGTAATCCGCACGCGGCGCCGTAACTCGCATCGTGATCAGTCGATCCGTTTCAAACCCCGCCTCCACTTGCAACAACCGATAAAAACTCTTGCCGAGAAGTCCTGCTCCAACCAGCAATACCATCGCCGTCGTCAATTCGAGCACCACGAGCTTCGAACCGATTCGCGTCCACACTTTGCCGGCACTGCCACGCGCGCCTTCGGCCATTCCTTCTCTCACGTCCCAGCTCGACAGTCGAAACGACGGCATGAGCGAAAACAGCACGGCGGCAAATGCGCCGAGAACGAAGACAAACGTCAGCACACGAGCATTCAGTCCAAGGCCGTCCAGGTACGGCATGCCCGCCATCATGTCGATCGGAATGAGCCCCTTGAGGATTCGCATCGCCCAATGCGAACCAACAACGCCGGCAACGCCACCGACGACAACTATCACGAGTCCCTCAATCACAAACTGTCGCATCAACCGCGCTCTCGTTGCGCCGAGTGCGCGTCGCACAGACAACTCGCGTCGCCGCGTTTCAGAACGCACCAGCAAAAGACTCGCGACGTTGATGCACGCGATCAAAAGCAACAACCCAGCGCCACCGAGCAGCAACAAGAGAATCGGCTTAACATCTCCGACGATCACTTCCGCCAGCGGCGCGACAGTCGCGCCCTGGTTGCGATTCGAGTCAGGGTACTGGGCCTCGAGGTCTTTAGCGATGCGCGTCACATCAGCAAGCGCCGCTTGCTCCGACACGCCATCTTTCAAACGCGCAACTCCGTTCAGATAGTGACAACTGCGTCTGTTATCGCAATTACCACCAGGATGAAGCGTGGTCCAAAACTCAGCGCCCTCGACCGGAGCAAAATGAAAATCTGGCGGCAGCACGCCGACGATGGTGTACGGCATCTCATTCAACGTTAGCGGCTGGCCGACGATCTCCTGTCTACCGCCAAAACGCTTTTGCCACGACGCATAACTAAGAATCACCGTGCGCGGCGCTGCGGGCAGATCTTCGCCTACATAAAAATCGCGACCGAGTATCGGCGCGACACCGAGCGTGCGAAAAAAGCCGTCACTCACGCGCGCACTGTCGACCAACTCCGTGCCCGCGGATGTGCTCATCACATTCCCGCGTTGGTTGTAAACCTCGAACGACTCGAAAACAGTGTTGAGTTTCTTCCAGTCGAGATAGTCCAAATATGAGATCGCCGCGCGAGGAATTTCCGGCGTCGTCTCCGTGACGTAGAGAAGACGCGACGGGTCCTTATACGGCAACGGTTTGATCAGCGCGGCGTCGACGAAAGCAAAGATCGCAACGCTGGCACCGATACCAAGTGCGACCATCATCGTCGCAGTGACAGTAAACGCCGGGTTCTTGCGGAGCTGTCTGAGCGTAAACCGCAGATCCTGGATCACGCTTTCGAGAAACGGAATCGTCGCGCGATCGCGATAAGCCTCTTTTGCTTGATCGATACCGCCCAACTTCATCACCGCAACTCGCCGGGCCTCCGACGGCGACATTCCGGCGCGCATGTTGTCATCGATATGCATTTGCAGATGGCTCTCGAGCTCATCGGCGAGCTCACGTTCGCGAGCGTCTTTCGCAAACAGTCCTTTGAATCTCACCAGCCACGCGCGCAGTTGTCTCATTATTGGTCCCCCACCGGTTCGAAAAACCGCGCGACGATGGCGGTCGTCTGGTTCCACTCTTTCGCTTCCCTTTCAAGCTGTTTGCGGCCTGACCGGGTGAGCTTGTAGTACTTCGCCTTGCGATTGTTTTCCGAAACGCCCCATTCGGAGACGATCCAGCCCTCCTGCTCCAACTTCAAGAGTGACGGGTAAAGCGTTCCGTAATTGAGAGAGAGTCGATCGCCGCTGATCTGCTCGATTCGGCGCGCGATTCCGTACCCATGAAGCGTCCCGAGCGTTTCGAGCGTCTTCAGGATCATGAGGGCAAGTGTTCCCTGCCAAATTTCAGTCTTCGACATCCCGGCGTTTCTCCTATGGCGTGGCCATAGGACTATACAACGCTTCATATGGGAAAACAAGAGGAACGTAGAGGTGTCGACAATCGAGGCCGCGCCTGTCCTCAATTGTCGACACTTCACGGCGCGCTCGTTCAATTTCTAACGATTATCCTGTTGGTACAGATGTTGCCGATGTTTTCGACGAACGAGGTATGTTCGTGCGAATTCTCAAATCCTCTACCTGGCAACGATCCACTTACCCATCCACTAACTCATCTACTAGCTCACTCCTCTCACCGATAAGAAAGGCACACCATGTCTCACCGAGTTGGCACCATTCAACAAGTCGGTCCCGTAGTTCAAATCGGACCGGCTTTCGGCGGGGTACAAAACCCTCCTAATACCTGGGCCCACAACTTTGCGCCCGCCGCTGCTCCATCCGGCACCAGGTTCGTGATTCTTCACTTCCGCAACGCGACCTTTGCGGCGAACGCTGTCTTGGAAGTCGACCTTGGCTACGACACCGACACTTTCACCGCCGCGGACGGCGATGAATTCTGGACCAGACCGATCAACCTCGCGGCGTTGCCGGGCAACCAAGTGCCCATCCGGTATATCTCGAACGTTGCAACCGGCGGAGTCGAACTGGACCAGTACGGCAGAGGTGAACGACAGGAAGAAGAACCCAGCCTCGCCATGAACGCGTCGTTTCAGAGTTTGACGAATTGCGATCCGTTTTTGGTCCAACCCAACCCGCCGCAGGCGTATATGGAGCCCGACTATGCGACGTACTGGTTCTGCGCCGGCTCGCCGCCAAACTGGGAAAACGTCAAATGCGTTAACCAACAAAACGACATCCGCAACCAGGTCGCGCCTGCAGTCGGCATCATCATCACCGTGCACGACGAGTGGGTTTCGACGTGTTCGGTTACATTGATCTCGCCGAACCAAGTGATCACCGCCGGACATTGCATGGCCGATCCGGCCGAAGAATCGTTCAGCAGCAGCGTTTCATTCGACTATGCGGTGAATTGCAACGGACACATTCCGAATAATTACAATCCGAAGTTTCACAAAGTCACGAAGGTAATCGGGTTTCGCAACAAGACGATCAACGGATTTTATTACGACTACTGCGTGCTCGAGTTAGACGTACCGATGGGCGGGTTGGGCATCACGCCGATCACGATGCGAAATGATTTGCCGGCCGTGAATGAACAGGTCTTCGGTATTCATCATCCAAACGGCGCCGTCAAAAAACTTTCGAGACCGTCGCCCGGTTTCGGCACCGTCGCTTCGAGCGGCGCCGGTGGCGTCGTCGTATCGCTCGACGTCTCCGGCGGCAGTTCAGGTTCAGGACTGTTCGATACCCAGGGCCGGATCGTCGGCGTGCTCTCGAATGGACCACCATGCGCGTTGAGTTACTTTCCGACAGCAACAATCCTCCCCGATCTCAATGCTCCCGAGCCGGAAGCGACGCGCGACGTAATGATCGTGTTCGATCGTTCGGGCAGTATGTCGCTCGATGCGGGCACGGGAAAGACGAAGATCGAAGAAGCTCGTGATGCCGCGTCACTGTTCGTCCAACTCGTTCGAGCTTCCACGGGCAACCGTGTCGGCCTCGTTTCCTTCAGCACGACCGCAAACACACCGTTTGCGATAGCGGATGCAACTCCGGCGAACAAACAAACACTGGTCGGTCCTGCTCCGTTCACCGGTGGCATCGTGGGCGGGCTGATTCCAGGCGGATCGACGACGATCGGCGGCGGTCTGGAAGCAGGACGGTTGCAGTTTCCGGTACAGGTTACAAACCCTCGGTCCATTCTTTTGTTGACAGACGGGTTGCAAAACACACCCCCGATGATCCAGACGATCGAAGCCGGGCTCGCCGGGATCGACGTCAACGTCATCGGTTACGGCACCGAAGCAAGTCTCGATGGAGAGTTGCTGACAAACCTCTCCCGCGCTCACAACGGTCTCTACACGCGGGCCATGAGCCCGTTGCACTTGAAGAAGTTTTTCTCGTTGGCGTTCGGCAACATCTTCGAGGCGGGCGCTGCGGTAGATCCGGAGTTCTTTTTACCGGCTGAGACTAACAGCGCTTCGCCGCTCACGTTCGACGTGTGTGGCGAGGAAAACGTGACCGTCGTTGTTGGGTGGGACACAGACCTGGGGATGCTGAATGTGCGCGTCGTCACGCCGCTCGGAAACGTGGTCCAGGGAAGTTCACCTGGCGTCGAACAATCGACTGGTCGAACGTGGACCTTTATCAGATTTCCACTGCCGCAGAACGGAGAGCGCGATGGACAGTGGCGTGTCGAAGTCTTCCGGCCCCCCAACATTAACTTCGCCGTAGCGGACAGGCGCGCGGTCGATCTTACTTACTTCGTCAACGTGATCGTCGACGGCGGACCGAAACTCGCGTTGATGCCGCTTGCGCGGCAGTACTACACCGGCGACATCCTCAATCCGATGGTCGCGCTGAAGTTTCGCGACGGCACGCATCCGCACCACGCAAAGATGGAAGTGGAAGTGAGCACGCCCGCGTCGAGTGTGGGAAACATTCTCACGAGCGCGCGTCTGCGCGAACCGATTACGATCGACGCCGACACGATACCGGCGCGACAAGCCACTCTGCTCGCGCTCGAAGCCCAAACGAAAAAACCCGCCGTCGACTTCAAGCAACAGACGTTTGAGTTGTTTGACGACCCGGCGAACACAAACGGATTCTTCGAACCGTCGGGAGTGTTTGGCAACGAACTCACGGATCTACTGAGGACTGAAGGCAACTACACGTTTCGCTTCAGAGCAACTTATGGCGAAGGGTGTATGGCGACGCGAGAGCTTTTTTGGACCTTGCACGTCAACACCGGGATCGATCCTGGCAAGACAGACATCAATACGACTGTTCTGTCCGACCTTCCCGGCGGCAGGCGTGTGGTGAAGATTGACTTCATTCCGCGCGACAAGTACGGCAATCATGTCGGTCCGGGCAGATTAGACTCGCTTTCCATCACCGGCGTCGCCGGAACAACTCCGAAAGAAGCGCCGGAAGATAACCGTGATGGTTCGTACAGCGTGATTGTGACTTGGGACCCGTCGGTAGCGCCTGCACCTGGCATCGTCGTCTCGCAGCCGGGTCGACCGCCGGCGATCGTCCAGCCATCCGCGGGAGGCGGTACGTTGACGCCGGGAACAACCGCGCCGCAAACGAGCAACTTGTGGTTCTGGATTCTGTTGATTCTGGTGCTGCTGCTGTTGCTGATAATCATCATCCTGCTTTTGCGTTGAAGTCGGCGCATTATTAATGCGAACCGACGGTGCTGCGTTGGCGTACTGACTGAGACCCCGGCAGAATGGAGCCTTCAGTCAGTATGCTAACCAGTACATTTCATGATCTGCGCTATTCCTTGCGAGCTTTGATCAGGCATCGCACGTTCACCCTGGCCGCTCTACTAACGCTTGCGCTCGGGATCGGCATCAATACGAGCATCTTCACGTTGCTGTATTCGGTGGCGTTTCGGCCATTACCGGTGAAGGATGCGGACCGCGTAGTGAACGTCTACCAGATCCTCGACGGCGAGTTCTCGCGTCAGGTCGAAGGCAACGTCGCACTGCTTTCTTACCCGGAATACCTGAACTATCGAGATCGAGTCGGAGGTCTCTCCGGTCTGGCGGCGTCCGCCGATGTGAAGTTTTATCTCGGCGGCAACAACGTCGAACGAATCAACGGACTGATGGTTTCCGACAATTACTTCTCGCTTCTTGGCGGCGGAAGCGCGCTCGGTCGCACGTTCTTCGACAAAGAATGTCAGACCCCGCTGCAGTGTCCTTTCGCCGTGCTTAGTTATAGCTTCTGGCAGCGAAGGTTCGGATCTGATGCGAGTGTCGTGGGGACTTCGATCACGCTGAATCGTCAGCGCTTCACGGTGGTCGGCGTGGCAGGGCGAGACTTTCGCGGTGCGGAAATGACCGTTCCCGATGTCTGGATTCCGGTGACGATGCAGCCCGCGATAATGCCCGATCAGAAGTTTCTCGACGTCGCGAATTGCAGTTGGCTGACTGTGCTGGGACGGTTGAAAGACGGCGCGTCGTTGCCGCAGGTCCAGGCCGAGATGCAACTGGTCGCAGCGCAGATGGACCATGACTATCCGGGTCGCAAGACGACCGTGAACGTCATGCCGGGTTCGTATCTGAATTTTCCTGAAGTGCGCGACGAAGGAACTCCGGTCGCGATCCTCGTGATGGCCGCTGTTGGTTTGGTTCTGCTGATCGCCTGCGCGAATGTTTCGAATCTGATGCTGGCCCGTGCTGGAGCGCGGCGAAAAGAGATTGCCGTGCGACTCGCGCTCGGAGCCAGCCGGTGGCGATTGATCAAACTCTTGTTGACGGAGAGTGTGCTGCTCGCGGTAATGGGCGGCATTGTTGGTTTGTTGCTGGCTGTCGTTTTGCCGCCGATCTTGTTTACCGTGATTCCGGAGGTTGGTCTCGACGTCGACTTCAAACCCGATGCAACTGTCTTCGCTTACATGTTTCTGGTTTCGCTGATTACAGGTATTGTGTTTGGACTTGCGCCGGCGATCGAGTCGACAAAGCCAAACCTGACTGACGCCCTTAAATCGACGAGAAGCGGGGCTCGTGTTGCGCGGACGCGCTTGCGCAGCTTGCTCGTGATCGGCCAGGTTGCGGTTTCGCTGGTCCTGCTGATAGGAGCCGGATTGTTGGTGCGCGGTTTACAACGTGCGCAGTCAACGGATCTCGGTTTTGACCAAAAGAACCTGCTTGTCATGTCGCTGGATCTGACAACGCAGGGTTATGACGACGCGCGGACAGCAACACTTTACGCCCAGCTTTCCGAACGCTTGAAAGCTTTGCCGGTGATTAAGTCAGTGAGCCTTGCGGAAGTGGCGCCCTTTTCAGGCGCGCGCGAGACGGCTATCAATATCGAAGGCTCTTCGGGTGACGGATCATCAGCGAGCGTCGCCGCCAACCTTGTTTCTGCCGAGTACCTTCAAACGCTCGGCGTTCCGCTCCGTCGCGGTCGACTGTTGACTGAAGAAGACGCGCGTTCTGGAGAATCACCGGTCGTCATTAGTCAGGCGATGGCGAATCGTTTTTGGCCAGGCATCGATCCGATCGGCAAGCGGTTCAGAGACGGCGACACATCGCACACGATCGTCGGCGTGGTCGACGACATAAGCAGCAGGCAGGTTGGAAGAGTTGATGGTCCTTTGTTCTACACGACTGCCGGGTTAAGCAAGTTAAGTGGTCTGAGCTTTGTGTTGCGGGCGAATGGTGATGCGCGAGCGAGCGTGAGCGCTGTCAGAGAAGTAGCCCATTTGTTGGACAAAGACGTGTTCGTTTCGGTCGAGCCGCTGACCGAAAACGTGAGGCGCATGTTGGAACCCGCGCGGATGGGTGCGTGGTTTTCGGGGACAGTTAGTTTGCTCGCTTTAATGATTGCAGCAACCGGGATTTACGGCGTGCTGTCGTATCACGTCGTCGAGCGCACAAGTGAGATCGGGATTCGGATGGCGCTCGGCGCGCAACGTCGTAACGTTCTCCTACTAATCGTGCGCGACGGAATGAAACTCGCGGCGATTGGAGTTCTAATAGGCCTGGCAGGCGCAATCGCGTTGACAAAGGTGATGGCGTCCTTCGTGTTTGGTGTGACGGCCGCGGATGCAGTCACGTTTGCCATGGTTTCGCTGGGCGCACTCACAGTCGCATTACTCGCCTGCTACATCCCTGCAAGGCGCGCTACGAAAGTCGATCCGCTGATCGCGCTGCGAAATGAGTAACGTCTGGCATCCATGAAAGACTCGAAATACCAGTTCGACGTTTTTCTAAGCTACTCGCGGAAAGATGAGGCGTTTGGGCGAAAGCTCCAGGAGGCGCTGGAGAAT
>Ga0111538_10001792_pt1 | contig 30141 bp, 21 predicted proteins | sample SoiMethybrSBSTD1_FD_79669 | JGI IMG/M metagenome (GOLD analysis project Ga0111538, IMG submission 79669) | Bulk soil microbial communities from a Populus tree surrounding site in Tennessee, USA - Soil MetaG P. TD hybrid SBSTD1 (version 2)... | ecosystem: Environmental > Terrestrial > Soil >... | reverse complement strand
GTGGATCCATCTCGACGTCAAGAATCCGGATGGCACGGTCGTTCGATGGGCCGTCGAAACCGGCAGCACGAACGCGCTGTTCCGTCGCGGATGGCGCAAGGATTCGCTACGCGCCGGCGATCTAATTACGGTCGACGCATTCCGGGCGAAAGACGGATCGAATACGGCTAACGCCAGTACCGTGAAATTGCCCGATGGGCGGCAAGTCAGTGGAGCATCATCGCGTGAAGGCGGACAATAGTATGAAACTCGCGATGCTCTTACTCATAGCGACAGGAGCCGTGGCGCAGTCGGAGTTCACTCCGCCCCGCCTTGCCGACGGGCATCCTGACTTCGGCGGTATCTGGATGGCCGCAAGCCTGTCCGCCGCATTCAACGTGGAAGAGCATGGAGCATCGTATGGAACACCGGCTGGCCCGAGCGTCATCATCGATCCGCCAGGTGGAAAACTTCCGTATCTGCCTGGAATGCGCGAACGCGCGGCCGACAACGATCAGCATCGTGAACGCGACCCTGTTGGCCAATGTCACATGCACGGTGTGCCTCGCGTCATGTTCCCGCCATTCCCGCTGGAGATTCTTCAGGATGGCAATTACGTTTTGATCCTTGCTGAAACAGAACATGGCGTTCGCATCATCCCAACCGACGGCCGACCCTTCCTCAAGGACTACTCCACCTGGAACGGGGATTCGCGCGGCCATTGGGAGGGCGACACTCTGGTTGTGGAGGTGCGTGGATTGAACGGCCGCAGTTGGCTGGATCAGGCCGGCAACTTTATGGGCGCCGGCGCCCATGTTGTGGAGCGCTTTCGACTGACGGGCAAAGACACTCTGGACTACCAGGCGAAGGTGGAGAACCCCGCTGTATTCTCACGGCCGTTTACGGTGCGTGTGCCGCTGCGCCGCCGGCCGGCCGATGTCGAATTGCTGGAGTATGGTTGCATCGAAGGAGAACGAGACGCCGCGCACCTTCCCGCGGTAAACGGAGAAAAGAAATGATCCGCTCCGTGTTGGTTTGGCTTCTTTTCGCGGGCACAGCGTGGGCGCAGGGACAATCGCGCGATCTTCGAGGCATCTGGCAAGCGACTGGAACCGCATACCAGAATCTCGAAGGTACGCCCGCGCAGCGGGGCCAGCCGGCCGCAAAGTCGATAGTGGTGGATCCGTCCAACGGCAGAATCCCGTACCGCGCCGATGCCCGCAAATCGGCGGATCGGAACTCCAAAGAACGCGCAACCTCCGATCCTCTCCTCTCTTGTTTCCAGCCGGGTGTCCCACGGGCCGTGTTGTTACCTGAACCATTCCAGATCTTTCAAAATCCAGATCGTGTCGTGATCGTTTATCAGCATGTTCACGCCTATCGCGTGATCTTCACGGACGGACGTCCGCACTATGACGAAGGCATCGATTTCTACATGGGAGACTCACGGGGCCGGTGGGAAGGAAACACACTCGTGGTGGACGTGACGAACTTTAAACCGGAGACATGGCTCGACAATGCCGGCAATTTTCACGGCAACAAACTCCATGTTATCGAACGCTACACGCGGACTGGAGCCGATACCTTACGTTACGAAGCGACCATCGAGGATCCGGAAGTTTTCGAACGCTCGTGGACGATCCGCGTCGATCTCGCACGCCACACGGAGCCGAACTTTCAACTTCTCGAACACGAATGCGAACGCGATGCGCAGGGCATCCACCGGCATCCTCCGCAATTCTTAAAGTGAGGAACCTATGAATTCCATCAACCGTCAACTTAGCGAACCGTGGTGGCAACCAAGCCGGATCGATATTACCAGGCGGCGGGCTCTGCTCGGGCTTTCCGCGATGGTTATGGCCGCTGCAAGTTCTACTCACATGTTGGGGCAACAAGCGCGCAGTTGTGTGCTGACGCCGGAGGCGGGGGAAGGGCCTTTCTACCTCGATCCGAAACTCGTTCGATCCGACATCGTATCAGGCCAGCCCGGAGCCCCGATGCAACTCGCGCTCCAGGTGATTCGGGCGGGCGATTGCGCCACTCTGGCGAATGCGCGCGTCGATGTATGGCACGCCGATGCGCTGGGGCTCTACTCGGGATATGAAAATCAGTCGGGCGTCGGCGGCGTCTCGACGAAATCCGCCGCCGGACAGCAATATCTCCGGGGCACACAATTTACAGACAATTCCGGCAATGTGCAGTTCCGAACGATCTTTCCCAGTTGGTACGGCGGCCGCACGCCGCACGTGCACTTCAAAGTCTTTCTTGCGGGCAACGAGGTCGTCGCAAGCCAGATCTTCTTCCCTGAAGAGATCAATAAAGATGTCTTCGCGCAGTGGCTGCCTTACCGGGAGCACACCTCGAAGCGAACGACCTTCAATAACAACGATCCGATCAAGCCGGGCATTTACTCGGAGGTCACGCGTCAAACAGGTTCATTTTCGGCTAAGGCCGTCCTGGTGGTCGCGCAGAAATAGTCCGGCTACCGAAAGCAGAGCCATCCTTGCGGGCTGCGCGAAAAGTATTTAAAGTCCGCGACATCAGTTTGCTCCATCAAGCCCGAGAGGATTATCCATTTGTCCAGAACGCTTCGGCGACGATTTGCGTGATTTAGAACGCGCGCAGCGCACAGATTTTATTGACCTACCTCGACGGCCGCTGTAGTTTTCAATCCGAATTAGCCCGATCAAAAGAAGCCGATTGCGGACTTGCCGTTCCGGAGGTGCGAAATGTTGAAGCGTGTGATCATGCTCGTCGTCATTGTTGTGTCGCTGAGTGCGGCGGTGCTCGGCACACGCTACTCGTTCGTCGCGGACTGGACGTTCAAGGGCAACACGCTGGCAGGTTGGCACGTCCTGGGTCAGGCGGACTGGAAAGCGGCCAACGGAGAACTCGTCGGCGTGCCTAAGTCTCCCGACGGCGGGTGGCTATTGCTGGACAAGTCGTTGCAGGACGCCGAGGTAGGTTTCGACTTCAAGGTTTCGCCCGGTACCAAGACGGGGGTTCTGTTGCGAGCGGAGAAGACGGACAATGGCTTAAAGGGTGTGTTCGTGTCGCTGACGGAAGGCGACGTTGTCGGCTATGCCGTGACAATGGACGCCAATGGCAAAGAGTTAACGCGCGAACGACTTCGCAACGGCGGGGGATTGATGCGCGTGGCTCCGGAACCGACGCCGAATGCTCCAGCGCGCGGAGGAGGCGGTGGAGCTCGCGGCGCCGCAGGAGGCGCAGGAGCGCCGCCCGCGGCAGGCGGCGGGCGGGGGCGCGGAGCCGGAGGCGTCCAGCTGCCAAACGTCACCGAACCCACCGGCTACAAGGCAACGGACTGGAATGACATCGACATCGTCGTTGACGCAAACATTCTTCGCCTCTGGCTGAATAAAGGCGGTGGGGGCGGAGGCGCTGCCGACGAAGCACTCGGAGCGTTCGGACCGATTGGACTGTATGTTGGCGGCACAGGCGAAGTGCGCTTCCGTGACGTGTCGTACAAAGACCTCAGCTTGAAAGAGGCCGTTCCCGAAAAGTTGTCGCCCAACTTCCGGATGACGCAACTGACGCCGTTCTATTACTCGTTTGCCTCCGCCGCTGCGGACTTCGATCGAGACGGCAACATGGACGTCGTCTCCGGCCCGTTCATCTTCATGGGCCCCGACTTCACGAAGAAGCGCGAATTCTATCTCGCGCTTGCTACGCGTCCGGGCGTGGATTTCTCGTCCAACTGGCTCGAGTTCGCCGGCGACTTCACGAACGATGGCTGGCCCGATATTCTCCTTGCGTCAACATCAAACACGATTCTTTACGTGAACCCAAAAGGCGAATCGCGGCGTTGGGATTCGTTTCGGAGCGTGATCCCGCCGGCGGCAACCGTCGCCGAGGTGTCGGTGATGAAAGATATCGACGGAGACGGAAAGCCCGACTTTGTGTACATGAGTGGAGGCGCAATCCGATGGGCGAAGCCCGATCCGGAAAAGCCCACCGGTCCATGGCTCTCCACTCCGGTTGGCGATCAGGGAACTTACGTCGCGCACGGCATCGGCGCCGGTGACGTCAATGGCGACGGAAAAAGCGACATTCTTAACGCGTTCGGCTGGTGGGAGAACCCCGGTAAGGCCGATACGCCGATGTGGAAGTATCACCCTCAGGCGTTCGGCCGCCAGAATGGCCGCGGGGCGCCTGGCGGCGCGGAGATGTGCGTCTATGATGCGAATGGCGATGGCATGAACGACGTCGTGACGGTGCTGCAGGCGCATGCGTTCGGCATCGCTTGGTACGAGCAGAAGAAGGAAACGAATGGAAACATCTCCTTCGTGCAGCACATGATCGCGGATGACTTCGCGTCGAAGAACGCCGGAGGCGTTACTTTCTCCGAACCTCACGGTTCGACCTGCGCGGACATGGACGGAGATCGCATTCCGGACTTCGTCGTTGGGAAGCGTTTCTACTCGCATCAGGAGAGCACGACGGATCCCGATCCGTACGGGGCGCCAGTGCTGTACAGCTACCGCACGGTGCGCAACAAGACTGCCCCCGGCGGCGCTGAGTTTGCCCCGGAGCTCATACACAATGCTTCGGGCGCCGGTTCGCAAATCGTCGCCCAGGATTTGAACAAAGACGGCATCAACGATGTCGTGACATCGGGCGAGCTTGGCGCATTCATCTTTTTCGGCAAGGCACGCACGCAGACAGCCCCTGCATCAGCACGATAAGGGGGTGGCGATGCGTAGAAGTGTTGTTGTCTCCGCTCTCCTGGGTTTGGCTGTCGTGACGTTGGCGTCGCCGACGGGGTTCCAAGCCCTGCTGCAGGCTCAAAGCGGCAGCGAGAAACCGTGGATCGCATACGGCGGACACGCCGACAGCTCTCGATACCTCGATTCTAAAAACATCACCAAACAGAACGTACAGCAATTGCAGGTCGCCTGGTCGTATCCCTACGGCGAGACCGTGTTTCATCCGATCGTTGTACACGGCACGATCTACGGACGCGGGCGCAACGGCTCTCTCGTTGCACTCGACGCCCGCACCGGCAAAGAACTATGGGTGCGTGAAGGCATGCAGGCCATGACGACGCGCGGCGTGAACTATTGGGAGAGCAAGGACGGGAAAGATCGGCGTCTCATCTTCAGCATGAACGATTATCTTCAGGAGATCGATGCCATGACAGGCAAGGTAATCTCCACGTTCGGCAACGATGGTGTCGTCGATCTGCGGGAAGGATTGGGCCGCGATCCGTCGTCCATCGGCAGGGTCCAATCCGGCACCCCGGGCCAGGTGTTCGAGAACCTCATCCTCCTTGGCTCTGCTCCCGGCGAAGGGTATATGTCGCCGCCGGGCGACCTTCGCGCTTTCGATGTCCTGACCGGCAAACTCGTCTGGTCCTTCCACACGGTGCCGCATCCGGGCGAGTTCGGCTATGACACATGGCCCAAGGACGCCTGGAAATACATTGGCGGGACAAACACGTGGGGCGAAATATCGATCGACGAAAAGCGCGGCATCGCTTTCTTTCCGACCGGATCGCCCACATTCGACTACTATGGCGCCGACCGCATCGGGATGAACCTCTTTTCCGATTGCCTGATCGCACTCGATGTGAGAACGGGCAAACGCTTGTGGCACTTTCAGACCACGCACCATGATCTCTGGGATTTTGACAATAACTCGGCGCCGCAGCTAACAACGATCACGAAGGACGGCCGCAGCATTGACGTCGTCGCACTTGCGAACAAGAACGGTTTCCTGTTCGTTTTCGATCGCGTCACCGGTGATCCGATCTGGCCGATCGAGGAGCGGCCGGTGCCGAAAAGCGAGATGCCCGGCGAACAGACGTGGCCGACACAGCCATTTCCGACCAATCCCCCACCTTTCGTGAAACAGTCCTTCACAAAGGACGACATCAGTCCATACAACAACATGACCGCGCAACAGCGCGCGACGTTCATGGAACGCTTCGAGAGCGCCGTGAACCTCGGCTTGTACACGCCGATAGGTGAGCAATGGACGCTTCACATACCCGGCAGTAACGGCGGAGCGCTGTTCGGGACCACTTCCGCCGAACCCTCGAGCGGTATGGTGTACGTCGTCGGACAAAACAATCCAGCTTTGATTCGGCTCTACAAACCGGGTGAAGGAGGACGTGGAGGCGGTGGTGGTGGAGGTCGTGGCGCGGCCAATCCCGCGTCACCCGGCGAGGCGATCTATCAGCGACAGTGCCAGCAGTGCCATGGCGACAATCGCGAAGGTGGTGGCGCGGTGCCATCGCTGATCACGCTGACCGGCCGGCTCGACGCCGCAGCAATCGCCGCGGTTGTGATCAACGGCCGTGGGCAAATGCCGGCGAACCCTCGGCTTGGCCCGGAAGAGATGGATCAACTCACCACGTTCTTGCTGTCACCAACCGGCGGCGGACGCGGCGGCGCAGGACGTGGCGGGGGTGGTGGTGGCGGCCAACGTGGGGCGGGGCCTGCAGGTTCAGGCGCGCCTCCCGAACTCGTCGTGGGCAGCGGTGGGGCCCGATTACGGCAGCAGGGAGCGCGCGGCGCCGCTCCGCAATATCCCGAAGGGACAGACTACGTCCAGTACTCCATTAACGGACAGTACGGCGTCATAGGCAATATGATGAAACCGCCGTACGCCGTCATCACCGCGTACGACTTGAACAAAGGCGCCATCCGATGGCAAACCGGGTTTGGCGACGACCCGGCACTTGCGGCTCAAGGCATCCACGGTACCGGGATGACCCAGATGCGAAACAGCGTCATCGTCACCGCCAGCGGTCTGCTGTTCGGTTTCGGCGGCGACAGCACGATCTACGCTTACGACACCGATACCGGCAAGGTCCTCTGGTCAGCGCCGCTCGGTGGCGCATCCGGAGTACGCGGCTCGCCCGTGATGTACGAGATTGACGGACGAGCGTATCTGCTCGTTCCGATCGGCAATGCTTCGGGCGCGAATGCTGCAGCGCCCCATCCAGGCGCACCAGGGGGTTACGTAACGTTTGCTCTGCCGGCAAAGTAAAATCCAGGTGAATGACGAAACGCACGCCCTTGGAGGCAAGGGAATCGAGGTTCGGCGTTTCAATCTTTCCGCCAAAACAGCCCAGGTCGCTGTAACCCAGATCGTCGGCCACGATCAGCAGAATGTTCGGCCGCGTCTGCTGCTGGATGGCCAGTCCGATCGAGGCCGACAGCGCCAGGAATTCGCGATCGATCCATAGTCCCCAGATTCCTACCTTGACCAGCAAAGGACAGACCACTATCCCTAAGCCCCTTCGGGATCATCTAAAGCTGCAGGCGGGCGACCAAATCGACTTTCTGCTTCGCGAAGACGGGACAGCGTTCTGCGTGCTGCAACCGTGCACGTTCGGGAATTGAAGGGAATCCTTCACCGCAAGAACATGAATGCGGTTCCGGTCGACGCCATGAATGAAGCGATCCGGCGGCGTTTCCGGGCTCCTCGATGAAGGCGTTGGATACGAATGTTCTCGTCCGTTATCTCGTGCAGGACGACCCTGCTCAGGGCCGCAAAGCAGCTGCCTACATAGAGCGCGCAGCTTCGGAAGGGGAGCAGATTCTCATCAGCAACATCGTCTTGTGCGAGACGGTATGGGTTCTCGACGCTGCATACGCGTATGCCAAGTCCTTGATCGAATCGGCTCTTGAAAAGATTCTGCAGACTGGTATGTTTCGCTTCGAAGCCAAGGATGTCGTGTTTGCCGCCCTCGAGGAATACAAAAACTCGAAGGTGGACTTCGCGGATTGCCTTATCGGGCGTGTTCATGCGTCGCTCGGGTCCGAACCGGCTGCAACCTTCGATACCGCCCTGAAGAAGCTTTCGACGTTCGAACTCCTTTGAGTCCCCCACTTGGCGACGCCCGCGCCACCAGACAGGAATGTTCTTTTCGCCCCGGGCTCGTATAATGGCTGCCAGGTTTTCACCGATAGCCAGAGAAAGAAGTCCACAGACATCGAGGTGCCTGCTATGAAGGAAAGACTTACGTGTTTTAGTGCCCATGCGTTGCTGGTTGCGATCGCTCTGCTTACTGCGTCTCCCGCATTCGCGCAGGCGCGGCCAAACCCCACCCTGGCGGCTGCGGCAGCAGGGTTCGATGTCAGGCGGGATGGTGTGGCGCGAGGCCGCGTCGAACGCATCGAGTTCGATTCGTCGGTGACCGGGAACAAGCGTCCGGCGATGGTCTATACGCCGCCCGGCTACTCGGCGGAACGCAAGTATCCCGTACTCTACCTGCTGCACGGCATCGGCGGGAACGAAAACCATTGGACGCAGTTCGGCGCTGCCGATGCGATCCTCGACAACCTGATTGCTGACGGCAAAGCGACACCTATGATCGTCGTCATGCCGAACGGCCGGGCGTCGAACGAACCGTCGACGGCATTCGGCCGCGGCGGTCGGGGTGGTGCCCGAGGCGGTGCTGCCGCGCCGGAAGCTGCTGGCGGCGCAGCGGGCGGCGGTCGGGGTGGTGCCCGAGGCGGGGCTACCGCGCCGGAAGCTACTGGCGGCGCAGCAGGCGGCGGTCGGGGAGCGGGTATGGGCGTAGAGTTCGAAGCCTACGCCGCGTTCGAGCGCGAACTGCTGAAGGATCTGATCCCGTTCATTGAGTCGCGCTATTCCGTCAACAGCGACCGCACCCAGCGCGCGCTCGCAGGCCTGTCGATGGGCGGCGGGCAGTCGCTGAACTTCGGGCTCGCCAACCTCGACACTTTCGCCTGGGTCGGCGGATTCTCCTCGGCTCCGAACACCCAGCAACCTGCCCAACTCGTTCCCAATCCGGCGGCAGTGAAGGAGAAGCTCAAGCTGCTGTGGGTGTCGTGCGGCAACGAAGACTCGCTGTTCAACATCAGCGAAGGGGTGCACAACTACCTGACCGAGCGCGGAGTGCCGCACGCCTGGCATATTGACGCCGGTGCCCATACCTTTCCCGTTTGGAAGAACGATCTGTACCACTTCTCCGCGCTGTTATTCCGTTAGAACCAGTGCGATGAACGATGAAAGCGAATCCGATCCTTGATTTCGGAATCGACAAAGCTTCTCTCAAGTACACCGGGCAGGACTTGAAACGGCCGGAATGCATCCTGGGGGAGCCGGATGGAACACTGTGGTCCGCAGACGCACGTGGTGGTGTAATGCGTATCGCGCCAGACGGATCCCAACAGTTGATCACGCAAACGCGTTCCGGGCATTTTGAACGAGCGTCCACCGAAGCATCGCGCTATCTCGAGGGCACCCTGCCCAACGGAATGGCGTTCGCCGACAACGGCGACTTCCTGATCGCAAACTTCGGAACGGATTGCCTGGAGATCATGTCGCGCGACGGGCAGTCGCGCGTCCTGGCGGACAGCATTGACGGCGAGCCCATCGGAAAGGTGAACTTCGTCCTTCGGGATTCGCAGAATCGCGTCTGGATCACAGTATCGACGCGCATCAAAAACTGGATGCACGCCCTGCGCACCGATTTGCCCGACGGCTACGTCGCCCGCTATGAAGCCGGCAAATTCAGGATCGTCGCCGATGGCTTCCACTTCACAAATGAAATCCGTTTCGATGCCAAAGAAGAGTTCATGTATGTCGTCGAAACGACGGGCGGCTGCATCAGCAGACTGCGTATCGATCAGAAGGGAAGTCTCGGCAGCCGCGAGGTCTTTGGGCCATCGAACCTGGGAAAAGGCGCGTGGCCGGACGGGATCGCCTTTGACAGCGTTGGGAACTTGTGGGGAACCATGGTGTATTCCGACAAGCTGTTTGTGCTTACTCCGCAGGGCGACTTGAGAGTGTTGCTGGATGAAGGCGACCCGGAGAAGGTCGATTCACTCGAAAGGCAGTTCCTTGTAGGCAAGGTCACCGAAGATGTCCTCTTCGCTACCGGCCGCGGCGTCGCTCCCTGGATGGCGAGCGTCACTTTTGGTGGTCCGAATTTGCAGACGGCTTATATCGGATCGCTGAAGGGCGACCGCATTCCCTATTTCCGCGCGCCAATGCCGGGGTTGCCGATGGTGCACTGGAACGAGCGCAGGGGTCGCGCGTAACGACGGAGAAGAACATGAACAGGTATTACAGGACCGGGCGTCTCGCCGCGGCACTTCTTTGGGCTGGTGCAGTCATCATCGCTCAACAGCCACCGCAGACCGCGCCGCCTGGCCCGCAACTCTTGCATCCGATGTTCCAGGACCATGCGGTTCTGCAGCGCGATCAGCCGATTGAGGTCTATGGCGAAACCTCACCGCAAACGGACGTGACAGTGACGCTCGGCGGTAACAGCATCAGAACGCGTGCCGGAGCGGACGGGCATTGGAGCGCCACGTTGCCGGCGACGACGGCAGGCGGGCCGTACACACTGACGGCGGCGGCGAACGGTGAGACCCGAACGGCGAGCGACGTGTTGGTCGGCGATGTCTTCCTGTGCGCGGGGCAGTCGAACATGGGATTCAGCCAACGGCAGGCTCAAGGCGCGGCTGACGACGCCCGCACGGCGACTGACGCCCAGATTCGCCAGTTCAACATCGGCACGAACGCCAGCCTTGTGCCTCGCCAAACCTTCAACTCCGCGGTGCGGTGGGTGGTGGGAAGCCCTGAGACCGTGGGCAACTTTTCCGCGGTCTGTTACTACTTCGCACGAGAGTTGAAAAAAACAGCGAACGCGCCCGTCGGTATAGTGATCGCCGCCTGGGGCGGCGCGCGAGTGCGCAACTGGGTCAGCGAAGAAGGCCTCCGGCGGATCGGCTTCGATAACGACGATCTCGATATGCTTGCGCTGTCTCGCACGGACCAGCAGGCGGCGCTGCGCCGCTGGGGCGCGAAATGGGAATCGTGGTGGAAGGCGGCGAGGCCTCAAGACGGACAGCCCTGGATGGCCGAGTACGACGACTCCTCGTGGAGAACCGCCCCTCCGGCTTTGGGCGCCTGGGCTTCATGGAACGGCAGCGGCCCGGATGGCTTCGTTGGACAGATGTGGATGCGAACCACCGTGACATTGACCGCCGAACAAGCGGCGAAGTTGGGCGCGGTGCTCGATCTGGGTTCCGTCAATGAGGAAGACGAAACCTGGGTTAACGGCAAGGACGTGGGCGCATCTTCTTTTGCCAATCGCACGCAGCACCAAATACGCCCCGGCCTGCTGAAGGCAGGCGTCAATCTGATCGCCACGAACATTTTCTGCAGCTGGCGCAATTGCGGCATTCGCGGCGCCGCCGAGAACCGCGCCATTCTCTTCGCCGACGGCACGAGCGTCCCGCTCTCGAACCCCTGGAAGTACCAGGAGGTTTCGGACACGCTTATCGCACCGCAACTGCCCTGGGGGCCAACCCACGGCGTGACGCTGGACTACAACGGCATGATTTCGCCGATCGGTGCGTTTGGCTTCCGTGGCGCAGTCTGGTACCAGGGCGAATCCGACATTTACTTCGCCCGTAACTACCAGGCGACGCTGCTAAGCATGATGGCAGACTGGCGCCGGCAATTCGAGAATCCCAGCCTCCCGTTTCTCATTGTCCAGTTGCCGAACTACGGCCCGATCCCGCCGCAACCCAAATCCTCAGTCTGGGCCGATGTTCGTGAAGCGCAGCGTCAAGCCGCAATCGAAGACAAGCATGCGGCTCTCACTGTGAACATGGATATTGGGGACGCGACGAACCTGCATCCCACCAACAAGCGCGAAGTTGGACGACGGCTCGCCATCGCAGCGCGCCATCTGATCTACGGCGAACGCACTCCGCCATCCGGTCCTGCTGTGGCCGGGGTGAGCCGGCGCGGATCCGATATCGTCGTCGCGTTCCGTGACGTTACCGGCGCGCTGTCGATCCGTGGAGGAAGTTTGAACGGATTCGAGATGTGCGGCGCGACCCAGGCCTCATGCCGCTGGGCCGAAGCCCGCGTGCAGGGCACTTCGGTCGTGCTGCTGAATGCCGGCAGCGTCACGCGAGTGCGCTATGCCTGGGGTGAATCGCCTGTGTATTCTATATACGATGACTCCGGGCTGCCCGCCGGGCCCTTCGAAGTGGCGGTCCGGTAAGCGTATGCGGTTCGTCGCGCTCGCCTTCATGCTTCTGCTTCAGGCTCAACCCTTGCCGCCCCCTTATCCGCGCGATGGCACAACGAAGCTGTTTGAAAACGACCGCGTCATTGTCTGGGATGTCAGTTGGCTACAACAGGCGTATCCGGTGCACCGGCACGTCTACGATTACTCCGGCGTCTATTACACGAATGGCGACCGCATCATTGTGTCGGAGCGGGGTGCGCGATCGCCGACCTCTTCCGTTGCGTGGGACACATTCTTTTTCCGGCGAGGAGTCACGCATAGCGAAGAAGGAGCCAGCGCCGAGCCGTTGCGCGGCGTGTTCGTGGAATTCAAGGAATCGGACCCGCTGGGGGCTACAGAGGCGAACGCCAGCGCGGAGGCGTTCCCCGGTGCGCTGGGTAAGAAGGTCCGCGAGAGTGAACGTGTCGTGATCTGGGAATTCATCCCGTCGCCCGGCCCGTCGCCGCATCACCATACGAGAGACGCCGTTGTGGTGGCATTCACAAAGCTGAAACCCCGCGTGACCTTCGTCACGCGAGGAACCGTTCACCTCGACGAGCAGACTACCGGAGCGGACCGCGTTTACGTGTTCGAAGTGAAATAGGTCACCGCGGAGCGGTGCTTTTGAGGCAAAGCGCTCACAACTCGGGTGGAGCAGGCGCGGCGACGCCTTCCGCAGGCACGTCGATCTTCGCGGTCCAGATGATCCCGTTCAGCAGGTAACGACGATAGTCTTCCACGCTGTGCATGTTGTCGTGGAAGTCGGAGCCGCCCCAGACGAACGAGCGACCGCCGTCCGGCCTTTCGTAGACCCATGAAACCGGCCGAGGCGCGCCGTTATTGGCGTTCGTGGGCGTGCCTTCCATCAACTCCGTCCGCTTCGGATTGTCGAACAGGAAGTAGCGGGAGAACACCTCGTCGCGGAAGGACCACGGCTTCACGCCGCGGAGAACCGGATGCTCGATCTTGAATGGGCTCATCTTCCATGTGTCGACCGGATTGTGTGAGGCGTAGGGAATCCAAAGCCCGCCAAGCCAATTGAGGTAGTAGCGCCTCCCGACCCAATTCTCGACCCACATGGTGTAGTGGAAGATCGAGATCCCGATGCCTTTCTGCCGTATGAGCTGGTCGAGTTTCTGAAGGTATGCGGTCGTCTCCGCGTCGTAGGTTCGGCCGTCGGTTGCCTGGTGCTGCTGAAACAGCACGTTCGTTTCGTTCCGTTGCCAGTCTCCGCTGCCGTCGATGACGATAGCGGCGGCGTCTTCGAGCACAGTCAGGTCACGCGGCGCTTTGCCCACTAATACTGCGGTTTCGATGCCCTGAAGATTAGTGGCCTTTGCCAGCTGCCATGCCAATTCCCGTAAATCCTTCTCGTATTCGTGACGGCCAGCAGCGCCGTGATCCTTCGGGCCCGCCAGGAACACGATTTTCTGCTTCGTTGGCGGATTGTTCGTCTGGGCCTGGGTCCCTGCGAGAACAGTAACCGCGACAAGCAACGGTACCAGCACCACGACACCCGCGATTGTAAGAATTCCTCGTTTGTTCATCTGTTCTTCACCCCGGCTAACTGCGGAACTTCACGCCTTGCTTTTGCAAGAACGCTTTCGCGGCCTTTGCCGTTTCGAGCCCACTCAGTGGCATGTTGGGCGACGAATCAAGCTCGACCATCACCATACCCGCGGTTTGTTTGCCTTCCATAAGATCCAAGATCGCCACCAGGTCAACCTTGCCTTCGCCTAGCGGACTGTAGCCAAGATAATGCTGGCCCCCGCTGAAATCTTTGAGGTGCATATGCTGGATCACCGGCAGGAAGTCCTTCACGACCTTCACCGGATCCGCTCCTCCCTTTGCAAGTTGTCCCACATCGGGTCCGAACTTCACGTAGCGTGTGTCGACGGACTCCATCACGGCATACGTTTCCTCGCGCGACTCGACACACGTGCCTGTATGTTGGTGCAGAACGGCGGTCAGTCCAAGATCGGTCAGGGCCTTCGCATATTCATTCAGCGCGGCAACGATGTTCGACTTGTTTGCATTGAAATCAAAGTTATTACGGTTGACGTTGTTGGGACCGATTACGGAAATCTTGCCGCCGTACTTCTTGATGAGCCTGCCCCAGGACAGCATCTTCTCCCGCTCGTCGTTGCGCCGGGCCGCGTCGGTGAGATTCGCGCCGCAGTAGGCGGAAATCAGTGCCAGCTTGTTCTGCTCGAGGATCGGGCCGACGCCGCCTCTTGCCTCCAAAGACTCAAGTACGTTGCCAAACGTCTCGAGACCATGGAAGCCCAGGCCGGCGATGTCGCGTATGGCCTGGTCAATCTGATTATTCGGCCAGGTGATTCCGGTGTGGCCGATCCGGATATTACGTTCGGCAGCACCCTTTAGCAGTGTGGCCCAAAGACCCAGGCCGGCGGCGGCCTGAGCAAATTCGCGTCGGCTAAGGATTGCGCTCACGGGAATCTCCTTTGTTTGCGGGAATCAGCGCCGAGGTATACCACACCCTCGTTCGCTGCCGCCAATTCGAGACTGGGGCTTCTCAGAATTCGGACAGTCGCCTAACGAGTGGCTCGGATCCCCCTCGTCTTCCGCCGGTCGACCCGGCGTGCCGGTTCGTCCCGCGATTTGCGGCACTTCATCGCAGCAGACGTTCGGATAGAATCTGCTTCAGATCACGGCGGCCATCAAGGACCGCTTGCACGAAAACAGTCTTGTCGTTGATTCGATGCACTACTCGATATGGCGGAATCGAGAGTTCGCGATAGTCGGTGACGCCAAGTTCGGCGAGTTCGGACACGACATGGCCCCGTTCGGGAAAGGTCTTGACTGCGTTGGCCCGTGTTCGGATGCGCTTGTAGACCCTTGACGCGTTTTGAGGGGAGTCCAGCGTCATGTACCGAATAATATATGTCAGGTCTGCGGAGGCCTGCTCGGTCCACAGCACCCGGAATCGATGCGCCATGCGTCAGACGGTCTTTTCTGTTTGGCGCCGCTTGGCTTCAGCGATAACCGCTTCGATCCGCTGGAATACTTCTTCCTGCGGTACCGTGCGGTCATTGCGGACGTCTCCTTCGGATAGTTGAAGTATCTTCAGCAGGGCCAGGGCGTTCTGCATGCGATCGTATTCTTCCACGCCCATGACAACCATTCTCGCTTCGCCGTTCTGGGTGATCACCATCGTCCTCCCTTCTGAGACCTGCTGAACGACGTCGGCTGTACGATTCTTTAGATAGGTAATGGGCTTGATATCCTGCCGCAGATTCATGCACCACCTATAGCACGGAATTCAGGCCGATAACAGTCCGAACTGGGACCAGCGCTGGAGCACACTTGGAAGTTTGGTCCTACGGTCAGAGGCAGGCTCGACATCCGATTCAGTTCCCCCCGTCGCGTCAGTTGCGTCCCGTGAAGTATCTGTTGGGCGCACCGGGTGTGGGAACGTCGCTGACGATTTGCGACCCGCTGGCATGCGGTTGGGTCAACGCCGCGGCGAGGGTGATACCGGAGCCGGAGGCCTGTGCACCGGCGGCATGCGCACGAGTGAGCGGCGCGGTCACGGTGACGGTGGACGCGCCGCCGCCTCTGCCGCCACCGGCGATGGAGACGACAACCGCCGTCTCAGAGTTCGCGCCACTGTCAATGGTGATGGTCTGGCCGGCGGCAAAGCCTGCCACACCGGCGACCGGGATAACGGTAACGCCCGCAGCGGTCGCGGTGCTCACCGTTGTGGCGCCCGCCGTGCCAACCGTGGCGACGACCGCAGTCTCGCGGTTCGCCCCCGTATCGATAACGAGTGTCTGCCCGGGACTAAAGTCTGCCACGCTTCCGACTTTGATATTGGTCGCTCCAGCGGCTGAAGCGGCGGACAAGGTGGTGGACGACTGCGTAAGGAAGTCGGTGCAGTTGCTGTCCTTGTCGGCGCCGTCCGGGAATCGGCCCGAACTTTTATGGATCGCTGCGGTTGCCTGCCCGCCGCGGCCCCCGGCTGCGGGCACGACGACGATACACCCCCCACGCCCCTGGTCGCCCTCGAGGGTCGCAATCTCAGGGCTGGTGATGTAACCGTTAGCGCTCGAGTTGCTTTGCTGGGACCCGTAAACGACGGCGTCGACAACTACCGTACCGCGAGCGTCAAGTAGTGCGATGGATCCCGCGCGAGTTGAGAGAGGTCCTCCGAACCACTGGTTAGGCGTCGAAGGTCCTTCGTAGCCTCCGGCCGAATTTGTCGGATTGCTCACGGAGGCGCCGTACGGATGGTTTTTCGTTAGCGGTCTGTCGAGTGTGATGCCGCTACCCAATGCCTGCACTGCATCGCCGCTCAAATGCGCGAACCTTGTGGGCGGCGAGAAACTAACTCCTGTCCCCACGTCCGACACATCAGCAGCGGTCATGTGATCGAACCGCAGCGGGGCAGCGAGGTCCACACCTGTTCCGTTTGCGCCGGCGGTGCCGACGGTCTTAACCGTCGCGAGCTCCTTGCGCCCGCCGGCGCCGACAGTCAGCGTGTCGCCAATTGTCATGTTTGCGGTGGCCGCAAGTTTGATGTGGGTTGCCCCTGCGTTTGCTGGAGCGGACAGCGTGGTTTGAGTGGCGGCCTTGCCAACTGCTGTGACCGTGACCAGCTCGTAATTGCCGCCGATATCGATACCCATCTTTTGGCCAATCGCGAAGCCGTTCGTATTTGTGACGGGCAAGTTGGTTGCGCCAACAGGGATTGTGATCCAGGGGCCGGTGGACACGGGTATGAAGACTGTTGTCGGCGTGGTTGCCGGACTCCCGAGATTCGTGATCGTGCGCGTTTCGCCGTCGATGTCGATCTTCTGGCCATTCGACAAGCCGGTGGCGCTCCTCACGTGAATGACGGTTGCGCCAGAGCTCGCCGGTGCTGCGAGTCCCGAACTGGATAGTCCGAGCAAGTAGTACGCGCCGCTCAGGAGCCTAGTTCCGGCGGGGATTGTTGCCAGCTTCACCGGGGCCCACTGGCTCTGAGTATTCATTAAGGTCCAGTTGGAAAGGTCGACGGTGCTGGTGGACGAGTTGTAGAGCTCAATGAACTGATTGGTTGCATTGGCGCCGGTGCTGAAGCCGACCTCGTTGATTTTTATCGGGAGAACATTTCGCACCCTTGCGGTAGTCGTCTCGGATTGCTTCGCGTTGGACGTGAGATTCGTCCACTCGGCTTTGCCGCTGAGGAAGCCGGCGCCGGTTGTGTCTGACGATGTGACCTTGAACGTCGCATTTACCGTAGCTCCCGGCGCGACCGTGGAGTTGAACGTCACCGATGCGCCGGCAGCGCCGGAGGCCACGACAGTCCAACCGGTAGGTGCGGAAATACTCAACTTGAGGCCAGCAGCAGACGCCCCCGTGGTGTTGGTGAACGTCTCCGTGACCTCTTGCACCGATCTCGGCGTGAAGGTCGTGATCCGCGACAAACCGACGCGTTGCACGTCGTACCTCGCAGCGACGATGTTGGCTTGTACCGCGTCCGTCGTGGCTTCGCTTGGGAATCCGGTTGTCATCACACCCTCGTAGAAGGTGCCGGATGAACCGTTGCCATTGTCACCCCCGGTGCCCAGAAGGATTGCTCCCTGTTTGCGCATCGGGTAGTAGCTATTGTTGGTAAGCGAGCCCGGGCGAACTCCACTGTAGAAGGTCGTCAGGCTGCCTTTCTGCGCATTACCGCCGCGGAGATCCCACTTGTTGCCGCCACCGCCGTCGACGACAGCCGTCACAAACCGCCAGGAGTCAATCGTGGGGTCGGCGACATTCTGTCTCGCGTTGTATCCGGAGAACAGGCCCGCCTCCATGTCGGACATAATCCACGGGCCTGGGCCGTTGCCGCTGCCCCACGCGGTGGAGGTGCCGAAGTACGTTGTCTCCATGGTTCCAGTGCCGATAGCACGACCATTTGTAGAAGCGTTTCCGTAGTTAAAACAGCAGCCGCTGTCGTAGTGCGTGCCGTCTACGACCGAGTAAATACCTTCCGGTTCATCGTTTATTGCGAGGCCGGTAGCATCATTGTTACGGAACCCCATGCCCGGCATGATGTAGACGCCGTAAGCCTTGTGCCCGCCGATTGTGATCGGTGCCATGTCCGCGATCGGCTGCGTGTCGAACGCGCCTTTCGCCGGTCCGGGGAATTGCGGTCCGGGAGGGGCCTGGTAGAGGTGGTTCGCCTTATCGGACTGGTCGTAGATGCGGTTGATCACGCAAATCGTGTTGGCACAAAACGCGTCCTGGGCGGCCCCGTCAGCATATCCGCCGCCATCCGGCAACGGCGACGCCACGGCTCTGACGACTCCGATGTCCAACGTCCTGCCGTCCGACTGGCGCTTGACCTGATAGAGCGGGCCGCTGTACGCGGCGGATAGTGCGCGCGTTGTGCTGTGCGCCGTTACGCAGGGCGTGCCTGCTGCGCCGTAGATGTCGCACGGCCCTTGCGGCCGGGGCGGAGACAGCGCAGCCTGTGTAGCCATCATCCACGTGGCGCCCATCAGCGAGAGCGCCAATGCGAGCACTGGCACAGGATGGATTCTCGTTTTCAGGTTCATGCTATTCCCCTCGCCGGTTTGTTTCTGCATCTCTTATTTGGATATCGCATCGGGGTTCCAACATTAGAGTTTTCGCCAGGGCACCAAAGTCGTTATCTTTTGATACCACGACAAATCCTTCTTGCAGACAGTAATTGGACTTCGCTGTAGCCGATCCCTCCACCTCCTTCCGGCCGAAACAGTTCGGCCACTCCTGCACGAAAGCTTTTTGGGCTCGCTGCGCTCGGAGCGAGCATCGTTTTGAGTGGGCTCGGCGTGTGGAATCTGAAAACCTCGGCTCCAGGCTCCGAGACATGTTTGGCAATTTTCTCCAAACTCCGAGACCTTGGTCTATTGGGAAATCAAAGTTCCCAACGGCCGGTGGCAACGTCCCTCGAATTTCCTAGAAATCGAGGCGGACCTGCGCCTGGAAGGAGCGCGATCCGGTCTTTGTCGCAATGTTGCCGAAAGCCTCTGTATTCGTAAGCGACAGGCTGGGAGCCGCCGGCTGGGGATGGTTGAGAATGTTGATCGCATCAATGCGCAACTGAAGCCTCTTGGACTCCGTGATTTGGAACCTCTTGCTCATGGCACTGTCCAGGCTCCATGTTCCTGGCAGTTCGAGAGCATTCCTGCCGAGGCTGCCCCGCGTCCCGGGCTTGGGATTCTGCATGACGAGCTGGCCTCCGGAGTTAACCAGGGCATTGAGCGTGCAGACAGACTGGAGAGTGGCGGCGATACTCGAACACTGAGGGTCGACCACCTTTGTATACTCGCCTCCAAAATAGTTGCCGGACGCAGCGCCATCCTGCCATTGCACCGAACCGAGGCTCGGAATGAAGGGCCCAACGACATCCGGGACACCATTGGCGTAAAGCATGGTTGCGGCATCAATGTCAGTGGGCGCGCCGCTGGTGGTGTTGAAGATCCAACTCATCGTCCAGCCCTCCACGATGCGGGCCAGGGCGCCGGAAGAATTGGCCAGGAGCAGCCGGTTGGGCCCGATTGGCAGCTCGAAAGTTCCGTTGGTTCTGAAGTCGTGCGCACGGTGCCCTGCCTGCAGTGTGTAGTCGGGGCCCCTGTCAACGGGGTTCGTGAACGGGCCTGTGCGGCCCAACGACTTGCTCCAGGTGTAAGAACCCTGAAGGCTGAGACCTGCCGTCGGTCGCAGCGTCGCTTCGGCCTGCATCGAATGGTAGTTCGAGTTGCCTATGTTCGTTTGCAGGGTTGCGGCGCTGAATTGCGGGTTGGCTCGAATAAAGTTCTCGGGGAACGCATTGTACCGAAGTACAGCACCGTTGACGCCGGCAGGAATAGCCGGAAGCGTCGGATTGATGCCGCCCACCTGGCTGTAGTTCAAGGTGTAGAGCGAACTGGAAAGCGCATTGTATGCACCGTTGGCCAGATTGTTGCGCAAATTGCTGGCGGTCGCAGCGCGAAGATGCATCGCTCCGGTCTGAGTAACTCCGCCTGTCGTCGTCCCCACACGGCTGCACGTTACCGTCGTCCCGTTGGGCGCCACGCAACCTGTAGTCGCGATCTGAATCCCATTGAACATCTGATCCAACAAGGCAGACTCTCCGCCGGACCGAGCGGAGTCAAACGCTTCCTTCAATCCGTTGTAGAGGAAGTTGTTGGCATTAACGTCCATGGTTCCGTAGAGCTTGCGGCTCAATGTGCCCACGTAACGCATATCCAGCGTGAGTTTGCGTCCCACGTTGCGGGTCACAGCCAACGTGAGGTTCTGGATGTAGGGCGTCAGATAGTTCGAATCGAACGCCGTCAATCCGACAGTTCGGGAATCCACGGGAATGGGCTGCATCGGTGTCACGGTAACGGGTACGGGGACAATTTTGCTCAAACTGGTCATGTCGAGGTATTCCAGCCCGGGCCCGCCGTTGAAGGTGGCGGTATAGGAGCTTCCCGGTGGGTTTGCCAGCGGACCGTCAAGGGTGCTGAACCGGCCACCGCCGAGAACATAGCTCATTTGGTATCCGCCACGGACTGTCGTCTGGCCCTCACCAAACCAGGGCAGGTTCCAGGAGAATCCGATGGCGGGCCCAAAGTTGTTGTAGTCCTTGTCCCATGCGGTGATTCCAGGGTTCGGTGAATCGGGACCAACGAATATCAATTTAGTCAGATCCCCTCTCTGTCCGGGTTTCATCCAATCATCAAACCCACGTCCGGAATAGCCAAAGAGTGCGTCACCCCCGCCGTCCGGAATAGCCGTCAAACCATTCGAAACCCAGGGCACACCGTAGTAATCCCAACGCACACCCAGATTGAGCGTCAGGTTTCGGCTGACCTTCCAATCGTCTTTAAAGAAGAAGGACAATTCCTGTTGATTCAATACGCGCTGCCGTTGAGTCGACACACGGTAATCGTCCCAGCTGTTCAGGTTGTCTGCTGATCCCAGCCAATACAGTTCCGTCACTCGACTCAGCGATCCGGAAAGCATCTGCAGCAGGCTTCGCATGGCGAGATTGTTTCCGGTTGTTGTGGTTCCCTGCAATCCGGGGATATTCGTGGACGTAATTCCCTGCACAGGCGTCAATGCCGTCTCGCCCCCGAAGGCGCGGATATACGTACTGAAATCGTTCGCCTGCACATCATCCTTCAGGTTTGAACTGGAGAGACGGAACTCGCCACCGAACTTGAAGGAGTGCTTGCTCCGTGTCCAGCTCAGTGTGTCCGCCCACGTGAAGAGCGGAGTGCTCTCGTTGATATTGCTCTGGAATAGCGCACCCGTTTCACCTCGAGCGCCGAAGGGCTGTCCGGCGCAGACACACACGGGTTGAGCGCCCAACTGCGGAAGAATGGGAAACCCGGCAATATTCGGGAAAAACGCCAGAGCCTCATCGCCCGTGTCAGGGTTGGCAAATGAGCCGTCTTGGTTCGTTCCGGTTCGACGCATACCGAAGCGGGCTTCATTCAGCATCGTTGGAGAAAGCGTCGACGTAAAATTGACCGTCAAGACCTGCGGTCTGCGGTAAGACAAAGTGGGGAAACGGAACGGCCAAACGCCATACTGGTTATCGGACCAGTTCCGCTCGTAGGTATAGCTCCCATAAATTTTGTGGCTCTCATTGAAGTTGTGGTCGATCTTGACGTTGAGCTGTTTGCGATTTACGGGTTCGCCAAAACCGAAACGGTTATCGGCACCTGTCCGGGTCAGCACCCAGCGATAGCCAGCAGTGTTTAGTCCATCCCCCACTTCGTAATTATTGGGCGTCGGCATCACGCCAAGCAATTGGGTCATGTATCCCGAGGGATCCCTCTGCGTCCGGAAGCTGTCCCAGGGAGTTCCCTGCACGCTGGCGTCAGAGCAATCTGTTTGGGTTGGGTTACTCGCAAGAGGCCCGTAAACGCTCGCATAGCGAAGAATACCGTTGTGGGGCGTGCCATTCGGATTTGTCGCGGGCGGAGTGGGGTTGCCTTGGTAATCCACCACGGCGATTCGCGGCGTCGTGCCGGTGGGAACCGTAGTCTGAAGTGAGTTTCCGTTGCTCCAGTTGTCGAAATAGCGGAAGACGCCGTTCCGCGCGCATGGCGTCAAAATCGTCGCGTTAATGTCAGTTCGATTCTTGGGAAGAAATCCGTCCCAAAGTGCAAAAAAGAACGTTTTGCTCTTCACGATCGGCCCGCCCATGCTCACTGTGTACTGGTGGTAGTTCCTCCAGGGCGCGGCGACAGCCTCGGGTTGCACGCGGTTATTTGTCCAGGTATTTGCGTCCAACGCCGTATTTTGGACGTTCCAGACGGCACTGCCTGTAAAACGGTTTGTGCCTGATCGTGTTGATACCTGAATCTGGGAATTACCTCGTCCGACTTCGGCATCGACCGGGGCCAGAATCATTCGGATTTCACCAACCAGATCGGGGTTCATAATTGTCGCCCCCTGAGTCCCCGCAGCCCATCGTCCGGAGGCACTGGCATCCACACCGTCGCGCTGAATTTGAATGTTCGAAGCGCTGACGCCCGCCAACTCGGTGCTGTTGGCAGCGAAAATCGGATTGGTTGTCATGGTGACGCCCGGCATCACGCGGATCAAGCTGAGCACGTCGTTGCCCATGACACCAATAACGGGTAATTCGCGCACCGTATCCTCAGAGAGCACCTGCCCGACAGACGACGTCGACTCCAGAAGCAGTTGGGCTGCCGAGGCGGAGACTTCAACCGAGGTGTTCACGCCGGCAACCGTCAAGGTGAAGTTGAGCCGGACTTGGGCGGCGTTCCCGAGTTGAACATCCGTGAATGTTCGAGTCTGGAATCCGGGCAGTACGGCGCTTACCTTGTAGAATCCAGGCAACAGACTGGGAATGCTGTAGACGCCTGCCTCATTAGTAATGACCGTTGTGACCACGCTGGTGGCGTTGTTGGTGGCAGTCACCGACACGCCTGGGATCAATGCTCCAGTAGCATCAGATACAGACCCGCTGAGTGATGCGTTGCTGGACTGCCCCAACGATAGCGTGGAAAAGCCAAGACACAGCAGCAACACCGTTGCGCCGGCAATAAATGTAGAAGATTTCCCAGGATGCATGTGCCCCCCCATATTCAGAGAAGTCGTACAACCAGACGACGCGGTGTCGAACTGCTTGAAAACAAAACTATTCTTTCAAAGTTTCGGCGGAAGCAAATCACTCAGGGCGACGAATGTCAACGCGAAATCGTAAGACCCTCACCCACAGCCTCAATACTCATTGCCTCTTACTGAAATGTATTAGAGTTCTGTAAACGTTGCGCGTATTCTGCGCCGCAACTCATCGGAAGATGAGCCACATCAGACGCTGGTGGCTCGGTTGTCCTTGACTTCGGAAATGCGGCGCTTCCCCCCGATCGCCTCACCGAGGCTTCTCGGCGGACCGGGTCATCAGCCTGCACGAGGGGGAGCTTAAGTCTAGGTCAAGAGTAATGAAGAAAAGCTTCTCAGCACAGACTCGCTCCCAAACCGCTGTGTCGTTTGCACCATTGGCTATTGTGCATTGTCATTGTCGCTCTGGTGTTCGCAGGTTCCGGATTGTCGGGAGCGAGTTGTCGAGCTAGGATTACTTCCAACTTTCGGCAAAAGAGGGCGGAATATGGCAAGGAAGACAAGCGTAGCAATCGCTCACAGTGGCGCAGATCTCGGCAAACCTGGCGAATGCAGCAGAGAACAACTGGACATTGTTAAACAGATGATCCGGCAGATCGCCGATCAAACGATGGGCGGAATGCAGAACATCGTCAAGCGCGGCGACAAAGTCCTGATCAAGGTCAACACTGTTATACCGGTGGCGCCGAATGCCGGTTTCACCACGGATCCGCGGATGCTGCAGGCATTGATAGAACTCGTCGGCGAGCAAAACCCCTCACGTATTCAGATCGGCGAACGTTGCGCCATGGGTGCCGATACACGCCTGGCGATGCAGGAGTGCGGTCTCGCCGATGTTGCCCAGCGCACCGGTGCGGAACTCTGCCCGTTCGAGCACGCGCCGTTCGACATGTACAAGATCGACAGGCCGATTGCCTTCAACGAATTTCCCGTACCTCGTCCCGTGCGCGAAGCTGACGTGTACATAGGCCTCCCGAAATTCAAAGTTCACGTCCACACGGTTTTCACCGGCGCGCTGAAACTGCAGTTTGGCAATCTGCCGGATTACGATTGGATGGTTCGGTGCCATCACGACAACATCTTTCAGAAGATCGTCAATCTTACGCGCGCCGCAAATCCGAAATGGTTCGTCATGGACTCCCTGTATGCCTGTCAGGGAAACGGCCCATTCAGCCCCTACCCGGAAGACCTCATCAAAGACTGGAACACGATTTGTGGCGGGCCCGATCCTGTCGCTGTCGACACGGTCTGCGAAGCACTGATGGATTGGGACTATCCGGGTACGAACGCGCCGGCAGCAGTATTGGGCGTGGCAGAAGGTCTTGGTACCAATCGCCTGGATGAGATTGAAATCATGGGCTCGCCTTTGAATCAGGTAAAACGGCGTTTCAAACGGTCCAGCACGGTGCTTCAGGGGCAGTATCCGAACGTGAATGTCGTCATGGGCTCCGACTGCGATGCCGGATGCAAGGCGATTGTGCGGATTCAGTTCGATCAGCTTCAGGCTGATGGAACGCTGGAGATATTGAAGCGGCCGTTGTACGTTTTTGCCGGAGTCCAGTTTGAGCAATTTCAGCCCGTCGTGAAGCCGTCTGACGGGGATGTCATCGTTGTTGGGGATTGCGCGAAGTCCATGCTCGATCATTTCCCCAACGCCCGTTTCTGGGGCGATTGCGAGGAATATCCCGGTTACACGCCGATCTGGGCCAATCGGCCCGACGTCGGAATTGCCAGCTACGTTCGAGAACTCGCCGCACAGCAGCAGTGAGTCGAGAATCGCCAGTTTTGAAGACCGAAGTGGCGAGGCGGCGGTTGCTCGCACACAAGAGCATCGACCTGCGTCACGGCCTCCTGAAACTGCTGGCCATCAAGGATTCCGATATTCGTATTCTGACGTTGGAGCAGTGCCGTGATGCCGTGGACAAGGGCTTACACGCAGGCGGCGCTTTTTCGGCCACCATTCCCCTCGTCGCACTTTTCTATGGTGGCTTTATCCGCATCGACGTCGCGAATCCCACTCACCCTGGTCAGGACCTGTTTACTTTGAGCAAGGGGCACGCCGTCGCAGCGCTCGCTTCAATCTATGCGGAACTGGGCTATTTCGATAAGCAAGTTCTGAGAAACTCGCGATCGTACAGCAGCATTCTGAATGGGCATCCCGGCCCTCTGCTCCCGGGAATACATCTGGCTACAGGCCCGATGGGGCAGGGCCTCGGCGTCGCGCAGGGCTTCGCGATAGCCGGCCGCACCACGCACCCGCGATTCGACTCCTATTGCCTTGTCGGCGATGGAGAGCTTCAGGAAGGGCCGATTTGGGAAACAGTTTTGTATTCCGGCCAAAACCACCTTGATAACCTTTGTGTACTCGTCGACCGCAATAATGGACAACTGGACATTCACGACCGCATGGTGTTTCCCATGCCGGATCTTCGGCCGGTTTTTGAGTCCTTTGGCTGGCAGGTGTACAGCGTTGATGCGACTCAATACGAAGGAGTCTTTACGGCGCTTGAACATTTCCGTGTCGACCCAGGCAACGGCAAACCGACGGCAATCCTCTGCAACGCCACAAAAGGTTACGGCGCGTTTTCGGATTTCTTCAATAAACATAAGGTTGCGGCTTCCGCTGCCGTGGTCTCGCAGGAAATCGCAATGCAATCGGATCAGCGGGGGGCGCGCGTCGACGAATTCTTGAAGTATTTTGAAGAACTGGAGGGAAGCGTCGGCGGCCGCGAGGTTCAGGACGAGCTTCTTGATGCCGCGCGTCAAATGCATCTCGAAATTGCGCCTGCGTCGCCTCAGGCTGTCCGAACAATTGCAGGGCCTGTCGTGACGACGCGTGTTCCTTCTCGAGACAAACGAATCCGGTACGATGTAAACCTGCTGCCGAAGCTTGACTCAAGCAGGGAGTACAGTGCCGCGGATGTCGTGACCGGCGCCATGAGAGTCTTTGCGCGCGACCCACGTGTTGTCTCGATCGATGCGGACCTGGCGACAACCAGCGGACTTCAAGCCGGAGTCGCCGCCGTCGACCAGAAGCGCGCCCTAAATGCCGGAGTCGCTGAAGCCAACATGATGTTGATGGGCGAATCATTCGCCGCGTTGGGTTATAACGCCTGGGTCAGCACTTTCTGTCCGTTTTTCGACTGGAAAGTGCTGCGTCGAATTGCTGTTGGTCACCAGGAACGTCTCGAATCCATGCAGAGTCCGGACGGCTGGCTGAGCGAGGGCCACGGCCTCGATCTAACTTTTCTTGCGACTGCAGCCAATTTCGAGACGCGAACTAATGGCGCCACGCACATGGGGAACGATGACAATACGACGTTCGACGCCGTTGCCCATTTGCAGATCATCGATGTGTCCTGTCCCCGACAGATGCTCGGAATCATGAATTGGATCATGGAGGGCAATCGAGGATTGGTCTACGTTCGTGTGATGCGCACTCCCTCCGCTGTACTCTACGGCAGCGATTTCACGTTTCAATTCGGCCAAGGCTACACCCTGCGTCAAAGCCCTGACGACACTGCGTGTCTCATCAGCAGCGGCCGTGCGGTGCATGAGTCTCTGGCTGCCGCCGCATTGTGCGAGCGCTCCGGTGTGAATGTGCGGGTCGTCGATATGCCGTCGATAGATCATAAACTGTTATGCGATCTCCTCAACTCGGGCAGGCTGCTCGTTTTCGCCGAACAGAACAATGGATACGTCTGGCAGAATTTCCTGAAGATCGTGTATGCCAACCGCAGCACGATTCGGCTGGAAAACCTGAGAAACGTCGTCACGATTAATGCGTTGGGTGGAAGCGACCGGCCTCAGTTTATTCACTCCGGAACTTATGAAGAGCTGATCGACGCATTCGGTCTATCTTCTGCCGCTATCGCTCGTTCGGTATGTGACCGGCTTGGAGTTCGGATATGAAAGTACCCGTCGTCAACGAGAAGGATATGGAAGTATTGGACCTGCCCGGGCGCCGCCTTCGGTGGCTGATAACGAAGGACAACGTCGATGCGGTCCATTGTTCGATGTGCATGATCCAGATTGCGCCAGGTCAAACCGTCAAGCCTGCACACTCCCACCCCAAAGGGGAAGAAGTGATCTACATCATCAGCGGGTCCGGCAAGGTGATGGTTGACGGCAACGTAGAAGCCGTGAATGCGGGATGCGCGGTCTTGTTCCCCCAGGGCAAGGTGCACATGCTATCGAACACGGGAGCCGAAGAAATGAAAGTCGTGTGTTTCTTCGCTCCACCTTCGGAGTTGAAGACGTACAAGTTTCACGACGGCGTCGAATTTCCGGTTGTGTGATCAGTTCTCCAGCGACAGTTTGCGCGCGACATCCATGGCGTGATCGGCCGTGCTTGACGTGCCCATCTCCGTGTCAAGCCAACCCGAATAACCGAGCCGCCGCAGCTCTCTGAAGATGAAAGGGTAGTTGATCTCACCTGTACCCGGCTCGAGCCGGCCGGGTACGTCGCCAATCTGCACGACTTTGATGAGTTTGTCGTTGAGGCCCTTGCGAAGGTTGACGACGATGTTTCCCTCAGTGCGCTGCAGGTGGTAAATGTCGAAGCACAGCTTCACATTCGGATGATTGACCTCGGCGATAACCGGAAATGCCTCTGCGGTACGATCGAGCGCACGGCGAGGTAAGTCGCTGAGCGGCTCGAAGGCAATGGTCACGCCGCCTGCAGCCGCGATATCGCCGGCGCGCTTGAGGCCTTCCACGATGCCGGTGCGCTGCACGTCCCAGGGCACGTCGGTTTGGTAAAGGCCAACGAAACTAATCAAGTCCGGCGTGCCGAATTGTTTCGCGATCTCGACGCGTTCCTTAATCTCGCTGAGCAGCGTATCCGCCGCACCCGGCCGCGTAAGGCCGGTCGTTCCGCCCGATGGGCCCGTGCCGACGATGCTCACGCACGTGAGGCCGGTTTCCTTTTGTGCCTTGAGCATGTCCGAGCACTCGTCGGCGGTGGCGCTCCAGAAGCTGTAGCCGGTGAACCCCTTCGCGGCGATCGCGCGGATGCGGTCCGCGCGAGACAGATTCGCCACTCGAAACATCAGTTCGATGTTGATCGAAAGTTTGTATGGCGGCGGACCGAGAGGTGCGGTGGACGAGGCAGACGGGGACGCCGGTGCTCCACGCTGGCCCGCGCTGATGCCAAGCGGCGCGAGAAGACTTCCTACAAGCAACTCGCGACGACTGAGTGTCGGCGTAACAGAGGTAGTCATGCGACCCTCCAACAAAGGCACGGTCGCCTTTCCGATATGTTCAACGTCTTTGTCAAAGATATTAGAAGCTCGCGTTCAACGTCGTAGCCGCGCTCAGTGGGTTTCGGCTCACGGCAGTGCGTACGCAAGGATTTCTGCGCCGGTGCCCGGCTGACCGGTCACCGCGATCACGATGTACTGCTTGCCGTTGTGCATGTAGGACATCGGCGATCCTGTCTGCTTCGCCGGCATGTTGACCTCACCCGCGATGTCCTCGCCAGTCGATTTGTCGTAGGCGCGGAGTAGAGCTACTGTCTGACCCTGAGCATTCGTATGCACACCCCCCTCGCCGGCAATGACCATAGTCTTGGTCGTCAGCACGCCGATGAACGTTCGACCGGGTTGGCCCAGTCGGGGAAGATCCAGCCCCTTCAGCGTCGCATTGTTCTTGATGTTGTCGGGCGTCGAGCTGTGGGTCTTCTGCCACAGCATGTTGCCGGTGTTCATGTCGTAGGCTGTGATGCGGTCGTATGGCGGCTTAATGAGTGGCAATCCCTGCACTGTTGTGCCGCCGCGTAAACCACCGCCTCCGCGCGCGCCGCCTGGGGCAGCGGCACCACCGGCAGCAGCGCCTCCACCGCGTCCTCCAGGAGGTGGCGTGCCCACCGCCGGAGCGCCGGCCTGCGTGCCGGGAGCCGGGCTGCCGCCTCCCCTGCCTCCAGGGCCGCCGCGTCCACCGCGACCTGCGGCCACCGGTTCGTCTTCGCGCTCACCCGCGGGTGCACCCGCCGCGCTCTGGCCGCCGCGCAGGAGTCCCGCAACGTTGGCCGGGCCAGGCATGGAAAGATCCGACGACACATTGGCCAGGGAGAACACAGCGGTGTGCGAATGGATATACAGCCGGTTCGTTTCGGGGTCAAACGAGCCACCCGGCCAATTCGCTCCTCCAACGTCCGCAGGCAGCATCAGCGTCGCAATCGGACCACCCGGTGTTGAGAGTCCGGGCGGAGTGAAGATAGGGCCGAGCGTGTATGCGTTGGCCTGTTCGATCGCTTGCGCGCGCAGTTCCGGCGTGAAATCGATGAGATCGTCTATCGAGACGCCCTGCCGATCGAAGGGCGCCGGCCGGGTGGGGAAGGGCTGCGTCGGATTGGTCTTCTCACCGGGAATATTTGATTGCGGTACCGGGCGTTCTTCGATCGGCCAGACTGGTTCACCTGTTTCGCGATTCAGCACGAAGAGAAACGCGGACTTGGTTGGTTGCGCCAGTGCCTTGATTGTCCGACCGCCAATCTGCGCGTCATAGAGAATCGGCGCGCAGGGCAGATCCCAATCCCATAAACCGTGGTGAATCGTCTGATAGTGCCACTTGCGTTTGCCGGTCTTGATGTCGAGGGCGACGATGCTCTCACTGAACAACCCGTTGCCGGGCCAGTTGACGCCATAGTAATCGGTCGCAGGCATTTCGGTCGGCACATAGACGAGGCCCAAATCGAGGTCCGCACTCATTTGGGCCCATGCGCCCAGGTTGCCGTTTTTTTCCGCAGATCCGTCCAGCCAGGTGTCGTACCCGAATTCTCCTTTCACGGGAATGGTGTGAAAAATCCAGAGCCGCTTGCCGGTCTTCACATCGAAGCCCCGCACAAACCCTTTGGCTGTCGGTCGTGTGTTCGGGCTCCCGGCCGCGAAGTGGGCTGCGCCCACGACTACGACATCACCGGCGACAAGAGGCGTTGCATTGAGTCCCACGGCGGCCGTGGTCAGGTCGTATTCCTGGTCGTTGTCGAGTTTCAGATCCACGACGCCGTCTTT
>Ga0111538_10001791_pt1 | contig 30141 bp, 36 predicted proteins | sample SoiMethybrSBSTD1_FD_79669 | JGI IMG/M metagenome (GOLD analysis project Ga0111538, IMG submission 79669) | Bulk soil microbial communities from a Populus tree surrounding site in Tennessee, USA - Soil MetaG P. TD hybrid SBSTD1 (version 2)... | ecosystem: Environmental > Terrestrial > Soil >... | reverse complement strand
CTCAACTCCGTGCGTATGCGGAACGACGGCTCTCTTTCGCATTGCGCCGGTTCCAAGAGCACGTGCGTCACGTTCGGGTGAGGCTGACCGACGTCAACGGACCGAGACAGGGGGTCGATGCGCGTTGCGCGGTTACGGCGCACCTTGCGAATGGCAAGGAGTTGTTCGTGGAGGCCACTACGGCGTGGCCGTTCAGATCGGTCACGCAGGCAGCCGGCCGCCTCAGTGAGGCAATCCGCCGCATTTCATCTTGCAATCAGGCGTTTCATTCTGAAGGTTCGTCGCGACACTCCTCTCGCCGTTCGCTGCGCGATCCGTTGGCCTAGGAGTTGCTCTATTCAAAAGCGAGAGTCATGCAGTCCCGCTTTGATTTCCCGTTTCGTGCCTTCCTTCCCGCGGCGCCGCTGACGTGTCAGGCGGCGGCGCCTCTCGCCTAACGTAGTGATTCGGGCAAACCGATTCACGTTCGGGAGCCTTAGAGCAATTAATCGATCGGGCACGTTGATGCATGAGGACTCGGTAGATGAAGACGAATCCGTACGCAGTTCTGGGCGCAAGTCTCGGTATCGCTGGCACCGAACCGATCTGGCGCCGGATCGCGGAATGGCACGATGCAATGGTGGCGCATGAGCGTGCCGCGCGTTACGAGCCATGTGACGCCGATTGCCCGCACGCGCAGGCGCGACAACTCTGGATAGAAGCGTCAGCCAAGTTCGGGCGCGACGCGTCGCACTTGTCGTTCCTTCGCTCACGTGCAAAACCGCTGCGCAAAGCAGCATGAGGGATTTATGCAAGCCCAACACGCCTTAACGCGCGCTGAATATGAACGGGAACTAGACGCAGCAATTGCCGGTTCCTTCCCCGCGAGTGATCCGCCGCCCTGGACGCTCGGGGCGTCATCATGGATGGACTTTGAGCACCGGATCCCGAAAACCGGGACTGCCGCGGCCGTCACTGAGGTGATCGTTCGCGACGGTTATCGCGTCGGCGGAGTCCGTCTCGCCAGTCTCGGCGAGGCGATCGCGCTCACGTCGGCAGTGCCGCTCGGGATCCTCATCGTCGGCGTGCCCGTGTTTGCTCTGTTCTGGGCACTCGCGAATGCCATCACATGGCTGACCGGCAACAACTAACCGAACGGGTCTGTTCTCGTTAGAATGGGGCTGCAGGCCTATGTGAAACGAGCACCCAAGCCGGACCCTATAGCGAACGAGCAGTTCGAGCTTGGACAAGTGCTGGACTTCCGGCCCGACCTGGGGATCATTCGGCTGCACGAACAGCGCGTAGTGATCTTGAGCGCGGCGGCGATGGGCCTCATCCGCAAGGAACTCATCGACACCGTCGGCGCCGAGATCACCCGCGGTGTGATGTTGCGGTTTGGGTACGCCGACGGCTATCACGATGCTGTCAGCCTGCGCGAGCGAGCGATGTGGTCAGACCCCATTGATGGGCTCAGGGCCGGCATCACGCTCCATCGCCTCGAAGGCATCGTCCGCGCCGAAATCCTTTCAGTTGAATTCGATCCTGAGTCAGGCCGGTTCGAAGAGGAGCTCGCCTTTCACGACTCGTATGTCGCCGAGCAGCACGTCTACCATTACGGCCAGGCGGATGCGCCGATGTGCTGGTCGCTGGCCGGCTACATCACCGGCTATGCCAGCGCCTGCCTCGGACGTGAAGTGTACTTTCGAGAACAAGAATGCACAGCGCAAGGCGCGGCGCGATGCCTCTTGATCGGCCGCGATGCCGCCAGCTGGGGCGACGATCTCGAGTCGTTGCGTGCCGACTATCAGCACGCCACGCTCGAACACGATGTCGAACATGTTCGCGAGGCCGTGCACCGGGAACTCCAGGCGCTCGAACGTCGTGAACGTCAGGTCGCGAAGCGCGAACGAGAGCTCAACCTGCTGCGCGAGCGGGTCGCACGGTTCGCCGCGTCAAAGCATTTTGTCGCGCGCAGCGCGGTCATGGACGACGTGCTCGATCTGGCGGCGCAAGTGGCGCCGATCGATACGACAGTGCTCGTCTACGGCGAGAGCGGCACCGGCAAGGAATTCATCGTCCGGTTGATTCACGACCAGAGTCCGAGAGCCAATCAGCCATTCGTCTCGGTGAATTGTGCCGCCCTCACCGAGACCTTGCTCGAATCCGAACTGTTCGGCCATGTCCGCGGCGCCTTCACAGGGGCGGTGCGCGACAAGGCCGGTCTGTTCGAAGTCGCCGGTAGCGGGACGTTGTTCCTCGACGAGATCGGCGAAGTGGCGCCGACGGTCCAGGCCAAGCTGCTTCGCGCCTTGCAGGAACGCGAGATCCGGCGCGTCGGCGCCGAACGCAGCATCAAGGTTCACGCGCGCGTCATCGCCGCGACCAACCGTGATCTCAGGGCCGCGGTAACGGCGGGCACCTTTCGTGAAGATCTCTACTTTCGTCTCGGCGCGTTCGTCATCACGGTGCCGCCGCTGCGAGACCGGCGAGAGGACATTCCAGCGCTCGCACACGAATTCGTCAGGCGCGCCTCGGCGCGCGTGAAGAAGGACGTGTCGTCCATCTCGCCGGACGCGATGACGGCACTGATGACCTACCGCTGGCCGGGGAACGTTCGCGAGCTCGAACATGCCATCGAGCGAGCGGTCATCGTCTCGGCCGGCTCGAGCATCAAGGTGCGTGAGCTCCCTCCTGAGGTATCGCAGAAGACGCGTCCGAAGCATGCGGAGGACAGTCTCGACCTTAAGGCACAGGAGCGCGCGCTCATCGAACGCGCGCTAGATCGGTATCGCGGCAACCGCAAGGAAGCCGCCGAAGCCTTGAAGATCAGCACTGTGACCCTGTGGCGGAAGATGAAGGAATACGATCTGGATCGCTGACCATTGCTTTGGCCTCGTCTTTGCTCTTCAAGGGTCATGCGTGTTCACGTGTCATCGCCAAGCTCGGCGATCAGCCCACAAATCATGGCGTATGCGGAGTATCGGTTGTTCGCGGTGCTCTCGCGCTATGCCGGTATCCACGGCGCGCGAGTGGTCCTGCGCGACGACGGAGACGGAGTGCAATGCGCAGTCACGATCGACTTCGAGTCGATGGCCCCCGCCTGGACGCGCGCGACGGGGCTGCACGCAGCGGGCACGATCGATCGCGCGGCAGAACGCGTCGTCCAGCTGATGCGGCGGCGCTTTCAGCCTGAAATCGCCGCCGCATCAAACTGAAAGCGTTCGCAGATCAACGCTGTCGTCCCGCAGCCAATCGCGATCGACCGGCCGCCGCGCCCTGATCAGCGGCATCGCGCGCCGGACATCTTTGGCGTTATTCAAGCCAACGACCGCAGAGATCGCGCCACGGTTCATGTAGAACGCCGCGTAACTCGCGCCATCGAGATGCCCGCGGATGATGAGCTCGTCGTAGGCGGTGTGATAACCGGCGTACTGGATGTTGGCGTCGTACTGGTCCGACCAGAACCATGGGATGTCGTCGTATGGCACGAGCTCCCCGAGCATGTTCCTGGCCGCGCCGGCGCCCTGGCGCATCGCGTTCTGCCAGTGCTCGACGCGGATGTGCCGGCCGAAGACCGGATGGTAGTGATTGGCCACATCGCCAGCCGCGTAGATGCCGGCGACATTGGTGGCGCAGTACTCATCGACCACTACGCCGTTGTCGACGTGAACGCCACTGCCGTCGAGGAAGTCGACGGTCGGCTCGACACCAATGCCCATGACGACCATTTCGCACGGGATCCGCAATCCCGCCTTGGTCGTCACGGCCTCGACGCGGCCATCTCCTTCGAGCGCGGCGACTGAATGGTTGAAGATCGTTTTCACGCCGTACGACTGGTGCAGGGCCGCGAGCTTCGCCCCGACCTCTTCGCCAAGAACTCGAGCCAGCGGGGTTTTCCCTGGATCGATCGCGGTGACCTCGAGCCCTTCGTGGCGGAGCGACGCCGCAACTTCACTGCCGATGAATCCCATGCCCACCACAACCGCCTTCCGGCCCGGACGCATCTCGGCGCGCAGCCGATCGGCGTCGCGGATATCGCGAAGACTGTGGACACCATCGAGATCGATTCCCGGGATGTGCGCCTGCCGGTTGTGCGCGCCCGTCGCAATCAGGAGCGAATCGTACGGCACGCGCTTGCCGCCGGCAACGTGGACAATGCGCCGGCTGGCATCGATGCCGGTCACCCGGGATCCCAACATCAGCTCGATACTTTGATCGGAATAGAACTGCGCTGGACGGACCAGCAGCTTTTCAAGAGGGACGGTGCCGCGGAGGTAGCCTTTCGACAGCGGCGGCCGCTCGTACGGCAAGCTGTCCTCGGCGCCGAGCAGGGTCACGTTCGCGTCGATGCTTTGCTGGCGCAAGGCGATCGCCGCGCTGGCCCCCGCCAGGCTGGCGCCGATGACGACATAGGCGGCCATCAGATCTCGATGTGCAGCGCGTCACCTTCAACGCGCGTGCGATAGACCCGCACCGGAACGACCGCGGGCGGCGCCAGCACTTGGCCACTCCGGACGTCGAATTCGGCGCCGTGGCACATGCACGTCACGGTCGTGCCGGCAAGGTCGCCCTCGGCCAGTGAGCACTGTTCGTGCGTGCACTCATCGTCAAACGCGTAATACACGCCCTGAACGTTGGCCACCGTAACTCGCGACCCATTCACGTTCACGGCCACCATCCCATTGACGGGGACGTCCGCCGTCTTGATTGCGGCTATGAATCCTTCAGCCATCAGCGCCTCCATCGGGAGCGCTCGCGGGAGCCACTCCGTCCTTCAACAACGCAAGCCACGAGCCATGGCGTTACACCTTCAATTGATACACGCCGCGGTCAAAGGGTTCCGGGTTGAAACGCCAGCCTTTCAACATGAAAGCAAGGTGACCGGAGAGCCAGACCAGAACCGCAGAATGTCGCGGCACGAAACGTGCTCATACGCTAGCGGAGGCCAACATGATTGCGCTCACACAGATTCTCGTCGCCACGGATTTCAGCGAGCCTGCAGGCGTGGCCGTCAACTATGGCCGGGATCTGGCGCGGGCCTACGACGCCACCCTTCATGTGGTGCATGTCATCGAAAACATGCTCGCGTTCTATGGGCCTGACATCGGGTTTGCGGTCGCCGACCTCGAAAGAAATATTGAGGCCGGTGTGCGCCGCGATCTCGATTCCACGATTGCCACACACGACGACGACCCGTTGAAGGTCCTCGCCGTGGTGAAACACGGCTCCAACGTCGCGCACGCTATCACTGAGTACGCCCGGACCAATGAGATTGATCTCATCATCGTCGGCACGCACGGCCGCGGCGCGGTGTCGAGGTTCCTGATGGGTAGCGTCGCCGAACGGGTCGTCCGTACCGCTCCATGCCCGGTGCTCACGGTTCGCGCGCGCGAGCGAAATTTCATCGATCTGCCGGACAACGACGACGGCGAGGCCGCAACCGATCTCGAGTCCACGGTCACCCACCAGCATTGAGGAGTCATTCATGAAGTGTTCACTTATTCTCGCCGCCAGCCTGGCGTTCGTTCCGATCAGCGCGCTCGGCCAGGGTGTCAGCGACGCGCAGATCGCCGCGATCGTCGTGACCGCAAATCAGGTGGATATCGACGCCGGCAAGCTGGCGGTCGAGCGATCGAGCAATGACAAGGTCAAGGCGTTCGCGCAACTGATGATCACCGACCACAGTGGTGTCAACAAGGCGGCGACGGAGCTCGTCACCAGGCTGAAGGTGACGCCGGAAGAAAACGCGACCAGTAAGGCCTTGCAGGCCGGCGGAGACAAAAATCTCGCCCATCTCAAGTCTTTGAAGGACGCGGCGTTCGATCAGGCGTATATCGATCATGAATACGCGTATCACCAGCAAGTCATTGAGGCTCTCGACAAGACGCTCATTCCCTCGGCGGCAAATGCCGAACTGAAGGCGCTGCTGATCAAAGTCCGCCCCGCATTCGTGGCGCACCGCGATCACGCCAAGAGCCTGCAGTCAACGAGCGAGGTGCGGTAGGCCATGACGAGGGCCGCTGCGCTCGCCGCCCTGGCCATGTCGCTGTCAACTTTCCTCCTCTTCGAGGCGGTGAGCATGGCCGGGGCGGCGGATGCCGCTCCGCGGGTCCACACGGTATTGATCGAAGGCATGCGCTACCAGCCGGAAGGACTGACGGTCGCGGCCGGCGATACCGTGGTTTGGATTAACCGCGACCTGGTTCCGCATACCGCGACGTCGGCGTCGGGACGGTTTGATTCAAATGACATTGCACCTGGGAAATCGTGGACGCATACCGTGCGAACCACGGGCGAGTTCGCCTACATCTGCACCTACCATCCGCTGATGAAGGCCGTCTTGCGCGTCAGGTAGCGCGATGCCGGAGGCCGATACATTTGCGCCAGGTTGGCCGGGCATTCCGCCGCGATGGACGTCGAGTGCCAAGAGCGGGATCGGTACCGCGGTCAGCCGGGACAGTCGTGTCTGGTTCACGCTGAGTCACGGCATCCTGAACGAGATCTACTATCCACGCGTCGACAACGCGTGCACGCGCGACTTCGGTTTCATCGTTACTGACGGCCAATCGTACTTTTCTGAAGAGAAGCGCAACTCGCGGTCGAACACTTCCCAAATCAGCCCGGGCATCCCTGCATATCGAGTCCGCAATGCGTCAGTCGATGGCCGCTATAGCATCGAGAAGGAGGTGTTGACCGACCCTTGGCGCGATGTGGTCTTGCAACGGATCCGCTTCATGCCCATGCAAGGCGAACTGACGGATCTGCGGCTCTTCGTCCTATTGGCTCCCCATCTCGCGAACCATGGTGCGGGGAACACCGCGTGGGTCGGAGATTATAAAGGCACGCCGATGCTTCTTGCATCGCGGGGACCGCATGCGTTGGCGCTCGCGTCAAGTGCGCCGTGGCGTGCTCGATCAGTTGGCTTCGTTGGCGCCTCCGATGGCTGGCAGCAGCTGAAGGCGCACGGACGTCTCGCTACTACGTTCACACGAGCCGAGAACGGCAACGTCGCGCTGATCGGGGAAATTGATCTAGCCGCGTGCAACGGCGCGTTCGTCCTTGCGCTTGGTTTTGGTCCCACCCCGATGGAAGCCGGGCAACACGCGCTCATCAGCCTGCTGGAGGACTTCGACGGTACGCAGGCCGAGTATGTGAGGGCTTGGCGATGCTGGCACGCGAAGCTGGAAGGCGACGTGCCCACGGAACGAAGGCAGCCTCTGTATCACTCGAGTGCCGCAGTCTTGCGTACACACGAATCGAAGCGCGTTGAGGGTGGCGTGATCGCCAGCCTGTCGATTCCCTGGGGATTTGCACGGCAGGACGACGATCTGGGCGGCTACCACCTTGTCTGGCCGCGCGATTTGGTGCAAACCGCGGGCGGCTTCATCGCGATCGGCGCCAACGAGCACGTGCGACGCATTCTGAGGTATCTCCAGGTTACGCAGGAGGCAGACGGGCATTGGTCGCAGAACATGTGGCTGGATGGCACGGCATACTGGCAAGGCCTGCAACTCGACGAGACGGCCCTGCCGATTCTCCTTGTCGACCTTGCCGCTCGTAACGGTTTACTCGACGCTGCGGCGCGTGATGCCTATTGGCCGATGGTGCGGGCAGCGGCGAGATTTCTCACCTGTCACGGACCGGCGAGCCCGCAAGATCGTTGGGAAGAGACTCCGGGCTACGCGCCGTTTACGCTCGCTTCGGAAATTGCTGCACTGCTGGTTGCCGCCGAGATGGCGGACCGCACAGGCAATCGGATTGCAGCCACCTACCTTCGCGAGACGGCCGACGCGTGGAACTCGAGCATCGAGCGATGGCTGTACGTTTCCGGGACACCGTTGGCGCAGCGACATGAAGTCGACGGCTATTACGTTCGCGTCGCGCCCACTGAAGGTGCTGATGTTCAGCCTTCGTCAATCGCAGGGCTAGATGCGCTCGCGTTGGTCCGCTTCGGGCTGCGCGCAGCCGATGATCCTCGGATCCTCCACACTCTCAAGATCGTGGACAACACACTCAGAATCGACACGCCCTTCGGTCCGGTGTGGCGGCGCTATGAGGGCGATCAATACGGCGAGCACGCCGACGGCAATGCATTTGATGGCCGAGGCATTGGTCGGGCGTGGCCGCTGCTGACAGGTGAGCGCGCGCACTACGAGATTGCTGCCGGAGGCGCGGAACGCGCAGCAACATTGGCGCGGGTCCTTGAAGCCATTGCCGGAGAGAACGGGCTACTCCCAGAACAGGTGTGGGACAGCTCGGACATTCCAGCGCGGGAGTTGTACATCGGTCGTCCTGCAGGATCCGCCATGCCGCTTGTGTGGGCGCACGCCGAGTACCTGAAGGTGTGCAGATCGTTGGAAGACGGAATGGTCTTCGATCAACCGCCGCAGACGGTTCGCCGGTATCTCATCGAGAAGATCTCATCCACCCGTACCAGCTGGCGCTTCAACGACCAGATTCGTACGCTCCCGCGCCGCGGCTTGTTGCGTGTTGAAACGCAGGCGCCGGCGGTAGTTCATTGGAGCGCTGATGGCTGGCGGAACGTGCACCAGACGCCGACCGCCGACACCACTCTCGGTACACACGTCGCGGACCTTGATACAGAGTCAATTGCAGACGGCGAGCGGCTGGAACTGACGTTCTTCTGGCCGGAGGCACAACGGTGGGAAGGAAAGAACTTCGCGGTCGCAATAGAGTAAGGATCGATGACGAGACTACCTGAAGATCTCGCGACCAGAATTCTGGACGGCTCGCCAGATGCGGTCCTGATTTGCGACCGCATGGGTATCGTGCATTCCTGGAACCTGGGAGCCGAACGAGTCTTCGGTTTCCCTAGTGCTGAGATCGTTGGCGTTTCCATGGACCTCATTATCCCGGAGCGTCTCCGTCCCCGACACTGGGCAGGGTGGGCAGCCGCAATGAGGGCCGGCGTCACCAACTACGACGATGGCCAGTTGCTTGCGGTGCCTGCGCTCCACAAGGAGGGTCGGCAGATCTCCATTGAGTTCTCGATCCAGCTTCTCAAAGATCAGAACGGTCAAGTGGAGTGGGTGGTCGCTGTCATTCGAGATGTGACGGAGCGCTTCAAGCGTGACAAAGCATCACGAGCGGCCGCGAGAGCGACATGACTGACTCGCCCCCGACCCGCGCCTTACAGAAAGACGTGCGTCTCGTCGTGGCGGATGTGGACGGCACTCTCGTTGCGCCAGACAAAACGTTGACGCCGCGGACTCGTGCCGCCATTCACGCGCTTGATCAAGCGGGCATCGCCTTTACCATCATCAGTGGGCGTCCGCCGCGAGGGATGCGAATGCTGATCGACGAGCTTCACCTTCGCGGTCCCGTCGCCGCCTTCAACGGCGGGCTCCTCATCCGGCCTGATCTGTCGGTCATCCGTGAACGCGCGATGCCTTCGGAGATCGTGCCGCCGGTCATTGACATGCTGAACCGGGGCGGACTGGACGTGTGGATTTACACCGATACCGAGTGGCGCGTCAAAACGCGACACGGCCCCCATGTGGATCGCGAAGAGTGGACCGTCGGGTTCCCACCCCGAGTCGTGCGGACACTCAAGGATCGACGAGATCCCGTCGTCAAGATCGTCGGCGTGAGCGACGATTCTGATGCGATGGCCCGTTGCGTCGAACAGATGCGGCGAACCTTCGGCCAGCAGGTGTCGGCCGCCCTGTCGCAGCCGTATTACCTCGATGTGACCCATCCGAGCGCCAACAAGGGAGAGGTCATCGGTATCTTCTCGGAGCTGCTCGGTATTCCAACACCGCAAATCGCCACGGTCGGCGACATGCCGAGCGACGTGCCGATGTTCAAGCGAAGTGGCACGAGCATCGCAATGGCCAACGCGAGCGCGGATGTCCAACGTGCCGCCACGTTCGTGACTTCGTCCAACACGGAGGAGGGGTTCGCGCTCGCCATAGAGCGTTTTGTTCTACGGGCGCCGACGGGCAATCACAAATGAGGGATCGATGCTCAAACTAAAGCGCGCTTACGAGCCCGTCTCGAAGGACGACGGCAGGCGCTTCCTGGTCGAGCGGCTGTGGCCGCGCGGACTGTCAAAGAAGAAGCTGCACCTTGATGCGTGGCTGAAGGACGTTGGACCAACCACCGAGCTCAGACAGTGGTTCGGCCACGATCCGGAGAAGTGGGCGCGGTTTCGAGCGCGGTACTTTCGAGAGCTCGACTCGCGTCCAGCGTCATGGCGGCCGATCCGTTCAGCAGCCACAGGGCATGTGGTGACGCTCGTATACAGCTCGCATGACGAGCAGCACAACAATGCTGTTGCGCTGAGGGAATATCTGCAAGCAAAGGGGCGGAGACGCCGGCGTTAACTCAATTCGGGATTGCAGAACGAAACACTCATCTCAAGATGAAATGCGCGCGGTTGCCCGCCGCCGATATTCGTAGAGAACCAAACGGACTGAATGTTGCTGTGAATTGGGTATGGATTGAGGCCCGCATCATGACGTTCAGACCCGCCCTTCTCGCCACAATCGTCATTGCCCTGTTGACATCAGGAGTTTATGCACAGACCCCGGCCACGCAGACGCGCGGGGCGGCTGATTTCAAGGTACAGGTCTGGGGCGTAGCCGCCGCCGACTTCGACGCTCGAATGCTGATCTACGCGGAGATGCGCGCCGATTTACAGCGAGGCCTGCCGCCGTTGAGAGTGACTGATGATCCGAGGGAAATACTCAAGGCGGAGCATGCGCTAGCCAAACGAATCCGCGCCGTACGCTCCGGCGCTCACGGCGGAGAGATCTTCACGCCTGAGATAGCATCCGCCTTCAAGCACGCGTTGGAACTCGAAACACGGCCTTCCACCTGTGCCTCACTCTTGGATGACAACCCAGGCGCCTTTTCCTATTCGATTAACGACAACTATCCGAAGCGGCGTCCTCTTTCGACTGTACCGCCAGCAATCCTCATATTGCTGCCCAAGCTCCCTGCGGATGTCGAATACCGTTTTCTTGGACAGCACCTGATTCTGCATGACACGAGAGCGAACGTGATTCTCGATCGAATCCGTCACGCGATCGATTGTCTCGAGATCAATGATTGACCGGCACGACCGCATCAAATCGACTTCACATGCCTTCGCACGTAGCGTTTTGAAAGCGGTCGTTTCAAACTGAACGGCTGCAGCAGGGTGGCGTTGCAATTCATTCACCGAACTGCGGCATGGCACTTGCTCTGCAATGTCTTGTGAATCCACTCCATCAGCTCACTGATCGCGGCCAATCCATCTGGCTCGATAACATCAGCCGCCCCCTTATTACAAGCGGCGAGCTCCAGCGGCTCATTCAACTTGATGGCGTAACCGGCGTAACGAGCAATCCGACGATCTTCGCGAAGGCGTTAATCGGCAGTTCGGAGTACGACGACTCGCTCAACCACATCATCGGCCTTCAACCTGACATCAGTCACGCGGCTCTCGCGGAGCGCCTGATGATTGAAGACATTCAGATGGCCGCCGATGTGCTTCGGCCAGTGTTCGATCGCACGCAGGGCGCCGACGGCTTCGTGAGTCTTGAAGTATCGCCTGCTTGCTCGGGTGACACCGACGCAACCCTCGCGGAAGCACGACGCCTGTGGTTCGACGTCGCGAGGCTCAACGTGATGATCAAGGTGCCCGCGACCACTGCGGGGATTCCAGCGATTGAAGCACTGATCGCCCAGGGCATAAACATCAACATCACGTTGATGTTCTCCCTCGAACATTACGAAGCAGTGGCAAAGGCATACCTCCATGGCACCAGTGGTCACCACGGTCGTCATCTCGTGGCCTCAGTCGCGTCAGTCTTCGTGAGCCGACTCGATGCAATCGTCGATCCGATGCTCGATGCCATTGGGTCACCGGAATCGAAGCGGTTGCGCGGGCGGGTAGCGCTTGCCAACGCGCGACACATCTATCGTCGGTTCATGGCGATCTTCCATGGAGAGCCGTTCGTCGATTTGCGCCGGCGCGGCGTCCGAGTCCAGCGGCCGCTCTGGGCGAGCACGGGGACGAAGGACCCAACGTATTCCGACGTCCTCTACCTCGAGGGGCTGGTCGCGCCGGAGACCATCACCACGGTGCCACCGGCGACGCTCGATGCGTTTCGCGATCATGGAATTGTGGAGACAGCCGTCCTGCAGTCCACCGCGAAGGAGGATGACGCGACGCTCGCCGGCGTCGCGAGGCTCGGCGTGAATCTCTTTGCGATCACCGAGCAGCTGCAATCGGACGGCATTGCCTCGTTCGCGCGATCGTATGAGCAGCTACTGGATACGCTCGCTCAGAAACGGTGCGCAACCGAAGGAGCCGCGACCTGATATGCCCCGGAACTTCATATTTACGATCGGACATTCGACGCACTCCATTGACGATTTCATCTACTTGCTGAAATCTCACGGCGTGCAGCGGGTCGTCGATGTACGCACCCTGCCGCGCTCGCGCTTCAATCCTCATTTCGACATCACCAGATTGCCTGTCCTCCTGCGGGCGGCCCACGTTCATTACACGCACCTGCCTGGTCTCGGCGGCTTGCGGCGGCCGCACCGTGACTCGGCGAATATTGGCTGGCGCAACAAAAGTTTTCGCGGATACGCCGATCATATGCAGTCGGCAGTCTTCAAGCGCAACCTTGAACGCTGCCTGGAGCTCGCCAGCGTGGAGCGCGTCGCTTTGATGTGCGCGGAGGCCGTTCCCTGGCGCTGCCATCGTTCGCTGATCGCCGACGCATTGGTGGCCCGCGGCATCGACGCTCTCGAGATCGCGAGTGATTCGCGGGTGCGACCTCATACATTGACGCCATTCGCGCGAGTTGAGGGCACGGATGTTACGTATCCGGCGCCCTTGGGCGAGACTGCGAACGTGGGCGGAGAGCAGAGATTGCCGTTTGATCAGGGAGAACACCGTCCAGCGCAACGCGAATGAGCCTATGCGAGGCGCTCATAGTTGCGACCGATCTTGAGCCGCTTGCTCATCCAGGCTGCTGTCGTCATTGCGAATCGCTGTTCGGATTCTGGGATGAACGGCGACTGCGCGATCTCCAACAACAACTCATGCAGCGCACTCCAGGTGGTCGCGCCGATGCCGCAACGGTTCTCCGGACTGCGCGCACTGGACGAAAGAACGCGGGCGACGCGTTGTCGAATCCGCGGAGCCCAGACCTCTTCATTGACGTCGACAGGGAGTACGACACTCACGTAAGCCGATCGAGTGCCCGCAAGATACGCAGTTGCCTCCGCCACATCCAGGAGCCCACCTTCCGCTGTTTCTGACAACACGGTGTCCAGCAGGTCGGTCGGTGACGGAGTCAGGAATGTGACGACCGTGTCATCCGTGTCGACGATGGCACTGACGGGCACAGTGCGACGACGACCTCGGCGCAGCATTGCGTTGGGCGCAGGCTGCAGATTAGACCAACACGTGACGGTAGTAATGTGCGGTGCCGAGGTATACCCGTCTGGCAAACCAGTGGCCCTGGCAACAAGGGGACGCATCCAGATACTTGGCGCGATCTGTTCGAGCGTCTTGAATACGTTCCATGTCAGAGCGTGGCGAAGCCGATCACTCTGTGTGGTTTCAGGACCCGATGACGGGTCCCGCAGGGTATCCGGATGGTAGGCGCTGACCAAGAGTCTGAACTCGTCCGGCTTGTGATGTGTCTCGAACATGCAAGGCTCTCCCTGGTTTCTCTCAGGAATTTGCAAGTTCTGAGCCGCGAATTTGCAGGCCATCAGGGGATCTCGGGTGGCCGCGCTTTCAATGTGAAAGTCATCGCTTCACTTTGAAAGCCGCTCGATGGCTGGCGGTCTCATTGAACGTGGCTCATGGCTTGCTCACCCCACAGGCATGACTTCCAGACCAGGCGACACAGACGTTCGATCAACTCGTGGAGCGAGTGGCGTTGAATCTTCAACTACGAAGCATACTTTGCGTAAGAGACAACGTAGTCGTCCGAAGCGAAACGACGCCGCACCGAAGCGCCAAGTCGCGCCCGATCGTTGGCGGCGCGCGTCGCGATGAGGCCACGATCGGCGTACCCGAATGCGGCCGAACAATTGCTTAGGTGACATTTGGGGCGGCGCGGACGCGCTCATCGAACGGGTTGACGACTTCACTCGACCTGAAGCGTCAAGAGAGGGCGCGCATCAACAGCGTTCGACGTTCCTTGTAGCTTGAGGGCCGCGTCGCCCCCTTCAATGCGACCTCGTCAGTTTCGACCTGAAACATCGGCTCGCTGGATGCTCCAGGATCTTTCGACCGAGCTGTAAGCGGGAGACATCGTAGCTTCCAAGTTGAAGCTACGTGCTTTCACTTTGAATCGATAGCCGATACCGACAGCCTTTGCGTCCGGCGTGTTTAACGGCGCAAGTCACCCAAATTCAAACAGTTCTCGCGGATTCGAAGAACGGTAAGACAACGGCACCTTCTTTGCCTCTCCCCTGTCTGTTGCGTTGCGACGCTTCGTCCGCGGAACGCTTCAAGCACGGACGAACGTACACGAGTGATTGTGTTCAGTTAGGAGAATGGTCATGCGACTCATTGGTGCGGCTTCGATCGTGTTCGCCCTGGCGTTTACGTTTTCGATCGCAGATTTTGCTCCGGCCATAACTTCAGGCCAAACAGCTGGGCGTTCTGCAGACGATGGCGAACTGCACGATCGGGACGATGCCGCCCGAAATGCTCGGCGTGGGCAAGCCATCTTCCGTTACGACACGTTCGGCGACGAACAGTTGTGGACCGACGTGTTGCGGATGCACGAGGTCATTGCGACGGTCCCCCCGGCGACCGCGCTGGCGGTGGGCCTCAAGGTCGACGTCGAGGCCCTGCCACAGGCAGTCAAGGCCGCCTTACTGGCTGGCGAGGTTGACCTGACGAATCCGGCTGTGACCATTGAACTGTTGCGGCTCAATGCGGTCGTGGGGGTTCAGGGCGCGGTCAACGACGCCGGTCAGCTCACCAGCGTCGGAACCACGTGCGCGCTCTGCCACTCTTCTGTCGACAACTCATTTGCACCAGGGATTGGCAAACGATTGGATGGCTGGGCCAACATCGACCTGAACGTGGGAGCAATCGTAGCCCTCTCGCCAGCGCTCGATCCTGCCACTAAGGCGGAGTTCAACGCTTGGGGCCCTGGCAAGTATGATCCCCGCCACCATGCGTTCGACGGCGCGAACCTCCTGTCGCTGAACAGCCCCTCGCTGCCGATTGTCCTCCCGCCGATTTATGGCTTGAAGGGAGTCGGCTTCGAGACGTTCAGCGCCGACGGGCCGATCTCGTATTGGAATGCCTATGTAGGCGTGGGGCAGATGGGCGGCCAGGGCACCTTCGAGGATCCGCGCATCGGCCTGTTCATTACCCAGACTCCGGATCTCGTCACGCCGAAGTTGCCGGCCCTGTTGGACTATCAACTGAGCTTGCGCACGCCGGAACCTCCGAAAGGCAGCTTCAACAGACAGGCCGCTAGCCGCGGTGGGCACTTGTTCCGCAACGAGGCGGGATGCGCCACTTGTCACCAAGGGCCGCAGTTCACGGACGTGTTGACCGGGCCCACGAAAACGGTGCCCTTCCTGCACGATCCGGCTGAGGTCGGGATGGATCCGGCGTATGCCTTGCGGACTGCCACTGGCAAGTACCGAACGACGCCGCTACGTGGGCTCTGGCAGCATCCGCCGTATTTCCATGACGGCAGTGCGCCGGATCTCATGTCGGTGGTCAATCACTATGACCGGCTGTTTGGGCTGAATCTCAGCGCCGCGCAGAAAGCCGATCTCGTCGAGTTCCTGAAGTCACTCTGACGTTTGTCTGCTCGCATTCGCTTCCTGTCAAGTAAAGGCAAGACAAAGGAGTGGTGGAATCATGGCGACGACGACGAAAACAACGTCCGTGCCGAGGAGCAGTCGTTATGCCGAGCTCAAGACGATGCTCGAGGCGCGCCGCGGCCAGCTGGCGCACGAGGTCCAGGTCAAAATGCGGGACGCACGGACTGAGGCCGCTCTCGAGCGTGACGCGATCGATCAAGGTGAGGTTTCTGAGGTCGACGTTCAAATTGAGATCGACTTTGCGTTGATCGAGATGAAGGCGCAGACGCTGAACAAGATTGAAGTGGCACTCCGTCGGCTTTGGCAAGGCACGTACGGTGACTGCTTCGAGTGCGGCGAGGAGATCGCCGAGGCGCGACTGTTCGCACTTCCTTTCGCGGCGCGCTGCAAGGATTGCGAAGAAGCCGCTGAGACGGTCCAGCAACGTAAGCGAATCAACGCGCTCCGCGGCAGCTCGTCAACGCTCGATTTCGACCTGCCCCCCAAACGCTGAACGGCCACTGCTTGATCGGCGCCTACACAGGAACTCCTCTTCGAGGAGCGAAGCCTTCCTGCGATCCGTTGAGTTGCGTGCCGGCCGTCGCAAACGACCGCTAGGTGGTTGCGAAATCAGCGAGTAGCATCAGCGAGTGATCGCGTTCTTCGTTCTCGCGACATTTCCGATCGCCCTAATCGTCGGAGGGCTCGTACGCCGCTACCCGAGTTCCGCACGGATTGCGGCGTCTTGGCCGGCGGTCTTAACGGTGATCGTGTCGGCGGAGATGTTCGGCTCGCTCAGTGATGGGCCGCGTGACGTCGAGATTGCATGGGCGCCGTCCCTGGGACTGTCGCTATCGTTTCATCTCGATGCTTTAGGCCTTCTCTTTGCGCTGTTGATTACGGGTATTGGTACGCTCGTCGTTCTCTACGCGAGTGCTTATCTCGCGAATCACCCCCAGGCGGGCCGTTTCTACGCATCGCTCTTTGCCTTCATGGGCTCGATGCTCGGTGTCGCGCTTAGCGACAACATCCTCACGCTGTTTGTGTTCTGGGAACTAACCGGATTCACTTCGTTCTTGCTGATCGGCTTCGAGCATGACCGAGCCGACGCGCGATCGGCGGCGTTGCAAGCACTGATCGTTACCGGCACCGGTGGCCTGGCACTGCTTGCCGCCGGAGTGGTGCTCGTTGATGTCTCCGGCACTGCGAGCCTATCGAGGATGGCGACGGATAGCGCCTCGATTGCTGCCGATCCCTCATATGTCGCCGTTGTCACGTTGGTACTGCTCGCTGCATTCACGAAGTCGGCGCAGGTGCCCTTTCATTTCTGGCTGCCGAACGCGATGGCGGCGCCGACGCCGGTCAGTGCTTACTTGCACTCGGCAACAATGGTGAAGGCGGGTGTGTACCTGGTTGCGAGAATGACGCCAATCCTCGGCGCAACCGCGTTGTGGACGACCGTCGTCACCGGCTTCGGTGCCGCCACTATGCTGGTGGGCGCATACCGGTCCGTGCAGGAAACGGACCTGAAGCGGATCTTGGCGTATTCGACGGTGAGCGCTCTCGGCCTGCTCACGATGTTGATTGGAGTCGGCACGCAGCAGACAATTGCAGCGGCGCTCGTGTATCTCGTCGCTCACGCCTGTTACAAGGGCGCGCTCTTTCTCGTCGCGGGCGCGATCGATCATCAAACCGGCAGCCGCGATATCCGAACATTGTCTGGACTCCAGCGAACGATGCCGCTGACGGCCATGGCCGGCGGGGTCGCCGCGCTGTCGATGGCCGGTGTGGTGCTGACATTGGGTTTCGTCGCCAAAGAAGGCGCGTACGAAGCGTTGCTCGGCCCGGGTCAATGGCGAGCTTGGCTGCTGTCTGCCACGGTGCTCTCGAGTGTCTTGATGGGCACGGCCGGTCTCATGGCCGGCGTGCTCCCGTTTCGTGGCCCGCGCAAGGACGACGGAGGCCATGAACCGGAGTGGCGCCTGCTGTTGCCACCAATGACGCTAGCGGCAATCGGCGTCGTCGTTGGTCTCGCGCCCTGGCTTCTGAATTCCTCCCTCGCAGCAGCTGCCGGCGCGATTCTGAATCGACCGCAGACGTTGTCGCTGGCCATCTGGCACGGCTTCTCGCCCGCATTGATACTGAGCGGCGTGACATTCATCGGCGCCATTGCGGTCTATTCGGCTCGCGATGTAGTCAGGACGCTCATCTGGCGGCCCGTGTTTGGCAGCGAGCTGCTGTACGTTCGCATGGTGTCGTCGCTCGACGCCATCAGCCGGATGATCGGACCGCCACTTCACAGCGCCTCACTCCGTTCATACGTCATGGTGATCGTGGTCTCGGCGATGGCGGCGGGGTTCGCCGCGTTGTCCACCCTACCCACCCTTCGCCTTGCGGCGAGAACTGGTATTCGGATCCATGAAGTTCTGATCGTCACGGTGATCATTGCTGGTGCAATCGCAGCAACTTTGGCGAAATCAACCATGGCGGCCGTGCTGTCGCTTGGCGTCGTGGGCTACGGCGTCGCCATGACGTTCTTGCTGTACGGCGCACCCGATCTGGCGATGACGCAGTTCTCCGTCGAGACGCTCACCGTCATCATTTATGTGCTGGTATTCAGGCATTTCAGAAATCTTGGGCCGCTGTCACCGCCGCTGGTGCGATATCGCGACCTGATCATCGGTACAGGTATTGGCACATTCATCGGAGCGTTGGTGCTATCCATCTCGACCACCGACACGGCCGCGCGCTTGCGTGAGTACTTCGTTCAATTCGGCCCCACCCTTGGTCACGGACGCAACATCGTCAACGTGATCCTCGTCGACTTTCGCGGGTTCGACACGATGGGAGAGATCACCGTCCTGGCGACGGCCGCCATCGGCGTCCGCGCATTGATAAGACTCGCCAACGTGAACAACCAGGACATTGGCTCCCCGATATCGACCGCGACATCTCCAATCTTCAAAACCGGCGCTCGCATGTTGATGCCTCTGCTGCTGTTGTTTGCCGCGTTCCTGCTGTGGCGCGGACACAACGAACCGGGCGGCGGATTCGTTGGCGGTCTCGTCGCTGCCGCGGCCTTCTCGCTCTATCTCATGGCCTACGGGGTGAGCCGGGCGCGGCGCGCGCTCTTCGTCAATCCGCTGACACTCCTCGGCGTCGGCTTGCTCGTCGCCCTTATCAGTAGCATTCCGGCTGCGGTTCGCGGCCAACCGTTTCTCACTGCGCGATGGATCGTCCAACCGCTAATGCTGGGTACGCCCATGTTGTTCGACATCGGTGTGTTCCTGGTCGTGACTGGAGTGGTCCTGATGATGATTTTCAGTCTGGCCGAGGAGCCCTAGCATGGAGATTCTCTTCGCACTGGCAGCCGGAGCGTTGTACACGGCTGGAATCTACCTGATGCTCCGCCGCCGGCTCGCTCAACTGATCATCGGTCTGGGTTTGCTATCGAACGGCACGAACTTACTGATCTTTGCCGTTGGAGGATTGACGCGCGCTTACCCGCCGGTCGTGGCTCGGGGCGCGGATCGGTTGGTCCCTCCCTATGCGGATCCGGTACCGCAGGCGCTCGTCCTGACCGCAATTGTGATCGGGTTCGGCTTGCTGGCATTTTTGCTCGTCCTCGCGCATCGCGTTCACGCGATCGTTGGCACGGACGATGTCGATGACGTTGGTAGGGAGCGATGAGAGCACTCGTTCTGCCGATCATCGTGCCGATGAGCACCGCAGCAATCATGCTCCTGGCGCCAAGGCGGGTGGTGCTGCAGCGCTGGATTGGATTGGCCGGCGCCATCGCGCTCCTCGCGAGCACGGTGACGGTGTTCGCGCGCGTCAATACCGGTGGCATCCAGGTCCTGCAAATCGGTGGATGGCCGGCGCCGTTCGGCATCACGCTCGTTGCCGATCTCCTGGCAGCGCTATTACTGCTCGCCGTCGGCATCGTGGGGGTAGCCATTAGCGGCGCCGCTTTCGCCGGAGTCGATCCGCGCCGCGAGGCGATTGGCTACCACCCGCTGGTGCAGATCCTCTTGATGGGAGTGTCTGGTGCATTCCTGACCGGCGACTTCTTCAACCTCTATGTATGGTTCGAAGTGATGCTGGTGGCCTCGTTCGTCCTGATGGCGCTGCATCGCAACCGAGTGCAGCTCGATGCGGCGTTCAAGTACGTCACCATTAACCTGATCGCATCGTCGATATTCTTGACCGCACTAGGGCTGCTCTATGGTGTGGCAGGCACGCTCAACATGGCGGACCTGGCGCGGATTTGGCCGGCCGTGCGAAGTACCGGGATGGACACAGTGCTCGCGGTGCTGTTCATGATCGCGTTCAGCATTAAGGCCGGACTGTTTCCGCTGTTTTTCTGGCTGCCGGCGTCCTATCACACGCCACCCGCCGCGGTCGGCGCGGTATTTGCCGGCCTGCTGACGAAGGTGGGTGTGTACGCCCTCTTGCGTATCTTCACGTTGCTGTTCCAGGGCGGGCCATCCATGTTGCCCGCGATGCTGCTGGCGATGTCGGCCGCCACGATGGTGATCGGCCTGATCGCCGCGCAGCGAGAACGTGACTTCCGCCGCATTCTCTCGTTTAACCTGGTCGGACATATTGGCTACACGACGGCGAGCCTCGCGCTGCTGACGCCGGCGGCACTGGCCGCAGCCATCTTCTACGTCCTTCATCACATCATCGTGATCACCAATCTGTTCCTGGTCAGCGGTGTACTCCTGCGGCTGCGCCGGACAACAGAGATGAAGAGCCTCGGTGGTTTCTACACCGGCCAGCCGCTGTTTTCCGCGATCGCGATGGTGCCGATCTTCTCGCTCGCTGGAGTGCCTCCGTTGTCAGGTTTTCTGGGCAAGCTTGCGATTCTCGATGGCGCCTTCGCGGCAGGCGCGTATTGGGTCGGCGGACTTGTTCTCGTCGTTGGTCTGCTGACGCTGCTGTCGATGGGACGCACCTGGACGGAGGCGTTCTGGCAGCCTGCTGTGGAACCTGATCGAGCCACCCCAGGCGTGCCGCTGCTGATCGTCATCTCGGGGTTGAGCTTCGTGACACTGGCGATCAGCTGGTTCGCCGGGCCGCTATTCGACATCACGCTTCGCGCCGCACACCAGTTGCTGCAACGGGACGACTACATTCGGCTTGTACTGGGAGGTACATCCTGAAGTATTTCCTGGAGGCACCCTGATGTCGTTCTCCTCCGCTTTCCAAAAGGTCGCTCGCGCCATTGGCTTGGCTGCCTTCTTCGGCTGGGAGCTGCTGGTGGCGAACGTCCGCGTCGCACTCGACGTCCTGAGGCCGCGCCTCGCGATCCAACCTGCGGTCGTCGCGATCCCGCTCGACATCACCAGCGACGCCGAGATTCTTTTGCTATCCGCATTGATCAACATCACACCGGGCAGCGTCACCATCGACCTCTCGGAGGACCGGCGAACGTTGTTTGTCCACGTCATGCACATGACGAGTCCCGAGACAAGCCGCTTCGAGATCAAGACGGGGTTCGAGCAGCGCGTGAAGCGCCTGTTCGAGTAGATGCAGTCTGACAGTAGCAAAGGGCCAACACACATGCTTGAGTTCGGTACACAGTTCGCGCTCGTGACGCTGGCCGCGGCGGTCCTTGTTGCAGTCGTCCGACTCGTAAGAGGCCCGACGTTGCCGGATCGGGTGGTGGCCATGGACTTGATCGGCGTGCTCGTGGTTGGACTGATCGCGGTCCTCGCCGCATCGACCGGCGTGCACGCAACGCTTGATGCGGCGATCGTCATTGCCTTGGTCGCATTCGTGGCCACCATCGCCTATGCGACCTATGTCGAGAAAGGACATCCTGAATGACGGACTTCGCCACTGGCATCTTGTGGATTGTGGGTTCGTCGTTTGCGTTCCTGGCGGCGCTCGGAGTCCTGCGGATGCCGGACGTGTTCACGCGTATGCAGGCATCAACGAAGGCCTCAACCCTGGGACTGGGGTGTTTACTGATCGGCGCCGCACTGCAGTTTGCGGATTGGGCCTCGATCATTCGTGTCGTGAGCATCGGGGCATTTACACTTCTGACGACTCCGGTGTCCGCGCACGTCATTGCGCGCGCGTCATACCGCGCGGACGTACCACTATGGGATGGCACTGTGCTCGACGAACGTCGAGAAGCGGTGGAGCAAGCACAGCCGACCGGACAGCCGGAGATGGGTTAAGCCATGGAATTGTTCAAACGCATTCTCGTTGATATCGATTCCGATGCAACCGTGCATCCGGCACTCGATCGCGCGATTCTGCTAGCAAGAGCAACCGGCGCGGCGTTGACCGTCACCGATGTCATGGCCGTTTCGCTGTACGAACGGCGTTACCTGCATGGCCAACTGGAAGAGGAGTTGATCTCCCGCCGTCGCAGTCAGTTGACGCGGATTGTCTCAACAATTCGAGACGTCAGAGCAGAAGCGAAACTCTTGGTTGGGCGCCCGGCAACCGTGTTGACGCAGGAGGTCATTCGATCGAGTCACGATTTACTAATGCGCTCGCATGCACGCGAAGAGAGTGTCACCGTAATGAGGGACTTTGGCGCAGTCGACATGGAGCTGCTGCGGAAGTGCCCGTGTGCAGTGATGTTGGTGCGACACGGGAGTGTTGCGCAGCATCCACGGGTCGCAGCCGCTGTCAATGTAAGTACGGTCGACGCGGCTGAGCACGCCCTGAACGTAAAGATCGGCACTTCAGCGTTGCATCTGGCTGATCTCCTCGGCGGTGTTGCAATGTTTCTTCACGCGTGGTCGCCTTTTGCCGAAAGAATGATTCGGATTCACGCCACCGAGGACGCGTTTGCGACCTACGTCGACGAAGCTCGGACGCGTGCGGCCGCAGATCTTCGGAAGCTGACGCAGTCACTTGATAGCCAATTCGCACGAGTACCAATAATTCAACGCCGAGGGAAACCCGAGGATGTTATCCCCGCGTTCGTTGCCGCCGAAGGCGTTGATATCTTGGTAATGGGGACGGTCGCCCGGGGCGGTATACCCGGACTGCTAATCGGCAACACCGCGGAGCGCGTTCTCAGGAAGCTGCGTTGTTCGGTCCTCACTCTGAAGCCCGATAACTTTGTCAGTCCAGTGCGAGTTGACACCGATTAGACCCGATCCCTTCAATGTGAAAGCAATCACCTTTCACATTGAAACAGACGCATTCGAGAGCTCCTCCTGAAACAACGGCGGTCGTCTTGCATCCAATAAGTACACAGACCGCATCATCGGTCGTTCGAAAGGAGGCGGGAGCATGTTCGACACCATCGTCAATTCATCGTCGGGAATCCCGCGTCAGCGTTGGACGACAACCGCGATGTCGGCCGCGGCACACGTTGCGGTGACGGTCGCGTTGGTGCTGTCGACGATCTACGCGACCGGCGTGTTGCCGGTGCCGCGCGACGTCATCACGTTTGTTTCAGTCGCGCCGCCGCCTCCGCCACCGCCACCGCCGCCTGCGGTGACGGAACCTGTCGCTCCTTCGAAGCAGTCGGTCGCCAGGAAAACGGCCGTGTCGCATCCATCGCCGGTGATGGCGAAAGCACCTGTCGCCGCGCCGGTGGAGGCCCCGGACTCGATCACCCCCGAGACCGGTCTCGAGGGCGGTGAGTTCGAGACCGTCAACATCGACGCGGGGTTTGAGCACGGCCTCCCCGGCGGGATTGCCGGCGGAATCGTCGGCGGCTTCGAGAGTGCGCCGCCTCCGCCGCCGCCGGCGCGCGTCGAACCCGTGCGAGTAGGTGGTGACGTCTCCGCACCACGCCTGATCTACCGCGTTGAGCCGGAGTATCCGCTGATTGCCCTGAGCGCGCAAATCGAAGGAATCGTGATTCTGGAAGCGACGGTCGATCACACCGGTTCAGTCAGGGATGCGCGTGTCCTGCGTTCGCGAGGCGTGCTCGATGAGCCGGCGGTCAAGGCGGTCGAGCAATGGCGGTACGAACCGCTGTTGTTGAACGGCAGGCCGAGCCCGTTTGTGCTGACGGTAACCGTGTCGTTCAGCCTCGCGAGGTAAGGCACCAACGAAGCGCCGGGCGCTGCGCTCCAGCGTCCTACTCTTGCGCGGCAAGCGCCGCGATCGCGTCCATTGCGCGAGCGGAGTAGACGAGCGCGGCGCCCGCGTTGACGGCGATCGCCACACCCAGCGCTTCAGCAATCTCTTCAGTCGTGGCACCGTGCTGATGCGCGGCGGCCACGTGGGTGGTGATACAGCCGTCGCATTGACGCGTCACGCCAACCGCTATCGCAATCAACTCTCGGGTCTTTGCGTCGAGTCGAGCCGTCTGAGTGCCGGCTTGACTCAGCTCGCGGTAACCGCGAATGGTGCCCGGGGTTTGCTTGCCGAGGCCGCTGATAGCCTTCAACAACTGCTGCCGATACTGATTCCAATCAAGCATCATAAAGCGACCCTTTCGTTCAACTTGCAGGGTTTGGCCGGGCGAATCTCAGCAAACTTGGCGCGCTGAGTCGCGGTCCATCGTACGCGGCGACGTCGCCGAAACGCTCGTGAGCCTCCCAGTCTGCTCGAGCCTGTGCAATCTCTTCTGGTGTGCGGGCTACGAAATTCCACCACATCAGGATCGTTTCCGGAAACGGGGGGCCACCGATCAGCAATGCGCGCCCACCATCACAACTGGAAAGCGCTGCAACAGTCCGCTGGGTTCCCAAGTAGTAGAGAATGCGCGGCTCCAACGGTTCGCCGTCAAGCGCACAATCACCTTCCAAGACAAGGATGGCGTGCTCGAATGCGGGTGCTAAGGGGACATCCAGCGTACCGCGAGGATGCAATTGCAAATCGGCGCCGAGCAGATCGGAATAGTGCGGTGCGCTCGAGCGCTCGCCCATCAGGGCTCCCGCAAACACGCGCGCGCGACCCCCGGCCACATCGATTATCGGCACGCCGGGCACGTGCGTGAAGTCAGCTGACATGTTTCGGTGGAGGTCAGGCAGTGCCACCCAAAGCTGGACGCCATTTAGCCGCCCGCTATGTTCGCGCGGCGTTTGCTCAGCATGCGCGATTCCCGCGCCGGAGGTCATCACGTTCACAGCGCCCGGGCGTAGGATCGACTCGCTGCCGAGACTGTCGTCGTGGAGCACTTCCCCGTCAAGCAACCAGGTCACGGTCTGCAAGCCAATGTGCGGGTGCGGCGCCACGTCCATGGGCTTGCCCTCGGAAAACGTCAACGGACCGAAGCGATCGAGGAAACACCAAGGTCCGACGAGGCGTCGATCTTTGACGGGCAATGCGCGGGAAATCGCGAGATCGCCCAGATTCAAGTCCTTATTCGGATACGCTTCGAGTTCGGGGCGTGGCGCCCCGAGTGCTACGCACGCCTCGGCGGAGACAGATTCGGAACGCTTCGACATGGTGAATGCCTTTCGTCAAACCAAGTGATGGTGGCAGTATCAGTCCAGGTCTGTCCCGCAACGAAGAAATGTTACTGACCAGCCGGTCAACGCCCTAGCGAGAGGTGATGTATGAGCAACACAACGGCCGGCGCATTCATCGCATATCCGACCAACCGCGTCGCTGGAACCATCACCGACGCCGACGAGGCAAAGGCAGCCGTTGAGGATTTGGTGTCAGCCGGCTTCGTTCGCGAGGCCATCGATGTCTTGCACGGAGAGCAAGATCTTAGGCGACTGGATCCTTCAGGCGGCGAACACGGCATCTTTGCGAAGCTTCAGCGGTCGCTCGTTCGAGCCACGGTCGGTTTAGAGTTAAAGCACCTGACGCACCATGTTGAGGATGTCCAGGCTGGACGATTCGTTGTGATGGTGCTCGCGCGTGAGCGACGAACCCGCGATGTGGCGGCAGAAATTCTCCATGCACACGGTGCGGAGTTCGTTGGGTTTTACGGTCGATGGGCGTACGAGTCGCTGCCTCAGGATTTTCCGAAGGCGTCGCCCTCCGACGGTAGGACCTACGACATCACCGCTGGACAGGAAACGATACGGATTCGTCTTGCAGACCGCGCGGCCACCCTCCTGGGTACGCCGTCGCTGTCGGTCATCGCAACGCCCGTCGGAGCCGGTCTTTGGTTGGTTTCATGGCATCGAAATGGCGCTGCGATCGTTCATGCCATCGACGTCAACACCGGTGTCGCCTACACGAGCGTGATGTCGCTAGGCGCCGAGCCGACACATGTCAAAGGCACTGTCACGCCCGTTGAGTGACAAACAGCGTTGAAAGGAATCCTGAGATGGTTACGCCGGCATCGGAGGAAAAGCTCAACGTACTGGTGTTCGCGGCTTCGCTGCGCGCGGACTCATTAAATGGAAAGCTGGCTTCCTTGGCGGCGCAGGTCGCTCGGCAGAACGGTGCGAAGGTCGATCATGGGTTGATGCGGCCCGGACATGTTCTCGTTGGCGCAGGCGCACAAGGCACTCGACGACGGAGAAATCGCCGACGCTGCTCTCCGGGCGCGCTTCGGATCACCTCAGGCGTTGTATTGCTTCAATTTGCGATAAAGAGTGGCGGGTCCGATCCCGAGCTTCGCCGCCGCTTGGGTGCGATTGCCGCCAACGGCCCGCAGTACAGCGCCAATGTAATCGCGTTCAACCTCCGCGAGCGGTTTTACATCGCCGGCTGCCAACGCGGTCGGCACCGCTAGCCCCACCTCCGGCGGAAGATCCTCGATCTCGATCCGCTGCCGTCGCGCCAGCACCACGGCGCGCTCGACCGCGTTCTCGAGCTCGCGCACATTGCCTGGCCAGAGATGGCGCAGAAGTTGTTGCGCCGCAGCGGGTGTAAACCCCGTGACCTTGCTGCCGGTTCGTGCCGCGATAGCAGTGAGAAACAGTCGCGCAAGCGGCAGAATGTCTTCGCGGCGTTCGCGCAGCGGCGGTACTAGAATCTCGACGACCCGCAGCCGATAGTAGAGATCCTCACGAAAACGGGCGCCGTGGATCTCGTCAACGAGGTTACGGTGCGTCGCCGCCAGCACCCGAGCGTCGACCGGACGGGTGCGGTTCTCGCCGACGCGGCGAATTTGCCGCTCCTGCAGGGCGCGGAGCAATTTGACCTGCATCGCCGGCGGGACATCGCCGATTTCATCCAGCAACAACGTGCCTCCGTTGGCCGACTCGAACAATCCGATCCGATCTTGCGTCGCCCCGGTGAACGATCCGCGCATGTGCCCGAACAACTCGGATTCGAGGAGGTTCTCGGGTACGGCACCGCAGTTGATGGCCACGAATGGGCCACCGGCTCGTGCTGACTCGGTGTGAATAAAGCGCGCCAGCCGTTCTTTGCCGACACCGCTTTCGCCCGTGATCAGGACGGTTGAATCCACCTGCGCGACACGGCGCGCCATGTCCATGATGCGTACCATCGCGGGGCTGTCGACACGCGGTGCACCGGCTGCCACTTTGCGCCCATGCGGCGTCTCTGTGCGTTTCGCCCGCAAGCGCCGCTCGGTACGCTTTAACTCCGCAGTCACCTGCTCGAGCGCAGAATCGAGAGAGCCTTTCTGGTAGTAGACGAGGTGTGGCTTGATCACCTCGCCCCATTCTTCGACCGGTCGGCCAATCAGCCGGCACACCGCATCGCCCTTTCCGCGACAACGTTCCTCGATGCAATAAATGTCGCGCCCGTAGGCTCGTGATAGATAGCCGCTCGCAAAGCCGGTCAGCGTCCAGCACACTGGCTCGTCGGCGCTGCCGATGTGCAGGAGGTGCTGTTCAGCCTCATAGGAATCCTGCCAGATCGAATCAGCAATCGGCTTTGGCGAGACATTCGACTCTCGTGAAGCTTCGACGCGTACCAGGCCCTGCAGCGTGTGCAGTCGGCCGCCCGCACGCTGCCACTCGTCTTCGCTCTCCCACGGCAGCGCAGTCCGCAGGGTGTCGGCGGTGCGCCAACCATGCGCGTAACCAAATCGCGTCAGTAACGCGCGGGCACCCGAGAAGCCGAGGGTCTCAATGAGTTCCCGCCGCAGCACGCCCATCGCGACCGCATCGAGCAGAAGGACGCGTTCGTTCGCAAACCGGAGGACGCCGCCTTCGGGATCGGTGTGAAGAAGCTCACGGAGATTCAAGTCGGCTAGGCGCATTGGTGGGTGCCTCTCAAAATGATTCAGGACTCTATCATATTGATTGATTAGCAGACATGGCGTTTGCGTAAGTTGTTGAAAACAAAAGACAGACTCATTGGCAGGCCTGTTGCTCTTGATGGAGTCAAGGAGAACGAACATGACTTCAGAACGATGGGAAATCGACAGCAGCCACTCGAGCATTCACTTTTCAGTGCGCCACTTGATGATCGCGAAAGTGCGGGGTCAGTTTGCGCGATGGACCGGCACACTGCACGTTCCGGAGGGAGACTTCCGAAGGGCAGCCCTCAGCGTCGTGATCGATGCATCGAGCATTGACACCGGCGTGGCGGATCGCGATGCGCACTTGCGGTCGGCCGACTTCTTCGACGTCGAGAAGTATCCGGAGCTCACCTTCACCGCCGCGGAGATCAAGCACCAGCGCGGCGAACATTTCGAACTGAGCGGACTGCTCACGATCAAGGGCATCGGGCAGGCTGTTTCGCTGGCTGTGGAGGAAGCGGGGCGTGCGACGGATCCCTGGGGCAACACCCGAGCCGTCTTCTCGGCCAAGGGATCGATCAGCCGCAAAGACTTCGGCCTGACCTGGAACCAGGCGCTGGAAACCGGCGGTGTGATGGTCGGCGATCACATCGAGATCGAGATCGACATTGAAGCCGTGAAGCAGTCGGACACGAAGGCCGCCTAGTGTGACGGTCGAAGCATTCTACCGTCCCGCCGGTGGCGGGACGGCGACGCCCGAGATATCAACTGTCCAAAGAAGGGATGAATATCACCATGGCAGTCGTAACAACAGAAGCGGTTCAATCTTCGAAGCTGGCCATATCGACAGCGATTCGCGATCTACTTCTGAGAATCCAAGGCGAGTACCGCGAGATGCCAGGCCTCAGTGTCACCGCGCCGCAGGCGGCGCGGCTCTGGGGCGTTGACCAACCCACGGCGTCTCTCGTGCTTTCGACGCTTGTCCAGCTCGGACTCTTGCGTCGGACTACTCGTGACACATACGTTCGCGCATAGCGATCTCGATGATTTGTTAACCGGAGGTTTACATCATGACATTGAAGAGTATTCTCGTCGCAACGGACTTCAGCGAACCATCTCGTATGGCGCTTGAGCACGGCAAGGAGTTGGCGCGATCACACGACGCGACGCTGCACGTACTGCATGTGATTCAGCAGATACCCACCTATTACGGCTCTGATGTCGGCTTCGCAGTGGCGGACATCGAAAAGAAGATCGAAGCATCAGCGCAGCGAGAGCTTGCGTCTGCCGTCGGCGGCAAAGATAGGGACTTGACGCTACGGACGTCGACGCGGCGCGCACCGGACGTCGCGCATGCGATCAATGAGTACGCCAAAGCACACGACGTTGATCTCATTGTCGTCGGCACCCACGGGCGTGGCGCGGTCTCAAGGTTCCTGACAGGCAGCGTTGCGGAGCGGATCGTTCGGACGGCATCAAGCCCGGTCCTCACTGTGCATGCCCACGAAGGTCACTTGCTGCTGAGCGAAAGAGAGGCCGTTCAGGAAACGGCGGAAGGCGCGCCCGTGTAGCTCGCAAGAAGTAGGCTCCGTTTCAGCGTCGCTGCGGGACCGTAGAACTATAGAAAGGGATCACGCTATGCCGGGAATCGCCTTATGGGAACTCCTTAGCTATGTCGTCACGGTAATCGGCTTGCCTCTGGCGATATATACGTTCTGGCACGAGCAACATGCTAACGCGTTGAATTCGGAGAAGGGTGTGTCCAAGCGAGGCAGTCGCGAACGGCACGAGTGAGAGCCAGAACAACAAGTGTAGATTCGCCACCTGCCCCGACCATCGACAGGGTCGATCTGGCCCTCATCGCTCAAAATCGCAGGACAACCGCGCCACTGAACTCGATTTGGTGCAACACGCCCTGGCAAAAGCCGAACGGATCGCAGAAGGTGTCCGATGGGTCATTGATGAATGTCGGCGTGTAGCGGACGTGCGCCCGGGCGCCAATCAGTCGCGACAGGAAAAACTTCACGCCTCCGCCCGCGTCGAGAGAGAACTTCGTCTCGGATTCAACCGCGTCCGCGGAGAAGAATGTCGCGCCAAGTCCGCCGAAGACGAACGGCTGCCACTTCGCGTCGGCGCGTCCGAGGCGGTAGACGACGTTGCCGTGCAGTTGCCTGACGGTCATCGCGAAGAGATCGGCTTTTCCATCGGACGTGCCAACTTCGAAGGCCGAGGCCTGCTGCGTCCAGAGCACCTCCGCACCGAGCGACGGCGTGAGGAACCGCGCGCCCTGCAGGCCCCACGTAACACCGCCG
>Ga0111538_10001790_pt1 | contig 30142 bp, 36 predicted proteins | sample SoiMethybrSBSTD1_FD_79669 | JGI IMG/M metagenome (GOLD analysis project Ga0111538, IMG submission 79669) | Bulk soil microbial communities from a Populus tree surrounding site in Tennessee, USA - Soil MetaG P. TD hybrid SBSTD1 (version 2)... | ecosystem: Environmental > Terrestrial > Soil >... | reverse complement strand
GACGTAGCCGGCGACGGCGGCGGCAAGCAGCCAGCGCACGTCGAGTCGGCGCATCTCAGGATCCCTCCTTGAGCAGCCGCGTCACCGTCTCGACCAGCTCAGCGGTGGAGAACGGTTTGGTGACATACGCGTCGGCGCCAACCGACAGCCCCTTGGCCACCTCGGCCTCCCGCCCCTTGGCGGTCTCCTTGTTCCCCCTCATGAAGCCTAGCTTATTCATGATCATGTAAGGTACCTTAGAGTTACTGCCGTACTTTCGTTTGAGTTTGGCCTCTAGGAATTTGGGCATTGTTCTCCTCCTTAGTGGACGGCTTGTTGTACTTGTCGGCTTGGGCTCGAGCCCGATTGATAGCATCAGAGACGAAGGGGATAGCACCCCAGAGGGGCTGGCCCTCGGTCTGAATAGAGGCACGCATCGCAGGTGTGATGGTGACAGACCAGACCTCGCTGGGGTGCGTAAGCTGGGCGTTCGGGTTGTGCTCGAGTTCGGCCACGCGATTGGGGTTAGGTAGTTTGTTGTTGAGGTGTGATTTCTCTACTTTCCCACCCCACTGTTTCACGTACTTGGACATGAAATCTGGTATCTGGCGGTCGTACAGGTTCTCGGCCCACTCGCCACCCTTCTTGATATCCTTCATCATGCCAGATGTGGCTCCCTTGGGCATGTCCTTTAGCCTTGCCTCCATATCCCTTATCTCGTCGTACAGGGCTGGGTTGTACTCTGAGGCTTGGGACGCTATCTTGTTCTTCGAGAATATCTCGTTCTTGAGCTTCCCAAAGGCTTCGGCCTCCTTAACCTGAGCCCTGATATGATCCGCAGCAGCCTGACCCACGTAATCCTCGAGCATGTTGATGTCGGCAGTGATGTTGCCGTTGCCATGACCGGTGTTGATCTTGACGTACGGGGGCCCTCCGGTGGCCTTAGGCACCTGATATTCCCAGTTCATCTCTGGGAAGTGGTGAACCAAGTTCCACCGGTCTTGTTGTGTTTTGCCTGTCGTCCACGCTATCTTGTCATACCCCTTCTCCACTGCATCTCGCAGCATCCCCTTCATAACAAGGTCGGGCCATGACGACTTGAATGGGGCATCAGGTATGACCTTCCGGTGGGTTTGGTTGAACCTAGTTAAGGCGTCCTCTGGGGTATTACCTCGGGTTATCTCATACCTACCACGAACCACATAAGTGTCCCCCTCTTTTGTCATCTGATATCCGGGCGGTAGGGGGGAAGATTCAGTTATACCACCGTACCCGAACTTGCGGCCCTCTCTATGCCAGTCGGACTGGACCTCATCTACTAATAGTATATCGTTGCCTTCGGTATCCTTGAAGTCCTGTACACGGCCATGGGCCATCAAGTCCTTGCCCTGATTACTGAAGTGACCTGCTTGATACCCGCTAGCGCCTGACATTTGCTGCTTCCGTCTTTGGGCTATTGTCTCGTTGTATCCTAGGCCTTCTATTTGTGGTGGCGTTGGCTGTGGGAACTTGAATAACACTTCTCTATAGTCCTCCCCGCCTGGGGTTTTGTAGCTAGGCTGGTTGTAGTATGGTGGGTGTCCCGACTGTCTTAGCCTATTCTCCCTATCAATACCCGCTAGTTTATCCCGGTATTGCCATGACTTGTTTTGGTAATCGTAGTGCTTCTGGTTGGTTTCATGCTGCTTCTGGGACCACTCCAAAAAGTCGGGTGTCTTTCTTATTTCGTTGATCTTCTCGGCCTTAGCGTTGAGGTTCAAATTCCATAACGCGTTGGCTTCGGCATCGACGGGTGTCGTCCCCCTACCCGCGTAGGTACGGAATTGCTGATACCCCCTGGTTCTGGTCCAGACACCCGCCGGTAAGGTACTGCCCTCATGTGGGAGCATCACGTAGTACTCATTTGCCTTGTACCGGCCACCAAGCTCGGACCCCTTTACTGTCTTGTAACCTGTAGGTAATTCTGTTACTACCTGTGTCTTGGACTGTGGGCTATATTTCCTAAAGTCCCCGGCTATCGAGGCGGGCTTTGGTACGCGCTTAGCGGGTAAAGACTCCCGCATCAGCCTAAGTTCGTCTGGCTCGTCTGGTAAGGGTAGAGGGGACTGGGGTACGTGGTATTCGTTGGGGAGCCGTGTCTCCTCCATGTGAATCTGGTGTGAGTTTATGAAATCACGTAGCTCAGTCTTCGTGACCTTGGGGTGGTCCTTCAACCATGCCTCCAACCCCAACCACTGTAATTCCTCTTTCTTGACTGGCGCTGACTTCAGCTGTCCTAATAACTGCTCGGTACTGAATTTCTCCTGTGGCAGGGACTCTATCCATTTACCCGCCTTACTGAAGAACCCTCGTAGCCCACCATACGACCCCTCGAATCTTTTACCTATGTTAGCCAAGCCGCCCCCCGCTGCAGCGAAGATAGCACCGGGACCCTCGGCACCAAGGTAGCCAAGGCCCGACGCTTCACCCAAGTCTACCACGTTCGGGTTCTTGTGTGCAATGCCGGGTAGGTACTTCTCAATGAAGGGGTCGGATAGACCGAGGCCTCGCGCTATTTCCTTCTCATCCCCCGCTACTATTCCAGGCCCAAGATGTTCCGCCTGCGCTCGGGTCGCGTGTGGTCCTCCTTGTCGTCAGTCCCAATACCCTCGAGTATGCGTTGAGCCCAGATCGCCTCCTCAGCGGAGCCACGGGCAGTCGACATAAGTGACTTGATCATGGTCAGACGGGGTGCGGTGATCTCCAAGGTGGCGGGGATACCCAAGCGGCCTAACTTCAGGAATGGGAGGCGAATACGGGTAGGTTTGGGCTGGGCTGCGGTCTCGGCGGCTTTCCTTGCCGCTACGGTGGCCTTGGTGTCTGGTACGTCCTTCAGTGCCTCCTTGAGCTTCGACCCTACCTCCCCCCAGTCAACCTTACGTGGGTACTCGGACGTGACGGGGATATCACCCAACTTGCGGGTGACGGTCGGCTCGGGGATACGAGATTCGGGGATCTCAGGCACCATGGCACTCTTGCCTGAACCTTGTAGCTGGCCTGTAAACTCTGGCATATGGCGGGGGGTGGGTGTGCCTACGGGCTCAGGGGTGGGGGGTGGTTCAACAGGGGTGGGTCTAGCCCTCTCCATCAAACGCCCAGCCCCCTTGGCTGAGGCAACGTCTAGGGCTGTGGTCGCGGCCAGATTACCAACCGCCTTACCACCCTCACCAGCAGCAACACGCTCGCCAAACTCAGTAGCACGAGGGCCAACAATGGGAATAGCGGAGATAAGGTCGGCGGAACGGGAGGCACCCAAGCGAGAGGCGACGGCAGCAAGGCCAGCGCCGGGGAGGCCACCCAAGGCAAAACCAGCATGAACCATAGCAGTACGGGGGTGGCCGGTGATAGGTGGGGACTCGACGGAGGGGGTGGAGATGGCCCGACCAATAGACTCACGACCCTGACGGATAAGGTTCATGATCCCCTCCGGGAATAGGGAGAGGGTGTCGGTGATAGGGGCACGGGCTATCTGGCGAGCACCAGAGACGAAATCACGAGCAAGGCCAATGGGGACCTCAGCGGCACCAGAGGCAGCGTTCATGACGGTAGAACCGAGAGAGGAGGAGGTCATAGGTGGTGGCTCAACCCCCGGCTCAGGACGGGCGGTACCAGCCTTGACCGCCTTCTGTCGAGTACGGGCACGTAGGGCACCCTCGATAACACGAGGCAGGGTAGCGGGGTCGGTACGGGTATCGATAACGAAGCTCTCGATCGACCCATCCTCAAGCTGGACCTTGACCTCCCGACGGTTGGGTGGTAAGGCTGGGGTGGCCGGTGCTTCGGGTGTGGTCTGTGCCTCGGGCATTAGTGGTGGTACTATTGGTCTACTCATTACTTACCTCCTGCTGGGGTCACTCGACCCCCACGGATAACAAATTCGACACCCGGAGCCGCCGGGGTGGTGGGGGGTGGTGTGGTGACCACTGGCTGTGCCTGCCCACTCACCTGCCCAATAGGACGTCGTAGGTTCTGCTTGGCCTTGTTGATAATGCCACGAAGCTCGTTGAACTGGGTCTTGGCGATGTCCGGTGCGAGAATGGACTTGGTGATGCCGGGGACGATGGAGTTAACACGCTTGATATCGCCCTCAGTCAAGACACCTGCCTCAGCGAAGACACCCTTAGCAAATACCCCGGCGACGGCCTGACGGAGGCCTGAGAGAGTGCTGACGGCCTCGATATCGGTCGGGTCCTCGGAGACCAACTGGCTGTAGTACTCAAGACGGTCGACCAAGTAGGTGGCCGTATCCATCTTGCGTATGATATCCTTGTCGGTGGGGGAGATAATCATCAAGTTACCCACCTTAGCCAATACCTCGGCACGGACAACCTGGGGGATTTGGGATAGATTAGAGACATTGCCCTGTGCTACACCCTGGACATAAGCCTCGACAGAGCCCTCACTGATGCCAGCCCGGATCTGGGCCTCTTCCTTGAGCTTCTTCATGTAGCCGTCATGCCCAAGCCTCTCGTATAGGGTGGACCGCCCACCATTATTTCTGGCATTGGCCTCGGCTATCTTGATCTTGGCCGCAATAGCCTCCTCCCCCCAAGGGTCGAGAGGGTATGGGGCCATGGCATTGCGGTTGGCTACTGCCGTCTGTGCCTCTATCAGGTCCGGTCTCTGCTGTTCTGTCTGAACCTGGGCCTCGATCAATGGTACTCTAGCCTGATCCACCCTCGTCTGCGCCTGTATTTGCCCAGGTCTTGCCTGCTCTGTTACCGTCTGTGCCTGTATCTGTGGTACCCTTGCTTCATTCACCCCTGCTTGGGCTAGTATCTCCCTTATCCTTGCCGGGAGCATGTCATCCCTTTCCTTTATCCTGCTCATCGCCTCCTGTGCTGCAGCCTGCGTTCTATTCTCCTGCGCCAGACGTAACTTGATCTCCTGTTCCTCCCTCATCTCCTTCAGGCGACGTGCCTCCAGCTCCCACGGTCCAAGTAGTGCCTCCCCCAGTCCGGCATTCGGGTCCCCCCGCTTTCGAGCCTTCAACCCTGAGCCGAGGCTCCACATGAAGTTGGTGAGCAGGTTGCGGTAGACGTCAAGCCGCGAATCCGCAGTGGGGGGTAGCAGCGGAGAGGCGGTAGAGGCTCCCACGATTTCAGGGCGGGGCAGAGAGGGTCGAGGAGTGACCGCTCCCTGAGGGGCTCCAGCACCCCCCGGACGGTCCGGATTGAGTTCGGGCTCAGACCGGACTTCCCCCAGTTCAGGATCTTGATAGACTCGTGATTGCGGTGCCATTAGACTAACCCTCCATCGACGTCCCAGCCCGGATCGGGTGCGCCACCGGCAAGGACGGCCTGACGTAAAGCAGTGAGAATGCGGGTAACGTGGGGCTGGGTGTTATTCAAGCTCTGGTCAGACACCAACCGCTCGTCGGACCCACCCTCCCTGAACTTGGATACCAGCCCCTTGTAGTTGGCGTTCATGGTGGTCAAGGCATCCCCCATGGCACGAGCCTCGGCAGCGGGGAGTTGGGCCAAGGCGGTAGGATCGTCGGTCGGGAGGATACCACCCCATGCCTTCCAGAATGGCTCCTCGATATTCTTGACGATGGTGTTAGCCTCGTGGTGGGCCTGAGACTTAAGCCAGATGGTAGCGCCCAAGACGCCAAGTCCAGCCGCGATGGTCCAGGGGTTGGTCAGTAACCCAATAGTAGAGCCGAAGAAACCTTGGGAGGCGGCAGTGGGGGTAGCAACGCCACCAGCAGCGGCCCCAGCACCACCAGCAGCCCCACCAGTAGCACCGGTCACCGCAGCAGCACCGGCAGGACCAGCAAGGGCGGGTCCACTACCAGCGGCCAAGGCAGGGGCGAGTTCAGAGCCGAGGGCCGAGGCCATGGTGGACTGGACAGAGGCAGAGAGGGCAGTGTTGCCGATAGACCCACCAATAGCACCCACCACGTTAGGACCACCAATGCCGAAGACCTTGCCGAGGCTGTTGGTGAGGTACTTGAGCACCTTGGGGTCGGTGATGGCCTTGCCAGCAGTACCGGCGAGGGCCGAGAGTATGATGTTCTTGAAGCTGGCGGACTCCAGCCCTCCCATGGCACCAGCGGCGGACATAGATTTGTCGATGCTGGCCCCTACCGCCTGCATGGCCTGATTGCGGTTGGATAATAGCGCGTTGTAGTCGTTAAGCTCGAGGTCACTTGCTGCTTTGGACTGGGCATTGGCCAGTTCGGACTTCAGTGGCGCGAATCCCTCGACCATGGCGGTCTCGTTGGCAGGCAACTCTCCCCCGTATAGCCCGCGACGCTGTAGGTCCGTCCGTAGCGTTCTGGCCGCTGACTCGTACCTGTCTTGTAATCCGGTGGTGGCCTCTCGCGCTAGGGCGGTCCGGGTTACGTCCGGCAGTCCTTCGTTCCTCCTCCCTATTGCCTCGTTATACACCGGGTTGTTGAGGGCATAGCCGCTGATTGTCTCCAGTCTATCCTTGGCATTGCCGGTGAGGTTCACCCCCACGGCTGGGTCCGGCATGACCGGTGGTCCACCCGCCTGCTGGTTGGTTTTCGGTTTTGGGTACATTATCGGCATCACACCCTCCTAGCTCAGTAACCCGTAGGCCCTGAGCCCGTCGTTGACCTGTTTCAGTTTTCTAGCCAGTTGGTATATGTCGTTCCTGATCGTGGCCGCATCGACAGAGTAGGTGGTCAGGTCCGTGAAATTTGCTATCGTGTCGTTCGTGCCACCACTGGTTACGTTATTGGTCAGATTTGCCCCGGATGTTTGCTGCCCCGCAGGACCCCCACCAAAAAAGGAGATCTGACCACCACCAGTGCCAGTAATGGTAATACCAGCAAAGGTAGGGCTCGCAGCAGTGTGGATATCCTGAGGGATAGAAATCTGAATAGTGCCCGGACCATTGGCAATAGAGACACGATTGGTGGTACCGCGAATAGTAGCAAGAGTAAACTTTCCATCACGACCATTCCCTATGAGTATCTCCCCATTCTTAGGGGGTTGGCCATTGTAGGTGATCAGGGCACCGGGGAGGCGGATGCTGCCTGATTTGTCGATAACTGTGGCATCGTTGTACCGGTTACCGACGTTGAGTAAGGATGCACCTAGCTTAGGCATTAGGACCTCCCCACTCTCTCACCAACCAGCGTGATACTGAATAGCTTGAAGTTCTGACCCACACCCGGTTCTCCACCTCCACCACCTTCTCCCTCATCTGCCGCCGGTACTGTTATCTCCGCCGTGATATACCCTATGCCAAACTCCAGGTCTTCCATCAGGGGGTAGATGCGGTCACGGGCATCGGTGTCGTCCAAGGTAACCGTACCGGAGGTCAGGACGTCGCGGGTGGCAACCCCACTAAAGTCGATGGTGGCGATAGGGGAGCCACAAAGGACATACAGGCATCCGGCCCACGTCCTCCAATGCCCCTCGGTCGGGGTGGCGTTGTTGGGTTGGACGTACTTGAGCCGAACCTTGAGGGCTGGGTCATTGAGGTCGGTGGCGTCGTAGGTCGTGCCAAAGTCGTAGTCCAAACCAACCAAGTGGTAGATGTAAGGGTCAGGGCCGGTGCCACTACCGGTTCGGGTGATAGCGGACTGGCTGGCGGTGACGTAGGTACCACCATTGATGTTAGCCCCCATAGTAGCTGTCTGGTTGTAAGGTCCGCCCTGAATACGGACGCTGGTATCCTGAACGGGATCGGTGATGACACCGTCGAAGATGAAGTCCTCGAGCTCAACAATGACCTCCTCATTGGGGGTAGAGGATGTAGCAAAGCCGGTGGAGAAGAACTGGGAGATAATATGATCAGGATCGGTGACGGCACCCTGAATGACGGTGATGGTACCGGGGGTGCCGACAGCGCCAGAGGTACCAAAGTCGGATGAAGTATCGTTGACGGTGACGGTGGGGTTGGCACCGTCGTCAAGACCGGTAAGCTCGTACTTGAAGCTGACGCCAGTGTCGGGGAACCAAGAACGACGAAGGAGGGCACGGGAAGCAATGTCATTACCCAAGACACCACCGAACATGGAGTTGACCGGGAACCAGACGACCAGCTTGTCACCACCCACCACCCCTGTCATGTGGATGGCATACTGGAGGTGACCAAATAGGGCACCGCCGAACCCGTCGTTGAGGGCATCGTTGATACGGAACTCGAAGTCATCACCATCGTCGAGGTTGGTGGCGGAGAGCAGGAACTCTGTCTCGGCATAGGTGGGGGTCTGCTGGTCCGTGGTTAGTACGGCCCCACTCACCGGCAGATTCTTGGTCTTGTTCCACCACGTGGCCGTCGCGGTGTCGTCGTGGCCAACGTCTAACCAGTAGTTCCAGAGGGTGCCAAAGACCTTCAACCTGTCAATGCGAGCGGTGGTGAACTTGGTGAGGTCATGGGTGTGGATGTTGAAGATACCACCAGAATCGGGGGAGGAAGCGGTGGGGGTGGAGGAAATGGTACGAGCGACATAGGACCAGAGGTCGTTCTCAGGGTCGTTGAAGCCACCCGAACTGGCATCGCCGGTAAGCATCGGCTTGTTGAGCCAGAAGGAAGCAGGGATGTTCGAGTCATACTGCCGAACTATGACCGCCTGAGAAAAAGTAAGAGCAAGATGGAACTTAGGGGTATTGACCCGAAGCTTGTAGTAACCGGCAGAAGCAGAGGGGTTGAAGGTGCCTACACGGCTCTCGGGGCGGACCGGGTTCTGTTGCTCCTGAGCCAACCACTCCAAGGTGGCAAGGTCACCGTCGACGGAGTGGGTGAGGGTGACGGAACCACCACGGTTAAAGACGGAAGAAGAGACCTCACCGGTAGCACCAAAGAAGGCCTCAGAAACAGAGCCAGAGAAATCAGCGGGGTCGACAAAGATGGCGGTACTCTCATAGGTGGTATCCGTGGTATCGGCAAATAGCCAAGGGCCAGTAAAGTTGAGTACGAAGGGTAGTTTGTAGAGTGCCATTTGAAATCACCTTGCCCGCTTTCACGATTACAGCCATTACAGCCAATCGATACGGACCGCCAGACGGCGAGTGCCCGCATCCTCCCGGATATAGTACCATTTCTCAACCAAGTTAGTACCTATCACCTTACGCAAGAAGGGGTCAGTCTCATTAGCCAAGATCGAGGTGTAGGTGGGTGTACCCTCATATGGGTCCTCGTCATGTAGTACCGCTATATCATCAATGTCAGTGGCATTACGCTCAAACCCGACGTACTCGACGCTACCGACTTGCTCAGGACGGCTGGGGTCCATGACGGGGGCAAGCATGAGGTCCATACGAGCACCGAAGTTGGTCCCACCATCGGCCCAGACGGTGTTACTCATCTGGTATACGGCACCAGTATTGAGAGATAGGAATAGCTTCCATGTACCGGCGGAGACCTCACCCGTCGCGATATAAAAGGCATCGGTAATAGGCCATGGGACGTTCCACTCACCACGCTGCAAGTCCAACACCCTCAGAATCTCGGCACCACCGTCACAAAGGACCAGCCAGCGACGATCGGCATCCTCATGGACGGTGATGCTGGCTTGGGTATGGTCGATGGTGGCAATATCGTCAATAATGTCGGCAGATAGGTGACGGACCCCTGAGTTGGTGGTCATCATGCGGACGGTGTTGGAGGTATCTAGCCACGTGACAAATCCGAAGGTAGCGCCACCTTGGGCGGAATCGGAGTCGAGCTGGGAACAGAAGATAGTAGCACGCTGACGACAGCCACGCTTCTTAAGTAGGACCCCGATGCGGAAGGTATTAAGGGAGTCACCGGCAATGTAGTGGATATCAGAACCAGTGAAGACCATGATCAAGCTGATGTCGGAGTCAGCAAGGACACCGAGACCGAAGACCTCTTGACCGAAGGGCTGGCCGTTCTGCTGCCCTATGACAGGGAAGCTCTCCTCGGGTACGCCAACCGAGATTTCCTCAAGTCCACTGTTGTGAACCATGTCGTTCTGGAAGGTCCAGATACGACCAGCGGATAGGACAGGACCCTTGGAGGCGGGGGGGCGACGGTTACGGCCTCGAGTAGGTGCCGGTGCTGTCCCCTGTAACCTCGGGGTGGAGGTCGAGGTAGTGTCGAAGTCATTATCCTGTATGGTCCACGTGGCACCACCGGGGTTGGCGATGGGAGAGTTGGACAACTCGAGCCAAGGTCCATTAAACGAGCCATCCTCAGAACGATAGATATGGACCTTATCCACCTGAGTATCGGTAGATTTGGGACCAGTGACGTCCCACTTACGGTTAGCTGCGTTGGTGGCAGTAGAGGGTAAACTAATATCTGAAACGTGGCCGGTGGTAGAATTCCCATAGGCAAATACATAGGTATGGCCCACGACGCCGGGGACATTACCTGCTCCCGCATTACTTATGGTTGGTGTATCGCTATCGGTAGGCCCTGCTATCCCCCAGTTGCTGACCGTCGCCCCATCCCACTTCATCATATTCACCCCGTTAGCGAAGAAGAGGTGGTTATTGGAGACTACGAAATCGAAGGGCTCGGTGCTGGTCGTATCGGTGTGGATGAGGGTGGTCCCGTTATACACTCGGCTCTCGGTGGCACCGGCATTGGTGACCGCGAACATGGTGTAGAAGGTGCCATTCCAACGGGACCAAGTGAAGACACGGCGGACACGAGAACCTGCACCAAACTGGGTGGTGGAGTAAAGACCGGGGAAGCCGGGGCGCTTGGTGAGTGGGCTGTCCTTCTGGGCAAGGAGGTTGTAGCCACCAGTGAAGTAGGGGGCAGAAACAGTAGCGATATTGACCCGCGTCTTGTACGGGATCGCCATGTTATCGATAACCCGAGGTATGGTCTTGTCAGAGACGGCCATTAGAAAACCCCAGGTAGGTAGAGGGAGGGAGCACCAATGCTCTCCTCAGGGTAGACGGTATCACCGATGCCACTCTCCTCGGCATCCTTGACCATGACGAGGCTATCATAGAAGACGCCAAGCTGGCCGGTATACTGGACCACATTCTTCTGGAGGACGGCGGTACCGGCACGGTCGTCGTTGGCTAGACGGTACAGCATCCAGAGGATACCATTGACAAAGACGTTGGCATAGTGATCGGGGAAGACGATGGTCGAGGCGAGGTTGGTCAGCTTCAAGGGCGTCAGCTTATACTCACCGTTGATTCGCATGGTGAGGCCGGACGGCACCTGTACGGCGGACTCAAGCCGGAGCTTATTGACCTCGTTCTCAAAAGAGATAAGCTGGAAGTTGGGCCACGTAATCTTGGAGAAGAGGGAGGGCTCGAGGTGGCGGGTGACGCGAAGATCACGGTACTGGTTGGGGGTGGAAGAGGTGAGGGTGATACGGGCAAGTAGCAAGGAATGGAAACGAGTATCAGCGGCGTCAACGGAATAGTCCTGAGTAGAGTCGACGAGGGGAATGGCAGTCAATGGGGTACGGGTCCACTTCCACGGGTATGCCATCCAGATCATGGAATTAAGCTGATCGACGGCCAAGGCGGAGATAGTCGAGATGGGGATGCCCTTAACTATGGACTGAGCGTGGTTGATAAGCTCGGCGTAAGTATAGGTCGATGGCATCCCCGTCTCCCCTCTCTACTGATATTGGTTCTCGGTCGTCTGGACGTTGCGGATTGTCCCCTTCTTGGTCCTCGCGAATGGGTCGGGGTGTAGATCCTGCTGCATCTGGTCCAGTTCGTCCGTGGTCATGCCCACCTTACCCTGCATGATGCGGTCCTCCAACTCCTCCTCGGAGATGTTGAGTGCCGCCATACGCTGACGGATGGAGAGGGCCTGAGCCATGGCGGGGGTGAGGTAGGTACGAAGGACCTTCTGACACCGGAGGCAAAAAACCCGTACCATACCGTCCGAAAATTCCTGGGTGGCGCTCGCCTCCTGATTGTCCGGCTTGCGGTGGCCACAATTCGCCTCCCGCTGCCGTCGAGCCACCTCGTCTTGCTTGGCCAACATGACCATCTGGTTGCGTCTGGTTTCCAGCCTCTTGGCTTCCGCCTCGATTTGTTTCTCCTTATCAGGGTCCCGCCTGAACTCCTTGATGAGTTCGAGCAGGTCACTCTTGGTAAGGGCAATCATGACCTCACCGTTGGCCTCAGACGTCTGGGCCTGGACTTCCGGCTCCTGCGCCTTATCCGGGTCCTGTGACTTGTTCTTGTTGGACATTGACCTTCCTCCTAGACCGTAATAGTGGGATTGACCTTCTGCTGCCACCGCTGACTGGGGGTGGCGATATCGAAGGCCTTGACAACTTGGGGCTCAGTCAGGTAGCCATCCGAGATAAGGGCAGCTAGGACACGCCTCCACCCCCGGATCTCAGACTCGAACTTTTTCTTCTTCTTGATGGAGTCACCGTCAGGGACTATGACGTCCTTGGTGACCATGATACTGAATTCTGGTATCATCCCCTCGTTGATGCGGCCACCAAGGTTGATCCCGCTCTCCATGCCACAGATGAAGACAATATCCTGAGCGAGGGCGGTGTCGACCAATTTTCTGGCCTGACCGACGGGGATGTAGATGCCATACTTGGTGGGGTCACCCTTGCTGAGTTCGAAGATGAGCTTGGGGTTGAGGGACTTGAGCTTAGCGATGAAGGCGTCGACCCTCATGGCCCTCCCCATCTGTTTGCTCTTGTCCCCCATAGATCTCTCCCCGTCCATCGGGTTCGCTGCTTCGTCCTCTTTCTTGATCGCTTCAGTCGATGTACGAATGAGGGTAGCCTGATTCTTCTCGTTTATGGCGAAAGTCTGGAACTTCTTCCTGTCCTTCATCCTAAAACTTGATCGAGCCACGCTACCCTCCCTATGTCCGGACAATGACTATCTCTAGTCGCCGGACGAACGTGAAACTACCAGCACCCACAAGGTATAAGTGAAGCTCGGGTTGGTCCCAGCTATCGTCGCCTTATACTTGATCTTTCTGGTGATGATAGTGTTGGCATTCAAGGCACCACCTGTGTCGGCGATTACCGACTCGGTACCTGCCTCGCCCCTCCCCATCATCGGCTGGATCTGCAAACGGCGGATGGCGACACCCGTCATCTGAGCAAACCTTGCCGCTGTGTAGAAGGTGGTTCCGTTGTCAGGGGTCACTTGGATCGCCATATCCAGAGTCGGTGAGGTTCCGGATGCGGCGGTGACCTGAAGATAGAAGGCATAGGACTCGCCAAGCGGGATCTCGATGACGGCACTCGTGAAAGTGGCCACCTTGACTTCCGCTGAGGCCAGTCCAAACCCTCGTGGTCTTAGGAGGTTAGATTGCATGTTTCATTCCTCCTTATGCTACCTTCTGCATGCTGAAGTGGTCGAGATAGGCGGCGTTCCCGGCAAAACCCGCCGAGAAAGTGCCCGTGACCACCAAGCCGAGAGTTGCGTTGCCATCGGGGTCGACCGAGGATATGTTGTTGTCGATAGCGGCCCAGTCGGTCCAAGTGGTGGTTGAACCGTGGACGCCATGACGCGACATACCCGAGATCTTACCCGAGGCATCATCGACCCAGAGAATGGCCTCGATAGCCCAGAAACCTGAAACCGAGTTGACGGCCACCGCGCCACCAGACTCGATATCAGTGTTGGAACCGGGGGTGAGGGATGTCCCCCACTGCAGCTGAGGAGTGTAGTTGGTGGTACCACCACCAGTGACACGCCCAAAAGCCGAGACGTGGATCTTTCCCATGCGAGCCAGAGCAGGGCCAGTAGCGCCACAGATCTGACCAGCAGACGGGAAAGGCAGGATGACGGCCAACCCCGCCGCGTCCTGAAACACCTTCTCGGAGGTGGAAGTACCGCCGAGGTTGAGTTCCGCCGGTTTTCTGCTTGGGGTAGAGATAATTGTGTTCATGTGCTCTCCCCTCCCTTAGACGATGCTCGGATCGGCGTAGATGATCTTGTAACGGTAGACCACCACGTCGAGGAGCTTAACGGTGAATACGAAGCGATAGCTGACCGCAGCCCCGATCTTGCCTTCCGGGTCCGCAATGCTAGGCTTGCCCATGATGACGTTTGTCTTGAACGCCTGACGCTTGGGGTTCTTGACATTGGAAGGACCGCGACCGGCGAGGTCAACGGCTCCAATGGCACCGGCACCGACCACGTAGACGTAGTAGACGGTGTTACCATTGACGGTAGCAGTAGAGACGTTGGTGCTTTCCATGATCCGGCATCCACCCGCTTTCCCGACCTCAGCGTTGATGATGGTCTCGGGTCTGGTATACTTGCGGACGTCGATCCACCCACCGGCAGTGTTGTCTGCCATCATATCGTACAAGACATAGGGGTGGGCGATGGCGTGGAACTCTTCACCCTCGGTATCCGTCTGGCTGCGTCCGGGGACATCTTGTCCACGGAGGAGAGCTCGGACCTGGAGGAAATCCGATGCAGCCAGATAGGTACCGATGGTGTTCACAGAGACAGAGGCAACGGCGGTATCGAGTTCCGTACGGACGATGGTGTCAGTAGAGAGACCAGCACGGTAGCCCAGCCACGAGGACATGTTCTCAACTGTGGGGCTGATGTCAGTCTCGAGCAGAAGGGTGGACGCCGTGATGAAGTCACTGTACTCATTCACGGTAGCGGAGATGGTGGTCGATGCATAGCCAAGGCTAGCACCTACGGCACCTTCAGCGCTCGGAGTCGTATTGGCGGATGGCAAGTCGATCCTGTACCACTGGATCGTCTTCCCTTCCCTTAGCGGTATATTGTCAGGTTCCGTCACTGCCATGAAGACGAATTTCTTCATCAACTGGTCAAGCTGGCGTCTCCTGTAGTATGCCGCCGGGAAATGGGTTAGACCCGGTGAGGTCGTCTGCATCCCTGCTGGAGCGTAAGGCATTAGCGTATACTCCTACAAGAAGGGAGCGATAAGCTCAGTTGGGATGAGAGGTTGACCGACTTAGCGACCATGGTAAAACGAAACACGACCATCATGCGGCAAGCTTAAGGCAACAGGGGGTCTAAGATCAAGACCCCCTTTGACGGCGGCAAAGGTAGGGTCAACGTCGATTCTGACCCTGACGGAGGAGGAAACGACGCTCCATGTAGACCTTCATGTGCTCAGCGGAAGGCAAGTTCTCGTACTCCTCGATGGTCAACTCGCGATCTCCGAGGCGCTCACCCCGGCGAGGAGGCCCACCAGTACCGGACGATTCAAGGGCGGCACCACCCCGGTCAACGGGGGCGGCAGGGGCGTAGGCCCCACGGCTGGGCTGAGCGGGCTGGGTCGGGGGCGCTCCACCGTATTCATCGCGATAGTCGGCTGGGGGTTGCTGTCCGCCCTCCTGTGCTGGGGCGGGTGTCATCTTGCCCTCTCTCACCATCTGGCGGAAGGCCACCTCCATATTGTGAGCGGTAGGCTCGACACCATCGTCCCTCAACCGGGTGAAGAGGAGGTCGGCGTTCTCAGGGGAGGCCGGGAACTCTGGGTTGTTGGCCAAGAAGTCGGCGGAGTTAATACGGTCACGGACCTGAAGGGAGGTGTCGTAGGAGGCATTGAGGGCACCCGCTGGGTCGTCGAGGCCCAAGTATTCCTGCATGATCATATGCAGAGCCGCCCGTGGGTTCTTGGCGAAGGTCTGGTAGTAGGCCTCGTCGTTCCAGCTTGATCCTACTGCCTCGTCCTCGCGGTAACCACGACGGGTATCCTGGGGGGAGGCGTAGGCTTGAGGGCGACCCTGATTGAGATAGGCGGAGGCGGCTGCATTGACGGCCTCGGCGGTAGGGCCTCGGAACACTAACCCGTTGGGAAGCTGGACCTCGAAGGCAGTACCGGAAGGACCACCACCAGTCTGACGAGGGGCGGTCTGGCCGGGGGCAGGCCCAGGTTGGCGTGGTTGGGCCGGGGCTGCAGGCCTTGCCGGTTGGGCTGGTGCTGCGGCTGGTTGGGGCTCAGCGTCCCCAAAGTCGAGGGTGGCATCGGGACCTTCCATTATCCATCCACCGCTTGCCGCGACCTGACTTGGGTCGGTCGTGTACACTGTTTCCTCACCCTGTCCGTCGTCTTGGACATCTGGGGTGAGGCTGGGATCTTCTATTTGTCTACTCATTGACCTATTACCTGACCTTTCTTGTGTTACAGTATGCCCTCGTTAAAGGGGCTTTGGTTGTGGTTTGTTGCTTCATCCTCGTCGATGGGGATCAGTCCCCCCTCGACACCCATAAACTCCTGAATTCTACGAGTCTGGTCGCCGTCGTCGTCCAACTCACCCTGAAGCTTGCGGTTGACCTCCCTCAGCACCTCGGTACGGCGCTGGACGGCCTCGTTGACCCTTGTCTGGACGAAGAGGAGGCTGGCCTCAGCCTCACGCCACCGCTCGACCAGACGAACGAGGATCTGGGGGTCGGCATACTCGGCAGTCCTGACCTTGCCAAGTGCCTCATCAGCCCGATGCTCGAGGTCATTCAATAGGCGGACATAGCCGGGGGTGTTGGCTAGTGCCCCGTAGTCCCTGCCCGCCTTGAGGATCTCAGGGGTGTCCTTGTCAACGCTGAAATCAGGCGTGTTGGCGGTGACCTCTGGCCTACGCTTGATACGGTCGATGATGGACGCTACCAGCCCTATCTTCTTCGCTGCTTTCATTGTATGCTATACCTCTGCCCCGACGACCGGGGGTTGGACTCGCTGCTTTTGTCCCGCTTGGACTTGCCCTCTGGTTCGTCCATCTCTTCTTGTGTCTCGCTCAGCCGACTGTCTATGAACTTCATCAGTAGCTCGAACTCCTGCTTGCTCAGCTGCATGTCCTTCAGTCTCGTCATCCTGTCTTGCTGGAGTGCCATATCAGTCTCGGCCTTGCTCGGCTGCTTCTGGGCCAGCGCTTCCTTCTCTTCCTTCGTCATCTTGCGCACCCAGTCGAACTTCTTGTTGTACCCACTCGCGTCCATGAACATCTGCATCATTTCCTTGAAGTCGACCGTCATGCCCATCATATTCAACTGGGCCTGAAGTTGTGGGTTGAGCATGGCCTGTAAGGTCATTGGCATCAGCTGTAATAGTGCCGCCTTACTCTGCATCTTAGCAGCGGCTCGCATCTGAAACTTGACCTTCGCCCCAAACACTAGTATTGGGTCTATCTCTTCCCCATCCGCTGCTTCTATCATCTGGTTGGGGTCCAAGAAGCGTTGATTCCAGTCGTGGATGTCCTGAAGGGCAGGCTCGATGGCAGTACCGCAAATGTTCTCAACCAAGTAGATGATACGGGAGGCAGCGGCCTGACCCATCAAACCGGCCCCGGTCGCCGTCTTGGCAGCGGGGTTGGAAGACGTACCCACCCCCAACACTGCCATATCACTGGCCCCTGTCGCCTTCTGTACTCTCATCTGGCTGGCCTGTGCTTCGAGGTGGCTGTTCTGTGTCGCGTTATCCGGGTACTGCCTGATTATGTCGTTCTTGGGGTCGTCGCTCTCCGCTACGCCGCCCGGTCTAACTCGAAGCTGGTAGAGGGGGGTACCACTGCCTCTCTTTCTGACTGTTGTGGGGTGGAGAGAGAGACTGAGTTCATCCAAGCGTGCACCAAGCAATCCTTCCTGTACACGTTGTTCAGGTTCAACCACATCAGTAATCGCCATTGCGTAAAAGCGGTCAAGAAGATCTGCGTAGAAGGCGTCATAGAAGTTAAGTCTCCCAATAGGGTGAGGTTTGTTGTAGACGATGGCCTTGTTGTCAAGGGACCAGAGAATACGGTCCTTGGTGAAATAGAGAATAACACGAATGCGCTGAGCGGCGGGGTCGGCAGAATAGGAGGTCCAAGGCATCCAGTTGGCACGACGGGTGGCCTCCTGGTCAGACATGAAGCTATCGGCCTGAGACATGGAGTTTTGCTGGCTCATAGCCCAGAGAGTATGAAGGTCGGGCATGCTCTCGTAACCGGGGCACTTGGACAAGGCGGCAAGCTCGTCGATGTACATATAGGACTCGAGGCAGCAGAAGCGGCCCTCGGAAACGATGGGGGAGGGGCAGTTGGGATCGTTATAGAAACGGCGGAGAGGCACGTAACGCAAGAAGGGCTGGTTGATGTACTCCTCGATGACCTTCTCACGGATGGTACGGTGGTAGCCGGGGGCGGGCATGTTCTGGTAGACACCATCAATAGGGTTCAACATCCTCCGTGTCTTGGGCCTGAACTCCGGTATATACTGAAGGGCCTTACGTACCTCGTAGTTCCATCCACTCATCATGATACCGTTACCGTAGTAGAGCATGGACTTGGACACACGACGGACGGTCTCACGGGGGTTGGAGTCACCAAGCTGGGCCTGAATGGTATCCCTGACCGACCTCGCCGCTGCTGGTGTCGTCTTGCCATAACCAACAGCCTCGAACCAGTCAGGGGATGGGAATAACCCTTGCATGACGCGAGGTAGTATGCTCTCAATCTGCTCGAAGGCGACCATGACCGAGACGACGGCACGGGGGATCTTGGTCCCCTCCCAGAACTTGGGCTGCTTCCAACCGGTATACAGTGCATCCGCTATCAACCACCGCCAGTCGTGGTTCTGGTTGCGGTAATTCGCGGCAGAGTCGAAGTCCGCCCTCACTATCTTGAGTGCTTGGTCATTGCTCAGCTGCTCGAACGGCATCCGGATATCACCCGGATCGGGTAGTTGCCCACTGACCTCCTGATTTCTGAGGTATTGAGGCGGTAAGTTGATGTCATATACCGAATTACGTCGGCTCGGGTGCTCGTATTGGTCCCTATAGTCAGGCATTACAGTGCTCCCGTCATGTTGGCATGGTAGTTAAGTTGTTCTTCCACACCCGTGCCGAAGTAGTCGGCGGTAGGCCCGTCTGTGGAGTAACGGGGCTCTTTGGTCACAGGGTCAAAGCCTAAGAAGGTGCCTCGAAGCTTGAGGGGGTCCTCGGGTGCCTGCTTCAACTGTGGTATTGAGGTCCGGTGGTCTACCGTCCCCCCCTCGGTCTGGCCTTGGTCAACGAGCGAGTCGAGGAAGTCCTTGAACTTGTACTTCGGGAACTTCGTGATCTCGCGGATGATGTGGGGCATGTAGGGGATATCGTCACTAAAGTAGATGAGGCGTCGGTTAAACCAAGGCTGGAGGCCGTAGAAGATGCGGTTGTCCTTGGCGATAGTGTTATCACGGGGTATATAGACAATGTTGAGGAAGACACCGCGTAGCTCCATTTCTCGCTCGAGGTAAGGTTTCATGGCTTGGGCATGGTGGGCCTCCTCGATCTGAATAACTAGAGGGGACTCGAGGGTGGAGTAACGGGCGTGGAGGTCGAAATAATAGTTGGTGATAACGAAGGGGGTAGGACGACCAACAAGGGCCTCGAAGACGTACTTACGACCGTTACGAAGGTGACCGACCGTGGTGATGGCTATGTTGCAGGCCTCGGGGTCCTCTTCCATACCCGCCAAGTCGACCGTGGTCTTCATATAGGCATGGGGTCGGATGGTCCTCTTGTACTCAGCCTTGAAGGTCTGGATTTCCGAGGCACGGGCCAAGCTCATACCAGTGGTAGTCGGCTTGAGCCTGTACTGGCACGAGAACATGTAGTCGCCAATATCCTCCCATATCGCCTTCAGTTCCTCCCACGGGAAGCGCTTGGGCCAGAGAACCTTGAAGGGACGCTTCCATAAGTCCTCGTCGGATATGGCCTCTTGGACCGAATCACGGCGGAATACCGACCAACGGACAGGATCGCCCCTACTCGCCCTCTCATCGTCCTTGTCTAGCTCCTCACAATAAAGGTCCGAGTTGTTGTAGATGGTACCCTCAAGATCGACCCAGCCACGGGTAAGGGGGCGGTCGGGGACGGCAGGACCACGCTCGAGTAGGGGCATGGTGTATTTGAAGTGGTCCTTGGTATCCTGCAGGCCACCGGGGGTTTTGACGTTCTCCTTGTCCACGATATCGGAATGCTTGATAACCTCATAGTGGGGGCCGGCCACAACCTTGCCTATGGATACGACCCTCATGGTCGGTTCCTTGAGCCACTTCCTTCTCCTATTAGGGAGGGTGAATTGGTCCTTGCTCCCCCAGTCACCTGTCTTTTCTGCCGCTGGGCAGAACTCTGGAAATAGGAACCGGAACTTCTCGTTGAACCGGTAGTGGTTCTCAACCTCCGTTATCATATCTGCGCCCTGCATCGATGTTGCGACGCTCAAGGCAATGCGAATATCGGTGAAGTTGATCTGCCACTGTATGCTGTGACTGATCGTGTTGACGGTCGTCTTGAGCGTACCACGGGGGTCTAATAACATACGGAACCTTGGGCCGTCAAGATACCAGCAAGAACGGCCCAAACAGGTGGCGGGGCAGGACTCGCGGCTGGGGTCTGCGTTCTCCTTGGTGTGGATAGCACAGATCGGCTCGGAGAAGACGATCTGGAAGGTGTTGTGGTCCATGTACTCCTCGTGACCACGAAAGGCCTGAAGGTGGCGGGCGACGGGGCCATGCATATCGGGCTCGACGTCGGGGTACTGGAGGGCGTTGTTACATAGCCAGATGATATCTGTACGGGCGAGTTGACGGTCGTGGAGATACTCCTGACAGAAGTGGATACGAGCGGACTCGTGCATAGAGGAGGGGTCCTCGGGCAAGGACGCGGCCTGGACCCCCATATCAGCGAGGTGTTGACTAGCTAGGATCTCGTCTTCTGTCATAGTAAGTACCGGTAACACAGTCAAAGTCTAGGCCATTTGGGTCTAGGTTATGGCCAGAGGCACAAAGGTTGACGAAGGTCCGTAGGTCCTGAGTAGCGCGGGCCACCCTCGCCTCGACTACCCTGAGTAGCCTTATCTCCTCCTCACTCATCCTATACCTGAGCTGATTTACGTTTGTCTCCTCTGGTGCCACCTGTCTACATCCCTCCTTAAGTCCTTGACGTCCTTCCTTGTTTCCTCACTATCCCCCTCTACCTGCTCGACCCGGTTGACCAGCTTACCGTGGTTGTAGGCGAAGATGAGAACCGAAATGAGAGTACCTGAACTGATAAAGAGTACCATCCAGCCGACTGGGTCATTTTGCATTTCTCCTCCATATTGCTTGACTTACCTGACGTTGATTCTGGCCCTTGCTGGCCCTTTCGATATCGTCTCTGCTGTGGCAGCGGTTAGTGGGTGTGGGTAGGTATATGGTACGTAGACGTCATTGGTCCACGTGTCGGTTGAGGTACACTTGCCTAACGTCCCCTGTCCTGTGTAGATCACCCCTTGTGTTGGTACCGCCGTCCGCCACGAGCCCCGATCTGTCCTCCAATTTCCTCTCCCAGTCGGGCACGTGCCTGGGTTGCTAGTTCCAATAATGACCCCACTACCGGTCTCATCCCACCAGTCATCGTTGTGCAGTATGTCCATACTGGACCCACCCATCTTGACCGCGTTGGTGGAATCACAACAGGAGGGCTGGGAGGCCACCCCACTATTAGTGTTTAGCCATCCATAGGCAGGTTCCCTTGCTTGAGGCTGAATAGTGCCTGCGTTGGTGGACCTACCCGATCCTACCTGATCCCCACAGTGCCGGCCATTCTGACCCATGAGGTTCTCGTCGACGTTGCTCGAGGCCATACCGTCGCAGTCTTCGTAGGCACCACCGATGATTACCGTATCACTACGGGTATTGTCCATCAGGAGTACACCAAACGTCGTACCTGTGGTCTGGTTCCCCCACGCCATGTAGGTCCCACCACGGATCTTGATGCTCCAGTTTTGTGAACCATTACCTATGAACTTGTTGCCGTAGATCTCGTAAGAGCGGCAATTACGGTTAACCGAGTCCAAGCTGTGGGCCTCGATAAAGAAGCCACCACCAGCCATGGCAGAGGAGGTGAAGGTGTTGTATCGGACGACGAGGGTGGCGTCCAACGTACAGTCAACCACATTACCCCAGAAGCTTAGGTCCTCGTAGAAAGTGTTGTCTTCGACATAGAAGACACCGGTCTGATCGGCATTACCGATCTTGCTAACCGGCGTCCAATCACCCGTCCCCTTACCCTGTGCCTGAGCACGGGCGTTGATGAACTCGTTGTGGTCGGCCACAGCGGTAACGACGGCAGGCTGAGTCTGGGAATTAGCAAAGACACCGAACACGCCATAACCACCATTGACCTGATCGTGCCACAGTTTGTTGTGGTGAGCACGCTGGTTCTGACCAACGAGCAGGACCATGGCCGGGGGGCGGGACTGGGGGTAATCGGCGTAGGTGGACTTGATATAGCAGTCGTGGATAGACGACCCTGTACCACTGAGGTTAAACCCGTCATAGTCGAAGTCGAAGCTAAGCGTCCCCACCCCATTCAAGCATACGAACTCTATCTTCTTACCTGAGTCACTGATGGTCTGACCCATGGTATAGTGACAGGAGGCGGCAGCGGGGATACGGACGATGGAATTAGCACCGGCACCACCATTGGCAGAAGAGACGGCAGAGGCCATGTCGGTGGGGGAACATGAGGCTGCGGTCACGGTCTCTGCCCAAAGAGAAGGGCAGATTAAAGACAGACTTAACAGAAGGGACAAAATCAGATGTTTCACTGTGCCCTCCTTATTGGACTCCACGCAAAGTTATTCCGCCTCTTACCGTTGTTACTGCTACCGAGTTCTCGTTTCCGATCGCGATGAACGACCCAGGGGTGAAGAAGGCTGCGTAATCGGCAGATATCCAGTCAGCCGACCTAGGGCTGGTAGCAACGACTAGGTCATCCATCTTGGCATCGGCTGGTTGCTCAAACCCCGAGTACTCGCGGCGACCAATAAGGACGTTGGCGGTAGCAGAGGGGATAGAGGTGGGTGCCCCACTAACAGGGGTGGCTGCATCAGACCCATCAATGTACAGGTGGATGGTACTCATATTAGAAGCAACCGAATCAAACACACTACAGATGCGGTACCAGACGCCAGCGGTCACGTTGGTGGATGAGGTGATGGTGTCACCCGCCCCACCACCATTGTAGTAGAAACGAGGCACCGTGGCCTCTAGGTCCATAGTATAGGCACGGCCCCCGGTGTCCTTGTCCTTGGAGAAGATAATACCGCTATTACCATCACCAGAGCCGGTAAGGTTGAACGACACACAGATGGTGAGGTCGCCCGTAATCTGAAGAGCAGCAGGGTTACCGAGGGTTACGTACTGGTCGGCGGAGTTGTCGAACTCGATCCCTCCGTCGAGCTTACCGGCTGTGGCGGTTGGGGTATTGACCTTGGTCCCATCCGCATTGCTGACCGAGAAGTCACTGACGTCCAAGGTGGTGCCGTCTGGGAATGGGAAGAATGCCTTGGTATTGGTATCAAAGGCATCGCCCTGAGAGCCGCCCTGGAATGTGGTAACACCGGCATCACCGTAGCACATGTAAATGGTGGTGACCGAGGTACCGAGGGTGACCTTGACCTTGGCCTCTAGCTCCCCTGTCGCCGCCACGTACCGGACGAGGACCCACTTCAGTTTGGTATTGCATGTGTTGTCGCTGCCGAAGGCAATATCATCACCATCAGCCTGAGTAACGTGTTCCCCACCCCCGGTCTGGTTCAGGCCCGATACAGTTGCGTTACATGGGGCAGAGCCATTGAAGCAGACGGTGATGGTGAAGTCGGTAAGGGTAGAGCCAACAGAATCAATGTCTACGGCACGGTAATAGCCGTAAGCAGCAAAAGCGCTGGGCGGGGCCAGCAGGAGGAGAAGAAGGACTGTGGTTAGTCTAGTTATATATGACATAGACCTCCGCATCGTCCTGCGCCGGGTCGGTGGCGTCGGAATCGGCCTTGCCGGTAGCAAGGTAGCAGGTGAGGGCTGTATCAAAGGCGAGGTTAAGGTCGACGGCACCACCCTCCTGAGAGGCGGGAATGAGCACGCTGTAGTAGATGGCGCTCGATCCGGGCGTAGTGCTAGCTGCGGTGAGGTTGGTACACTTGACATATACACCGGTCGTGGTATTGGCGTTCGACCCTGTTATGCTGCACAGTGTACCTGATGATGCCTTGATCTGTGTCTCGTCGTCGTTGTTGGTGTTATCGGACTTGATACGGACGCGGGATCGGGTAGTGCCGCTGCAACCGTCGACCGAGGCCTGAACACGATTCCAATTGGAGCCAGTCCAAGCCATCATGAAGGCACCAACGGCGGGAACGGTGGGGTTAGCGGTAGCATCGGCCAAGGCAGCAGCGGGGGGTAACTCACTATCCACGGTGGCGTTGAGGTTGGACGCTGTACTCTGGCTGACAGTAGCAAGGATGGGGGTCATGGAGGCGACACCTTGAACAGTAAGGACCCCACCAGCGGCGGCACCGGCGGTACCAGTACCAACTACCGTCTGGTTACCTGTGGTATCGGTGATGATGTCCTGGGTGTTGCCAGACCCGTCCTTGCCTGAGATACGGAGGGGGACACCAGCGACTGCGGCACCATCGGCGGTGAACAAGGCCCCATTCTGGTCGATATGGGTGACATACATAGCCCCGAAGTTGGTACCACGTGCCGACACGTTATCGCCGTTAGCATTGGTGACAGCGCCGGGAGTATCGGCACGGACTAAGTTGAGCGCACCACCGATAGGGTCAGCTGCAGCTGCGGCGTCCTCGGTGTATTGAGTACCACCAGCGCAACCAGAGTCGCATATGACGTTCAGGGCACCTGCGCCGTCCGATACCGTTATGTTACCGGAGGTGACGGTGACGGCAGAACCCAAGGCCGCTGCTGATTTGTCACCTGCGACAAAGACCTTAACCGAGCCGGTGCCGGAGTAAGAGGCAAAGACCATTTGAACATAACGGTAGCCACCAGCAGTACCATTAACCGTACCGGCTGACGTCGCGGTCTGGGCGGCGATGATGTCGGCTGGGGAGGCACAGGTGGAGGACATAGAACCCTGAAGCTTGACGGTGCCCCCTGACACCGTACCTACTGGGTTCTCCCATCGGAGGGTCCAGTAGAAAGTGCCGACGGGGACGGGACCCATACAGGTAGAGGAGGTGGAGGAGGAGAAAGTGGCGGAGTTCTCGTACGGGGCCTTGACGGTGACCGTACCGGCCTGAGGGTAAGCAATGAGAGATGACAGAAGAACCAGAAATACTAACAGAAAAGCCTTGAATCTCATGATTGAATCCTTCCTTAATCTAGAATTTTGACCTTGATATTTTGATCTACCTAGCAGCCGTCCGCGTCGCCGGGGTAGTGTTTTCCTCTCCTCGCTGCCCCCATGGCCATCACCCCTTTAGCCGAGTTCCCTTTTGGTCTTGCTGATAGCTGACCCACCAACGCCTGGAACCTTGCCTTGTTGGCCAGCGGCCCACCCTTCTTGCCCTTTGCTTTCATCTTCACCTTTCCACCTCCCGAGGGCCTACCACCTTGGCGGAGGCCCCGAACTCGACCCGTGTACGGTCCTGTTGGTATGCTGTTGTTGATTGAGTCCATGATCGTGGCCCCTACTCCCCGTCCCTCGTGGTTTCCTTCTTTTGCTCGACCGTGACCGTTGTCGTCTTCGTCTCCGTCTCAGCCGGAAGCGGACTCTGCTTGAGGTAAGCAGCAGCACTAACGACACCGCTGAACCCTGTGATGGTGAGAATCTGGTGCCAGTTGAGGGGGTCACCTGTCGCGTTGGTACCGATGGTTGATAGGACCGCAGTCGAGGAACCTGTTACTGCTGCAGCCGCGAGCCCACGTAGCCAATGTTTCCAATTCATACCTACTCCTTTGTATCTTGCTTACCCTGAATGTACCGACCTTTCCAGTCTGGTGGTACGGCGTTGACTAGTATGTTGACCGTTTTGCTACCCGCGTCTGCTTCAGACCTGAACTCACCAATCCCCTTCATTACCGCGATCCCCACCGAGGCCTGTCTATATGGGTCCCTCGTGCACTCCAGCCCAGCCTCGATAGCCCTGACAGACTTGCGCCTGATGACTCGATGGTATACGGTCTGCTCGAGGTCGCTTAGCGCTGTGGTATTCTCCTTTATGAAGTCACGCCATATGCGGTCGACTGTGGCCTCGCTGACGTCCAGCTGCATGGCGATTATTTTGGTCGGCACCCCCTCTGCCTTAGCCTCGACCAGCAGCTTCCGGGCTTCGAGCGTCAGGGTCGATTTCCCTACTACCTCGGCATCCACCAGCACGAATGGCTGGGCCTCGTCACTTTCGAAGTCTTCTATCCTTAGGCCTACCGCTGTCTCCTCACCCATACACCACCTCCAGCCCTGCGTTGTGGATCAACCTCTCCCTTTGCTCCGGGCTCATCGCATGCCTGAACTCCTTGTCCTCCTTTAGCCGCCTCATCACCCGCTTCTGTATGACCAGCCGTACTGCGGCCACGTCTCCCCCTGTGTAGAGGTGGGCCACGCTCATTAGCGTGTGTAGTCGGGCCTTGCGGTCTCCGTTGAACATCCTGCTTACTCCCCCCACCGTCAGTCCTGTATCCCTTGCGATATCGCTCATATTGATGCCCGGAAACACGAAATCCCCCGTATATATCGGGGTCCCATCCCTGTGTCTAACCACGCCGTCCCTGTCCGGCGTCGGGTTTTGTACTAGGTACTGGTCCGGGTCCTCTTCGTAGGCCGCTATCTCGGCGTCGACCTGGGCCAAGGTGGTGCTACCTGCCTTGTGTTGATCGATAAGTTTTCGAAACTTCGAGGCATCCATGACCGAAATACTACCACGGGACATTAAGGTCTGTCAATATCGTGTCAATGGACCACTTGTCGTAGTCAAAGTCACCCCATACCTTTGTGGGGCCTGTAAAAACCTTCGCACCTTTGGTTCCATGCTATATGGGATAGTGAGCTTTACGAGGCAAAGTGCTTTGGGTCCTATCATCAACTTTACGCCATAAAGGACCTAAGCAAGCAAAGGGCTTCGAGCGGCTGATGTGGTTTGTGGCGTTGACTAGTGTGTGAACCAAAGCACATGGTCGGACCGAGCCCTCGTACGCGCACGGTAGTTGGTCCGGTAAAGCGCTTTGGACCGAACAGGCGTCTGGTGTCCACGGGCGGACATAGGACCGCGATCATCCCGACTTTGTGCCACAAAGCGCAAGGGGTCGTATGTGAGCCGAGGTCGCACCACAACCGCTTGGGGTGTCCAAGTGTCTCACCGGCGGACACCAGACAGGCGACCGGTGCCACGGGCTGTGGTGGGCCGACCTCGACATACGACGGGTTGTGTTGCGTTGGGCTCGGCTGTGGCATCCGGCTTGCTACGTATAGGGTGGGGCCGGTACTCCCGGCCAGAGATAGGGGTGAGGGCAGGGCAGGCCGAGCTAGCTCCACCCACAGGAGAGCACACCATGGGTAGCAAGAAGACACAGACGACAGCACAGAGCACGGACACGAACAACAACGGCGACCTCGTTATCAGCCGCAAGTTCCACGGACGATTCGCGGCATTGCTGGCGAATACCGAGGTCAAGTATCGGGCCGACCTACTCGACACCGTGTTCCATGCCGGACTCAAGGCCATCGAGCGCAGGAGGAAGAAGGCCAGTGGCCAGAAGCAGGCAAACGCCATCGCCCTCCTCGCCGCACAGGGCTACAAGGTCGAGAAGATCGGGTAGTGGGTGAAGGGTCTGCCGGGGGGGTCATTCCCCCCCACCCACTTTGGGTAAAGTAGGAGGTGAGGTGACGATGACAGTACAGAACAGGACCACTATCAAGGTGGAACTGGTAGATGAACGCGGTATGGTGGCTGAGGTCAGGGAGAGTGAGCTCCATGAACAGGAGATCGCTATCTTGATCTACGCCATCGAGATGAGCAAGAATGGAAGGTACAGCAACAAGGACAGCGCATCGGTGCACAGGGCACAATGCAACGGCCTACTGAAGAAGATAACAGGGAGGGACTGAAGGATGAAAGCAGATGAAGTCGAGATAGGGAAGACCTACCACATTCACACAGGGAGGCTGGGTATCACAAGGATCAAGGTGACGTCCATCTACGTACCAAGATCGAGGATGAAGGCCAAGCACAGAGAGGAAGATGGCTACTTCCGGTCGTACGGGCAGAGTTGGCGATTCCACGGCACAAACCTCAAGACAGGGCGGGACATAACGCTCAAGGTCGCGACCCACTTTGTAGGCGAGCACCTTGACGTCGACTGTCCCCACTGCGGTTGAGTAAGGGACTTGACACAGCGGCCCGAGGTGTGATACAATGGACCTTGGGCCGCGCACTGGCCCACTGGAGGACTGGATATGGCAATGGCACGCGGTAGACTGGATGACAGCACGACGATCACGCCCCGAGGTAATGGGGGGCATCGGTACGAACTACACCTGAGCGACGACCTCAACGACCGGCTGATGGAGTTCTTCCACGGCCAGAAATACCACAGCACACCAAGTGACCTGCTACAGGTCATAGTCAGGAATGGGCTCAAGGTGCTCATCAAGAGGAAGCTCAAGGCACAGCGTAAGGCGGTAACCGGGTAGGGTCGGTAGGACCTAGTGTGGGGTGTCACAGCCCCACCTGCCCTTGGAGGTGAAAGGATGGGAGTTAGGACACTGTACGAACTAGGCCGAGACGTAAACGGTGACAACCACTGCTACGTCGCGTGGTTTGAACCAGATTCCCGAATCGAGATTGTCTTTCTGGGCATCGATGGAAACAAGAACCGACAGCTCTTCCCTAGACAGACACGGGCTCGAAATTCCGATCAACGCTCGGGTAAACATTGAAGAGAATCAAGTTCTGAAAATCAGCTGGAAGGAGGGTAAGAATGAGAACAGATAGGAGGATCGAATACGGGCCAAGGGTCATTGTGGTGAAGTCGATACCACAGCAGGCCCGAGAGGCGGTAGAGGTATACCAGAGTTCAAGGAGACTGGCACGGAGGTTAACGGTGGTACTAGCGGTGTGCGAGCTGCTGTACGCCGCTGTGCTGGTCTGGCGGTGGGTACGATGACGGCAGGACCAAGGCCCAAGGTCGTGGTGGTCGAGGTGGCGGTCGACCTGACTGAACTCAGGCAGGCCATCTTCTTTGTGGAAAGCCTGTACCACATCGGAACACTGAAATCGTGTGGAGCGGCAGACGCCCACACTCATGCAGGGTGGACAATGCAAGCACTACAGAAACTAGAGCAGAAAATAAAGGAGGCTGTGCGTGAGAACGAAAAAGGACCAGAAGGCGAAGAATCAGAGTCAGGCACCTGAGCGGGGAATGACCTTCCACCACACAAGCAAGCTGGACACAGGTCATCCGGGGAGTCGGTCTCAGGACGTACCATCAACCATGATTGAGAAGTTCCCGGTCGCTTGGTACATCGAGATCTGGACGAGCCTTGAATGGGCTGACTGAAGGGACTTGACACGAGGCAAGCGACGTGTTACAATGGAACCACGTGGCAGCATGCCGGGTGAGGTAGGTCAGGGCACAGTGGGTTCGACTCCCATCCTCACCCTTGCCCCAGAGAGGGGAAGTTTAGATAAGGAGAGTAAGAAAATGGGAATGACAGTGAAACATGACGCAAAGAACAAGAAGCTCATCATCGAGATCGACGCCAACACGACGAACCCACCGAGGAGCAAGGGGGGAGAAGGCAAGACGCTGATTGTAAGCTCGAGCAAGGGGAACAAGGAGACCGAGGTCATGGTGGACGGCAAGCCGGTGTACGTGGGGATCAACGCCTACATCTACGCCGACTAGGGCCAGAATCCAGAACACCAGAACTCTGGAGGCGGGGCTGTGACTGTCCAGACAGGGAACCAGCCCCAAAACAAGGACCGACCACAACCAACAGGAGACTGTGATATGAGACTGTTCGTAGGCAACACACCGCACTCAGCAACAGAGGATGAGATAACAGAACACTTCACCACGAGCAAGACGACGTGCGTGGAGGTGGAGATAGTCAGGGACCACCTGACAGGACACAGCCGGGGCTTCGCGTTCGTGGAGATAGACACGGACCAGACCCCTGCCGCCGTGATCGAGAACTTTAACCACAGCAGGATGAAAGGAAGGGTGCTGACGGTGAACCACGCCAACCCGAAGGTGAGTAAGGAAGCACACAAGGTGATGGCGGCTGAGAGCAGACGCGAGAAGCAAGAGTTCCGACGCTAGGGTGGAGGAGGCTGTGGCTATAAGAATGAAGCACAATCCCAACCAACCCAAGCAAAAGACGATATTCGTCGGGCCACCCAGCCCGGAACAAAAACCAAGCCTGTGCTCAAGATGCGGACAGCCGGTGGGCTACAGGTACAGGGTGTACGAGAAGCACCTTGATAAGGAGG
>Ga0111538_10001785_pt1 | contig 30208 bp, 17 predicted proteins | sample SoiMethybrSBSTD1_FD_79669 | JGI IMG/M metagenome (GOLD analysis project Ga0111538, IMG submission 79669) | Bulk soil microbial communities from a Populus tree surrounding site in Tennessee, USA - Soil MetaG P. TD hybrid SBSTD1 (version 2)... | ecosystem: Environmental > Terrestrial > Soil >... | reverse complement strand
GAACGGAGTTTTGGGAGATAGCGGTCGTTACGAGAATGGAGGATTCGACGGTGAATGGAAGCGTTTCTCTGACATCGGGAGGTTAAAGCATACTAGAAACTATCGCACTGGTAAGCTTGATGGTCCCTCCATGTACTTCGACGAACGTGGGGACACTACGAAGATACAGATATACCGTCAAGGACAATTGATTGAATCAAAGGACTATTAATACTACGATTGTGTGAAGTTACGTTACGAATTCTTTTGCATTTCGATTTTACGGCGGACAAATTCTATCAGTGCGGGAGGTTGAATAATCCGGATCTCATCTATCAATCCAAGTATAAATCGCGTGATGCCTTCAAAATTTGAGAAAGGTCCATGGAATATATACCCATCGTCGGTTTTTTCAATGTAAGCGATACACAGCGGATGTTCCTCTCTCATCAACAGATAGGCACGAAGGCTCAGGTGGAGTGTTGCCCAGGATATTGAATCACCGGTCATTCCGAAAATGTCTGTTTGATTCTTTTGATGCAAGGTTTCGAATTTAAACTTCTTTTTTAATTCAACGATCTCGCCGATCCGGTCGAGTTTGAATTGTTTGCAGACTCGGTCGCCCGTATCAAGTGCTACGATGGACTGGTAATTGTCTCCGAAATGAATCGGCTCGACCAGCCGGTCGCGAATTTCATTGCTGTTTGCAGAATGATAATTCTTCAGTACCACCTGTTCCTTTTCCTTAATGGCCTCGGCGAGCTGATCCACAAACTTCCCTAGTCGCGCTTTCAAGAACAGACGGGGCATGCTGTCTATCTCTGAGTTAAGACTTAGCTTCTTTAATAGTATATTCTTAAGCGGATTGTCATTTGCCCCGGCAAGAATGAGCTTTTTGATAAGTCGTGTTTCCTCTACCGAAAACTGTGATTGCGTGGGATCATCCTCTGATGTGATAATAAAGTACCGATTGTCAAAATCCTTTTCGATGAGGAAATCAACTTCTTCCAACAGCTTGAGGTAACGGTAGATAGTTCGTTCACTGGTGTCAAACCGGTCGGCCATTTGCTTGATAGTCCAGTGACCCGATTTCAAAACGGCAATGATTTGAAAAAGCCGCAACAGCTTTGCCTGTGGGATGATCGATTCGGGCTTTTTACGGCTGAGGCTCTTTTTCATCTCTTCTTTATTTTCACTCGAGCGTGCACGTTGCTGAAAGGTTTCATGGTGGTTCAAAATAAACAATTTATAGCATTGGCCCTCCTTCGCGAGACGCTTCGGCGGGCAAAGCAGAGACGCAACGAACCACCGAGGAGTTCGGGGCAGGCGGTGAAATGCCAAACCCGTCCCCATCTATTAGCAGGGGGATGGCCTCCACGTACACGCCCTATACCCCTATACCTCTATACCTCTATACCTCTATACCCCTATACCTTTATACCTCCTTTTAGCGTCTTTGACACAAGCTGTCACAGGTCCAGGATATTTTCGTTTTAAACATCAACGCCATGGAAATGCTTAAACCCACATCATTACTTGTGAAATGCCCACATTGCGGCAATAAATTTTCACCGGAAGAAGCTATACAACATGACTTAAAGGCTCAACTCGAGAAGGAGTTTGAGCAACGCCTTCGCGATAACGAACGAGTGTTGACAGACAAAGTAAGAACGGAGGAACAGGAAAAATTTCAGGGGCAGCTTCAACGGTTGGAGGAAGACCGCAAGATGAAATCTTTGAAATTAAAAGAGTTTGAAGATAAAGCGTTGTCGGTCGCTGAACGCGAAAGGCAATTGCAGGAACGTGAAGAACGAAGCGAGCTGGAAATGAAAAGACGATTGCTCGAAAGGGAAAGTGTATTGAAAGAGAAATTGGAGAAGAACGCCTTAGACAAGGCACTCCTGCAGGTTCGTGAACGGGAACTAAAACTTACACGAGATCGCGAAGCCATGGAGCTGATGTTAAAGAAGAGGGTAATGGAAGAGTCCGAGAAAGCACGCGAGGAGGAAAGAATGAAAAATCTGGAGCTCCAAAAGAAGATCGACGATCAGATCCGGCTTATAAATGAAATGAAAAGAAAATCAGATCAGGGAAGCATGCAAATGCAGGGAGAAGTTCAGGAGCTTGCCATCGAAGAGTTCCTCGAATCCACATTCCCAAGAGACATTATCGAAGAAATTTCCAAAGGAAAACGCGGAGGCGATTGCGTGCATGTGGTCCGTGACCAATATGAAAATGAATGCGGGAGGATACTTTATGAAAGTAAAAGGACAAAACATTTCAGCTATGAATGGATAGCCAAGATCAAGGATGATATGAGATTACAAGGGGCAGAGCTTGGCGTAATTGTTACTGAAGCATTTCCCGAAGGCATTACACGATTTGCTCAGATGGAAGGTATTTGGATCTGTTCGTTCGTGGAGTTCAAAGCTTTGTCATTGTTGCTGAGGAATAACCTTATCCGGATCGGCGAGATATTGGCCGCCCAGGAGAACAAGGGTGACAAGATGCACATGATATATAACTATGTTACCGGCAATGAGTTCAAACAAAAACTAGAGGCGGCCTTCGAATCTTATCACGATATGCAGGAAGACCTGGTCAAGGAAAGGACCTTGTTCACGAGTCAATGGGCAAAGCGGGAGAAAAAACTCCTAAAAGCAATGGAAAATCTCGTATGTCTCTATGGCGACGTGAGAGGAATTGCCGGCGGCGCTGTCCAGGAAATCAAAGCCCTCGAAATGCCCGAAATAAATCTCCTTATGGAAGAATAGTCACCTTCAAAAAGAAGTGACGGTCGTTGAAAGAAAGTGCCCTTATACCCTATACTTCTATACCCTATACCTCCGAATCTCAGTTGGCTGAATATAGATAGCGTTATGAAAGCAGCTCTAGCCGGCTGCTTTCTTTTTTACACCTCTGCATTATTGAAGGCACTATTCAGGACGCTCACGCCCTATACCCCGTACCTTATACCTTATACCTTTTTTTACACCTGCGGGCAAATCAAAGTCACGTCAATCCATTAACTTGTCAGTCATTTATCTATAACCTAACTACTAAGAAACACTTAGAGAATATGACTAATCGCAGGACATTCATCAAACAATCGGGTATGGCGGGAGCCGGACTTTTCCTCGCACCGAATGTGTTCAGCTTCACCGGATCTCCCAATGAAAAAATTGTCATGGGAGTAATGGGTACGAACAGTCGCGGATTCTATCTCGCCCGGATGCTGGCAAAACTTCCGAATGTGGAAGTCGGATATATATGTGATGTCGATGAGAATGTGGTGTCGAAAACTATTGCTGAAATCGAAAAGGAAACGGGTAAAAAACCCAAAGGAATAAGGGACATCAGAGCGTTGGTAGACACCAAGGATGTTGATGCAATAACTATTGCTGCGCCTGATCATTGGCATGCGCCGGCTGCTTTGCTCGGAGTCAAAGCGGGCAAGCACGTATACGTTGAAAAACCTTGTTCGCATAATCCGGCGGAAGGGGAGATGCTCGTCGCTGCCGCTGCCAAATACAACAAGCTCATTCAGATGGGAAGCCAACGACGATCCTTCCCCAAGGTCATGGAAGGCATGCAGGCATTGAAGGAGGGCGTTATCGGCAGAGTATATTTTGCAAAGGGATGGTATGCCAACGGGCGTAAACCGATTGGGGTCGGAAAAGTTGTTACACCTCCCTCAACTTTGGATTTCGAATTGTGGCAAGGACCTGCACCGCGCAAACCGTACAAAGACAACCTTGTCCATTACAACTGGCATTGGTTCTGGAACTGGGGAACAGGCGAAGCTCTTAACAACGGAACACACGAGATCGATGTGATGCGCTGGGGACTTGGTGTGGACTATCCAACGAGGGTGGTATCTGCCGGTGGTCGCTTTGCCTATAAAGATGATTGGGAAACTCCCGATACACAGACCATAACTATAGAATTTCCTAATAACACCGCGATGACATGGGAGGGACGAAGCTGTAACGACTTCCCCGTTGAAGGAGCTGGCAGAGGCGTAATCTTTTACGGTGAAAAAGGAACCATGGTAATTCCAGGTGGCGACGATTATAAGATCTTCGATCCTGGAAATAAGCTGATCAAAGAAGTTAAAACGGATATCCAACAGGCAGACGCTACAAACACAATGGGAATGGGAGAGAGGTTGGATGGCTTGCACCTGACTAACTTTGCTGAGTCCGTGAGGGGCAAATCAAAGCTCACCATGCCGATCTCTGATGGTCATAAGTCAACGTTGTTGCCTCAATTGGGTAATATCGCATATCGCACTGGAAGAACTCTTTATATAGATCCTTCAAATGGACATATCAAAGATGATAAGGAAGCTTCGAAGTTATTCAGCCGCGAATACGAAAAAGGTTGGGAAATGAAACTTTAATTCTAACAATAAGGGGATCTGTTAAATACAGATCCTTTTTTATTGCAATTGTTTCTGAATGTTTTCGAAGAATTTGTTCCAATCGTTTTTGTGCCGTCCCTAACGGGACTCAATCCAAAAGAGATCATTCCTACTACCCATATGATGTCCCTCTGGGACGAACTCTTTTAATTGTACAAAGTCTAATTTACAAAGTCCCGTAGGGACGGAATACTGGTAGTCCAAATCGCAAGGGGTACCCCCAAATCCCGTCAGGGATGACACAAACGGCTGCCAGGTGAACTTCGATCGTAACACACAACCATTGCGCACGTCAATGACCAGCTGATGCAGAATGATTCGCATCCTCTCTCAGACCATGCATACAGTTGAATAATGATCGCAGCTGATGATACGTTGCTTTCCAGATATGACCCTTATTTGCCGTTTTCCTATCTGGTTGTTTATCCAATCCACCATCAAACCAATCACCATATTCATGATCGATGAGATACGTGTCACAATATTTCCAAAGCTTTTCAAACTTCTCATAGTATCGGTTTTCGTCCTCCGGGAAAAGTTTAGACATCATTAGTAGCGAGTTTAACCCTTCTGCCTGCGCCCACCAATTCTTTGTATCATGCGTGATAGTGACGCCCGGCCTGTCCTTGAAATAGTATCCTTCATCGTAGAAACCTCCAGCATTTTGATCCCACCCGTATTTAAGAGCGTGGTCTACCATCTTCTTGGCTACACGCAAAGTTGTAGTATCATCCTTTAACCCGAGCACATGCGAAGATTCGAGCATTAGATATGCGGTTTCGACATCATGACCAAAAGAAACGTGGTCGAGACGGTGATGTTTTTCGATTACCGAATCAGGAGAGTCACGAAAGGATACAGGTTTCCAATCCGGCGTAAGGAAAAGGATCAAATAGCCATTTGGATGTACGATAGTGTCACGAATAAGAAAAAGCATTTCCTGAAGACGTTCCCGTACGAGGTCATCGGGCCAAACACTATACAATTCCGTAAATGCTTCAAGCAAATGGATTGAACTGTTTTGGTCTTTGTATCCGGTTTCAGCCACTGATGGAACGGAAGCGTCACGTTGTATAGGGGTACCGTCGCGCTTCATATGCTGGAAGTAACCTTTCTGAACCGGATCATGACTGTGGGCTTCCAACCAGGCAAAAGCTTTTTTGGCTAACGAGAGGGCCGCCGTGTCTTTTGAGGCTTTATAATAGGCGGAAAGACCATAGATTCCGAACGCGTTTCCGTAGGCTGTTTTTTCCTCGTTTGCGTTCGGCTTGGCGTTTCCCTTTTTATCAACTAATTGATAAAAACCTCCATATTCCTTGTCCCACATTTTATCCCTGAGGAACAGGAATCCATGTTTGGCGCTGGCTAAATAATGAGGCGTCTCTGGATACAACTCCGCTGCTTTCGAATTACTCCAGATGTGACGTGACTGGGTAACGATCATTTTGTCTTGTGCACCCGTTGGCTTGAAGTCAAAAGTGAATGTGCTGAGAAATCCACCGTCCTCGTTATCAACCGACTGAGGATACCATTTATCCAATACCTCAGTCCGCGCATGTTTTTCAATAGCATCAGCGAGCTGTACGCGATCCGGATGAGTGTCGGTACTTTCCTTATTAGTACAAAACGAAAACAGGAAGGCCAAAGAAGCGGGAAGCAGGAAGCGAACGTTTCTGCGCATAAGTTTTTTTTGAGTCAATTACGTGGAACTATACGAGGCTGGCGTTTAATGTTATGGAAGCGTTCAACAGTTTTGAAATAGGACAGTTTGCCTTCGCATCTTGAGTACAGGCATCGAATTTTTCCTTGCTTATACTTGGCACTTTTGCTTTTAGCGTTAGTTCAGACTTGGTGACCACTCCATTATCAATGGTGATCACACAATCTGTTGCAAGTTCTTGCGGTGGAAATCCGGCTTCTTCGAGCACGATGCTCAACTTCATGCTAAAACAACCCGCATGAGCGGCGGCCACCAACTCTTCCGGATTTGTTCCCACACCTTCAGCAAATCGTGAATTAAATGAGTATTGAGTCTTGTTTAAAACCGAGCTTTGAGTGGTAAGGTGTCCTTTGCCTTCCTTACCCCCGGTCCATAATGCTGATGCTTTTCTTCTCATGTTTATTTGTTTTTTAGAGGTTAGACTTTTTTTATTTGATGTGTTAGTAAGATACTAAATTAAGGTAAAGTCAAAACAGTTAAAGAATTGATGGGTCGGCGGATGATCGCTTACGCCAGCGGGCCGATGTTCGTTTCGACCGAAAAACGAAAGCCCGATGGCGACGAGCTTGAGTGCTACAAGTATTTACTACCTGTAAGGCACCTTTTTCCTAAAGACAAAGTTTCGAAGCCGAAAAGTGTCAGCGTGTTTTCCTTAGCAACAAATTTTCTTAAGATCACGAGTACGAAAAAAATGACTCCAATCGGACTGATTTTTTTCCAATGTCCCGCTGGAGTAGCCGAATATTTATTGGTTAAACAAGATAATGGTCCGGGATTAAGCGCTTTGTTGCAAAAACAAGAAGCTGTCTTAGGGTTGGATACCAGTTGAATTGAAATACACAGACTGGCAACTATAACACTGTTGTCAAGTGACCGAAATATCGCGCTGCAATCGTTTTCTTGCGGAATTTTCCGTAATATAGATGTGTACGTTACACTTTATAATTATTTTGGCGTAGCGAGAGGTTGAACGATAGAAAAACCTCAGCAATTTTTTTAAAAAGACTTAGATCTGAACCTTACGATGGCTAAGCTCAGGGATTATTCCGACGAGGCGCTGTTGAAATTATTACGACAGGAGGGGCTTGAAGCCTTCGAAGAAATCTACCGCCGTTATTGGAAAAAATTATATTCCATGTCCTATAAGCGAGTTCAGTCGCGGGAGATCTCAGAAGAACTGGTCCAGGATATTTTTACGAGTCTCTGGGTAGCTAAGGACAATACCTCCATTGAAAACCTTTCAGGTTATTTGTTTTCTGCTATAAAGTATAAGGTTATAAATCACTTCGCGAGGGAGTTGTCCAGAAAGAGCTACACAGAACGACAACTTGCTGTGGTGAAGGAGGACAATTCCACAGAGGAGAAAGTGCTGCTTGACGATCTCGAAGGCGCGTTACAAGAAGCAATAGGTAAACTTCCTGCCAAACGTCAACAGATCTTTAAGCTCCACCGTCAGGAGAACCTGTCTATCAAACAAGTCGCTTCGCAGCTTGGCATCTCGGAAAAAACCGTTGAAAATCAGTACGGTAAAGCAATGAAGATGCTAAAACTTAACCTCAAGCACTTCACCTGATTTTCATTCAAAATCATCATTCATTCCTACTCGCTATTCTTGTTTGACCAAATATTTTGAGTGCTCACGCTCAAACCGTTATACTTTCCCTGGCACCCTCTAGCTCACTTCTCATTTCCTCACACTTTCGTAAATATTTCAATGCCAGTAGGGGAAACGACCTCCTTACCTGACTTACTCTATTGAACCCTAAGTCGATTGAAACTTCGATTTAGGCAAAAGGTCGAACAATGGAAAAGGAACATCTCTCTGTACTTCTCAAGAAGTATGTCAACGGAAAATGCACACCGGAAGAACTCAAGCTGATAGACCAATGGTTTTTATCACACGAAGAAAATCCAGATGATGATCGTCTCATGGATTTAGATGAGCGTGTCAATCTTGAGTTTAAGATGTTTGAACGCATTAAGGCCAATGTTCATGTAAGACCTGATGTGCAGCTAGGTCCAGCACCTTCGATGGGTGGAAAGATGTGGTACAGGGTTGCTGCCGCCGTTGTGATTATGGCAGTGGCGGGGTTGGGATTTTATGTTTACAATCAGCAGAGTCTTTTCGATGAGGAAATCAATGTTTCGGTGGCGAAGACTTCAACCGTCACGAATAACACGACGAGAGTGACTCTTCACAAGCTATCCGATGGAACAGTCATTATGCTGCAGCCAAATGGCAGCCTCGAGTTCCCCAATGAGTTTCCATCTGATAAGCGGGAAATTGTCCTTACTGGAGAAGCGTTCTTCGATGTAACCAAGGACAAGAACCGTCCCTTTATTATTAATACTGGTGACGTCACCGTAAGAGTATTGGGTACCAGCTTTAATGTCCGCGCCTACGAAGGAGCAAAGGAAATTACTGTGGCAGTCAAAACAGGAAAAGTGTCGGTTTATGCCAAAGTAGATAATGTCGACGCCAAGAAAATAAGTAAGGAAGAGATCATCCTGACGCCGAATCAAGAAGTCGTGTACAATACAGTCAATGAAAACTTTTCAAGGAAGATCGTGGATGATCCGCAGATCATACTTGAAAAACCGACCTTGTTTGCGATGGAATACGAAGCTACTCCCGTTGCAAAAATATTCCAGGTTGTAGAAGAAAATTATGGAATAGATATAGTGTATGATGAGGAAGCTCTGTCATCATGTAGTCTCACGACGTCGATGTCGGAGGAGGGGCTCTTTGAGAGAATTGAAATTATATGCCAGGCTATCGGAGCCCGTTACGAAATGATTGATGGAAAGATTGTAGTGAGCAGCAGCGGCTGCCTTTAAGATACTAGAACAAACTCAAACAAACCCAAAGTGCCTATGAATTAAACACATACAAGATCCCCCGACAAAAAAAGTGGGCCGACGATGCTGGAACCATCATCAGCCCTGTCAATGATCCCGATAGCAATCGGGACATCCAGTTTTTGCCCTTTAATCAAACAAAAACAATCAAAATTATGAAGAATAAACCTAAACCTATTCGAAATGCATTGCTATTCTTTATGAAAATCACGCTAATCCATATGATGATTACCAGTGTATCCATAATGATGGGGTATGCGGTAGATTCGAGCGGACAGGAGGTATTGGAGCGTAAATTGACCATGCAAGCCGAAAACGCGGATGTCAAGACCGTTTTGGCCGAAATTGAGAAGAAAGCGGATGTAAAATTCACATATAGGCCGCGGATCATCAAGGATATGGAAAAAGTCAACCTTGACGTAAAAGAAGCGCCGCTATACGATGTATTGGCGAAAGTTTTCGGCTCATCCCTGGGCTATGAAGTAATCGGAAAACAAATAGTATTAAAAGCAGTTCCGGCAGGTGAAACGGAAGATGACGATGATGCCCCGGTAGTAACGCCTAATTTTGCCGTTAACATCGTAGGACGGATAGTTGATGAGGCTGCCCAGCCTATTCCCGGAGTTAACGTCCTTGTTAAAGGGACTACTAACGGAACAACATCAGATGCCGATGGCCGATATGCTCTATCGGTGGTAGATCAAAACAGTTTCCTTGTGTTTAGTTTCATCGGCTATACAACCCAAGAAATTGAGGTCGGAAACAAAACGACGATCGACGTGATAATGGTTCAAGATGTTCAGTCCTTGCAGGAAGTCGTAGTCGTTGGTTACGGTGAACAAAAGAAAGTTACCGTAACAGGTTCGGTTGTAGCAGTCAACGGTGCTGATCTCGTGAAATCACCTGCGGTTGACCTTTCTAACTCATTTGCCGGCCGTCTTGCTGGTGTTGTCGCTGTCCAAACCAGCGGTGAACCCGGCAATGACGCTTCAACAATTCGGATCAGAGGTGTTAACACTATCGGTAACCAGGAACCTCTAATTGTGATTGACGGTATCCCTGGACGCGAAGGTGGCTTGAACAGGTTGACTCCTCAGGAAGTCGAATCAATATCAGTTCTAAAAGATGCGTCTGCAGCTATTTATGGGTCACGTGCTGCGAACGGTGTAATCCTTGTAACAACAAAACGTGGAAGAACAGGCGTTCCTCAAGTCGTTTACGACTTCAACCAGGGCTGGGCACAGCCCACGCGAATACCGGAAATGTCGACTGCTCCCCAGTACGCAGCAATTATGAATGAAATACCCATATATAAGGGTATTAGCAATGCAAGCGAGTGGGGTGATGCGTGGGCAGCGATCCAAGAGTCAGGAACATATACGTCGCCGACAACAGGTCAAACTGTTAATGCAAACTATAAACCAAATGATGTGGCGTTGTTTGCCGATGGTAGCGACCCTTGGGGACACCCCAACACCGATTGGTTCGGAGATGCCTTCAAAACATGGTCACCTCAGTCTCGTCACAATCTTCAGATCTCCGGAGGTACCGAAAATATAAAGTACCTCGGCTCCATCGGTTACGTGAATCAGGATGCCTACTATCGAAACTCAGCAACCTTTTACAAGCAGTACAACTTCCGCCTAAATCTCGATGCAAAGATTAACAAGTATATAAGCACACAGGTTGGACTGCTTGCTCGTGAAGAGTCGCGGAATTTTCCTACGGAATCTGCCGGCGAGATCTTCAGAATGCTCATGCGTGGAAGACCTACCGAGCCTGAAGTTTGGCCAAACGGTTTGCCCGGACCTGACATTGAAAATGGTCAGAACCCTTACGTGATCACTACCAATGCAACTGGTTATGAAAAAAATCCCACCGATTACCTGCAGTCAAATATCAAAGTTGATATCGGTAATCCATGGATCGAAGGCTTGAAAGTTACCTTGCTGGGATCGGTTGATAAAACCATCGACCAAAAGAAGATATGGGAAACTCCGTGGTATCTCTACACATGGGATAAGATTAGCTATGAAGCCGACGGTGTTACACCAAAGCTCCAAAGAGTTCTCCGTTCCACATTCACCGATGCAAGGTTAACGATGAGCACTGGAAACAAGCTAAATACCAACCTTACCGGGATCGTCAGTTATGACAGGGCGTTCGGTGACCACGTGATTGGAGTCATGGCGGGAGTAACAAGAGAAACATTTACCGCCGATATGGTGCAAGCGTATCGCAGAGAATACATCTCTACGGCAATTGATCAACCTTTCTTTGGAGGGGCAACGCAGCTTATCTCGGGTGGTAACGACAATAGGTATACATACGATCGGGCTCGTTTGGGTTATTATGGCCGCGTAACGTACAACTACCAGGAGAAATATTTGGCTGAATTTCTCTGGAGAAGAGACGGCTCGTCATTTTTCCAGGAGGATCATCGCTTTGGCTTCTTCCCAGGTTTTCTGGTGGGATGGAATATTTCAAATGAAGACTTCTTTTCAGCAAATGTTCCTTTCTTTAGCCGATTGAAGTTGAGAGCCTCGTATGGTACTATGGGAAGTGACCAAGTATATTATAACGACGTCCTCCAGGAGTACGCCTATCTGTCTTCTTATTTGCCAGGAACTTACCCTATAAACAGTCAGGTTGTTACTACGCTTATTGAAGGTGTTGTGGCAAACCAGGACTTTACGTGGGAACGCGCTAAGAATTCGAACATCGGCATTGATGGCGCCATCCTTCAAAACAGACTCGATTTCACGCTCGAGTACTTCTTTAATAAGCGGGATCAAATGTTGATCCAAAAGACAGGATCCACTCCAACATCCACAGGAATTGCTGATCGACTTCCACCAGTTAACCTGGGTAAAATGGAGAACAAGGGTTTTGAATTTACTTTGGGCTATAATGGCGAGAGTGGAGGCTTTATCTACCGAATTGGTGTGAACGCCGGCTACAACAGGAACAGAGTTGTGTTTATGGACGAGACAACCGCTAACCCTGAATATCAGTGGCAGACCGGTCATGTCTATCGAGGATACCTTGCTTACCAGTCTGATGGCGCTTTCCTTGATCAGGCCGATATTGATAATGAAGAAATCGACTACAGCGAGGTGACTACCAAGCTATTGCCTGGAGATATGAAGTTCGTTGACTATAACAAAGATGGAAAGATCAATGCTGACGACCGTGTTCGCATGGATAAGAGCGATGTACCGAACTTCAACTATGGTATCACCATGAATTTCCAATACAAAAACTTTGACCTTTCAATTCTGTTCCAGGGTGCAACTGGAGCATTGCTTCCGTTTGGTACAGAGTCAGGCGATATTGGAAACTATATGAGATACAGCCACGACAATCGCTGGACGATTGACAATCCAAGCAGTACTGACCCTAGACTTGCCATTCGCGGCGATACCTATTATACAGGTGGAAACTTTGGTGCAAATACATACTTCTTGTACAACAAGAATTATCTCCGCCTGAAAAATGTAGAGCTCGGATACAACGTACCAATGCAGGTAACGAAAAAAGTAGGATTGAGCGGATTGAGACTTTATGTTAACGGACTCAACCTTATTACCTGGGACAAGTACAAAATATTTGACCCGGAGGCAACGAATGGTGCCCTATCTTACTATCCTCAGGCCAGGGTTATCAACACGGGTGTCCGTTTTACTTTCTAAACAACGAATGCATATGAAAAAGATATATAAGATTTGGATTCTTGTTGCATTCATGGTGCTCCCATTTTCATGCGACACAGACTTTCTTAATACAACGCCACTCGATAGAGTTTCCGATAAAACAACCTGGAGTGATGGCCCATTGTCGCAGGCATTTATCTACGGAGTATATTCATACCTGGGATATGGCGGTTTTGAAGAACAAATGCTTGCCGTCTATACTGACGAGGCAATGTTTACTCACGCGGGTAGGAGCATTGATGTATTCACTCAGGGAACGGAAAGCCCGTCTAACTTAGCCTGGACAAGCGATACATACGCATGGCCTGTTATGTATGAGGCGATACGTGCAGCTAATATAGCCATTGCTAATCTTCCTGCTGCAACATTTACTACAGTCGACAAAGACATGTTGCTTGGCGAAGCTTATTTCCTTCGTGCGTACTACTACCATCAGCTGATCCGTTATTACGGAGGTGTTCCGATCATCGATTTCCTTTATGGATTGAATGAAGATTATACGATTGCAAGGAATACCTGGGCAGAATGTGTGGATTTTATTGTGTCAGACCTTGACCAGGCTGCTGCATTGCTCGACGGTAAAACCATGATGCTGGGAAGAGCGTCAAAACTGGCTGCTCAGGCGTTGAAAGCTCGTGTCCTTTTATATGCCGCGAGCGACCTCCACGATATACCCACTGCGTCGGCTAATTCCAGTCTCATAGCTGGCTATGCAAATAAAGAGTTGCTTGGCTACACCAGCGGAGACCGCGCAGCACGCTGGACTGCTGCAAAGAATGCAGCAAAAGTGGTTGTCGATGCAATGGCAGGTTATAAGTTGTTCCATGCTGCACCTGTGTCTCCTGAGGACGGACAAGCCAATTATCGCGCGCTTGCGATGGGTGGAGGAAGCGCCACGTCAGATAAATTAGCAGGCGAAGAACTCCTGTTCCAACGAACCGCAACGCCGCTTTACACTGTTGAAAACAATTGGCCTCTAGGCGGAATTCATTTCGGTATCAACAATGGACCAAATGGATATCACAACTGGGCAGGTAACACGCCCATTCAGCAGCTTGTTGATGACTATGAAATGATGGATGGATCTAAATTTGATTGGGGCAATGCTGCACAGGCAGCTGATCCTTACTCTAACCGCGATCCACGATTCTACGCAACAATTCTTTATGATGGAGCCAATTGGAAACCCCGTCCTGCAGACGTAGCAGCGATTGATCCAGTCGATCAAGTCCAAACCGGATACTATGACAATGGTTCTGGTGGAAAAATTAACGGCGTTGATACACGCGAATCAGCCATAGAAAACTGGAATGGAAGTCGTACACACTATTACGTGAGTAAATTCATAGATGATGACCCGGCTGTAGTAGATAACCAATCGGGATTCCAGGTCGTTCCATGGCCATTTATCCGCTATACCGAAATGGTACTCAATTATGCCGAGGCGTGTATTGCACTGGGTGAAGAGGCTGAGGCAAAGACGTGGTTGAACAAGATCCGTTTCAGAGCCGGTATGCCTGCGATCACTGAAAGTGGTACAGCGCTTCGCGACAAGTATAGAAACGAACGAAGGATAGAACTTGCGTATGAAGAGCATCGCTACCATGATGCACGTCGGTGGATGATTGCACCAACAACCCTTGGCAGAGGAATTAAGAGCATCCTCGTTAATGCCACGTTAAAAGCGGGTAAATCTCCTCTTGTTCCATATGTCTACGACAAAACGGTATATAATTATACCTATGTGGTCCAGGATGAGACATCCAATGAAACGAGAAAATGGGTTGATAAAATGTACTACAGGCCTATAGGCCGTGATGAAATTAATAAGAACGCGCTTCTTGTTAATAATCCGGATTATACGAACTAGTAAAATTGCTTTGCTCGTATGAAAAAAATCTATCTCAGCACACGGGATAGATTTTTTTCTTTAATTAAACTGTACGCGATGGTAAACTTTGTCAGGGGATTGATAGTGTGGGGAAGTGTAATTTCAATATTTATGCTTTCGGCGTGTAAGAAAGAGATCGAACCTAAATCAGAAGAGCCGGCTAAAACTGCATCTTTTGGCGAAAGTCTTTTTACTTTATTGACGCCAGAACAAACCAATATAGATTTCAAAAACACTCTTGTTGAAGGTCCCAACACCAACATTCTCATGTATGAATATTTCTACAATGGTGGCGGTGTAGCAGCTGGCGATTTTAATAACGACGGACTAACCGACATTTATTTTTCATCCAACATGGGTACGAATAAATTGTACCTGAATAGCGGAGGCATGAAATTCACTGATGTCACGTTAAAATCAGGAGCGGAGGGGAGAAGTGGCCCCTGGAAGACCGGAGTTACCATGGTCGATATCAATGGCGATCACAAGCTCGATCTTTACCTCAGCTACTCAGGTATGGTTCGCGACGAGAATCGTGTCAATCAGCTGTTCGTGAATGAGGGCAACGACGATCAGGGCATTCCGCATTTTAGTGAAAAAGCAAAGGAGTATGGCCTGGCAAATGCAGGTTATAGCAACCAGGCTTACTTCTTCGACTACGACCGCGACGGAGATCTTGACGCCGTTATCCTTAACCATAATCCCAAATCATTACCTGTTCTTAACGAAGTAAGTACAGCAGAATTCCTTAAGAAGGATGATCCCCTGATGGGAATACGGCTCCTTCGGCAAACAAAGGGTCGATTTGAAGATGTCACCAGAAAAGCAGGAATAAGCGGTTCGGCACTGACGTATGGACTTGGTGTTGGTGTTACCGACGTAAACAATGATGGCTGGTCCGACTTTTATGTTTCCAATGACTACGCCGTACCCGACTACCTTTACATAAATAACCGTAACGGTACATTTACTGATAAACTGAAACAATCCATTGGGCACAACAGCCAGTTCTCTATGGGTAATGATGTCGCAGATTTTAATAACGATGGATGGACTGACATCCTTACGCTTGACATGCTGCCAGAAGACAACCACCGGCAGAAGCTGTTACTCTCGCCTGACAACTATGCGAAGTTTGAGTTAAATCTTCGAACTGGTTTCCATTACCAATACATGCGAAATATGCTGCAGCTCAACAACGGCAACGGTTCGTTCAGTGAAATTGGTCAACTCGCTGGTGTCTCGAATACCGACTGGAGCTGGGCCGCCTTGCTTGCGGATTATGATAACGATGGATGGAAGGACTTGTTCGTTACCAACGGATATCTGCGCGATTATACAAATCTCGACTTCATCAAATACATGGACGATTATGTGAAGGCAAAAGGTAGACTTAAAAGGGAAGATGTACTTGAATTGATCAGCCACATGCCGGCGTCCAACGTTGTAAACTACATCTTCTCTAACAATAAGGATCTCACATTTACTAATCAGACGAAGTCGTGGGGAATGAACAGGCCATCGAATAGTAATGGGGCAGCCTATGCAGACCTTGACAATGATGGCGACCTTGACCTGATTGTAAATAATATTAACCAGCCCGCGTTTATTTATCAAAATGAATCCAGCAAGCGTAAAGACAATCACTTCCTCCAGGTAAGACTCGAGGGTGATGGATTGAATACACAGGGAATCGGTGCAAACGTGTCGATCGCCGTCGGAGGAAAGAGGCAATACCTTGAACAAATGTGTACACGCGGATACCTGTCATCCGTGTCGCCAGTGTTGCATTTCGGACTAGGAAAGGATTCGAAAATCGATTCCGTTACAATCGAATGGTTAAGTGGAAAGAAACAAATCTTAACGAACGTAAATACCGATCAAGTAATTACACTAGAAGAGAAAAACGCTACGTCATCAACCAAACCTTCTAAAAAGAATCATAAAACAATCTTTAAGGAGATACCGCCTCCTATCGACCTCCAACCTGCTCGATTGACCGTTAACGACTTCAAACGACAACCTCTTCTGCTAAGCCAGCTCTCTTTTTCCGGTCCATGTATGGTTAAAGCCGACGTTAATGGTGATGGATTGCAGGATATTTATGCGGGCGGCGGCAACGGTAAGGCTGGTGGCTTATTTATTCAACAAGCTGGAGGCCGTTTTGTCCGGAAAACAATTGCCGCATTTGAAGCAGACAAACAGTACGAGGATGCTGACGCAGCGTTCTTTGATGCAAACGGGGATGGAAGTTTGGATCTCTACGTGGCCAGCGGCGGATACCATGCTTTACAGCCCAATGACGCTTTATTGCAAGATCGTTTATACATCAACGATGGCAAGGGAAATTTCACACGACAAGAGGATGCACTTCCGGAAATGCGTGTGAGCAAAGGATGCGTTGCCGTGGATGACATTAACAAGGATGGCCATCCGGATCTATTCGTCGGCGGTAGGGTGATACCGGGACGATATCCTGAGACGCCCACCAGTTATTTACTGATCAATGATGGGCAAGGAAAGTTTACCGATCAGATATCGTCGATGGCACCGGCATTGCAAAACCTTGGTATGATCTGCGATGCAACCTGGATCGACATTAATAAGGATCAGATAAGCGACCTAGTTGTGGCAGGTGAATGGACTCCGGTGTCAGTCTTTGTAAATAACGGCAAGACATTGCAGAACGAAACCAACAAGTATTTCAATAAATCTTACAGCGGATGGTGGAATAAAATAATTGCAGGCGATTTCAACAATGATCAGAAAGTGGATCTGGTCATTGGAAACATGGGTGTCAACACCCAGTTCAGAGCTTCAGAAAGCGAACCTGTCGAAATGTATTACAAAGACTTTGACAACAACGGGTCTGTAGATCCTATTCTTTGCTTTTACATTCAGGGAAAGAGTTTTCCGTATGTAACACGTGACGAGATGCTGGAACAAATTGTAAGTTTGAGAAAGCGTTTTACAACGTTCAATAGTTATGCTGATGTTACTCTTGGCGATATTTTCAAACCAGAAGAGACGAACAGTTCCGGTCACTTGGTAGCAAATCATCTCGAGACAACTTTTTTTGCCGCTGACTCAACGGGTAAATTCACACAAATTTCATTACCTATCCAGGCTCAATATTCGCCGGTAAGCGCCATCACAAGTATGGACTATAACCACGATGGTAATAACGATCTTCTTTTGTGCGGAAATAATAGTAATACAAAGATCAGACTTGGAAAATTTGACGCGAACTATGGAGTGCTGCTTAAAGGCAATGGGAAAGGTAGTTTTGAATATGTCGATCAAATAGAATCAGGTTTTAACCTGACTGGTGATGTCAGGAGTGTTCTTGAGATCAACGATATCCTGTTATTCGGGTTGACAGGACAAGATTCAAAGGCTTATAAAATCAATAAGTGACTAGCATGTGATAAAACTTAGTCTTTAAGGATGATGATACATACAGGAGACTCAAAATACATTCTGCGGACAAGCCTTTTTGTTCTGGCTATTACGCTCTTCGTTGGCGTCCTTTTTACGCAATGCATGGAGGAGCCTAAAAAGAACTTTAGTGGTCAGGAAGTCGCAAACGCATGGGCAGACATGGCTCTTTATATTACCAGACATACTCCGGCAAATTCACCCACTTTTGCTTCGAGGTGCTTTGGGTACATCGGAGTTACAATGTATGAATCAATGGTGCACGGATATTCCGATTATGTTTCTCTTGCCGGACAGCTGAATGGTCTCGATAAGCTGCCACTGCCGCAACAAGGTGGTCAATACAACTGGATTGCATCATTGAATGCCGGCCAGGCAGAAATCTTAAGAACGATATACATACAAACGTCTGACATAAATAAACACAAGATTGATTCCCTGGAATCATTGTTCGTGAACCAGTTCAAAGGCGACGGAGCTGATGCTGAAATCATCGAACGGTCAATACAATATGGTAAGTCTGTAGCAGCTGCGATTTTCGAGTGGTCGAAAACAGATGGCGGCCATCGCGGCTATCTTCAAAACTTTGATAAGACGTTGGTAATTCCAACGACGCCTGGGTCCTGGGAACCTCCTTTGTATGGCCAGTCATTCAGCCATTTTCCGCTACATCCTCACTGGGGAAAGAACAGGCCTTTTGTAAAACCAAATGCTGAATTACCAGCGCCAAAATTAATCGGCTACAATAAGGGGTCCGGTTCTGACTACTATAGTCAGTTCAAGCGAGTATACGAAAAGAGCCAGTCTTTGACACAGGAGGAAAAGGAAACTGCACTTTGGTGGGGGGACGATCCGTCAGACACATTTACTCCACCCGGTCATTCGTATTACCTTGGATCTCTTGTGCTTCGAAAGACAAACGCTGAGCCGATTATTTGCGCCGAGACATACGCGCGTATAGGCATAGCGGTAGCCGATGCTTTCATAAATTGCTGGAAGTGGAAATATCAATTCTACTCAGAACGACCTTCAAGCTTTATAAGCAGGAACATCGACGAACGTTGGCAATCATTCTGGCCGGATCCTCCCTTTCCTGCATTTCCATCAGGTCATGCCACTCAGGCAGCTGCCGCTGCAACTGTGATGATCGATCTGTTTGGCGCTGAAATGAATATTGTAGATAGTGCCCATTGGGGACGGTCACGTGATGAATTGCGAAATGTCGACTTTAAACCAAGAACGTTCACCTCGTTTTGGCAGGTTGCCGAAGAAACTGCGAACTCCCGGTTCTATGGCGGAATACATTGTCCAATGGACAACGAAGTCGGCCTTGCGGAAGGCACGAAGATGGGAAAGAATGTTAACCTGCTGAAATGGAAGAAAAGCGAAACGTATGCTACTGCAAAAGACTAAGCTGAGGAATTTCTTAATTGTTTTCTTCGTCGTTCCGGCGTCATTCGGCTTTACACTTATTCATGGTCAGCCGGTCTTCAAGGATGTAACAGAAGAATCGGGAATTCATCATCAGTTTGCAGTGTTTGAAGGAATGTTTGGCGGAGGAGCTTGCGTGTTTGACCTTAACAATGACGGACTGGAAGATCTCTACATCACGGGAGGAATGAATGATGATGCGCTGTATCTAAACACCGGTAATGGGATGTTCAAGGATATCTTTAAGAACTCCGGCCTCGAGAAAACCTCACATTATGTTACCCAGGGCGTTGCGGGGGCCGATATCAACAAAGATGGATGGGTCGATCTTTTCATTACTACAATCACCACGAGAGATAGCGTAAAAGTCATTCCCCGAGCTGAGAATCTGTTATTCCTCAATAATGGAAATTCAACGTTCAGAGACGTTACCGAAGAATACGGACTTAAAGACCTCGTTTCTTTCAGCATGGGAGTTAGCTTCGGTGATATAAATGCGGATGGATACCCGGATGCCTACATCGGTAATTATTTCCAGGATTACGAAGGTCAGCTGAGTGCTATAAACGATGCGACAATCGTTAACGCTAACGCTACATCAAAGGGATACTTGCTTCGAAATGTAAATGGTCAATCTTTTTCAAATGTTTATTCCGATTACGGCCTTTCGTATAAAGGCTTCGGATTTGGAGGCACATTTACAGATTTTGATAACGATTACGATGTGGATCTGCTCGTCAATCATGATTTCGGCTACAAGGCATCACCGAATTTCTTTCTCGAAAACAAATACCCGGATAATGAGTACATGAACAGAGCGAAAGAACTCGCCATGGATTTAAAAATAAACGCCATGGGGACCGCTGTTGGTGACTATAATTTTGATGGAATGCTTGACTACTATGTGACGAACATCCGGTTTAACCGGTTTATGGTAAGCCAGGGGGAGGGCAAAGCCTATGCCGACAAATCGAAGGAGCTGGGAATGGGTTACGTCTCCATCAGCTGGGGTACGAACTTTGCTGACTTTGACCACGACACCGATCTGGATTTGTTTGTCGCGAATGGCGACCTCAATCCCAATGACGTACCAATGGCTGATTATTTCTTTGAAAATAATAACGGGATGTTTACTGAGAAAGCTCCGGCGGTGGGGCTGAATGATTATGGCATTGGTCGCGGATCCGTTGTGTTCGATATGGATAATGACGGAGATCTGGATCTACTGGTAATCAATCAGAAACCGGTACTTAATTATCCGGTCAATTCGCAAACGCATCTTTACCGAAACGACGCGGCCAAGGGAAATTGGTTGAAAGTGGCATTAAAAGGCATTGATTCCGATACACACGGAATTGGTTCACGCGTTGAAATTGTTGTAGGCAAAATCAAAATGATTCGCGAGATTGATGGAGGATCAAGCCATCTGTCGCAGAACTCCACGATTGCCCACTTCGGACTTGGCGCAGCAACGGCAGTTGATTCGGTTATTGTGACGTGGACTGGCGGAAAGAAACAAGTATTGGTAAATCAGCCGGCTAATAAAATGCTCGTAATAACTGAGGCACCGGGTGAAAAAGGAAACAAGAAGGCAATTGTAGGAGTTGTGGTTGGCACTATGCTTATGGCTATAGTGCTCGTAAGATATTTTATAACAAGGCGAAAGGGATATAAAACTTAAACAGATGAAAAATAAATTCGAAAACGCTTCAAGAAGGAGTGCGTTAAAAAAGATCGCTGGGACGACAGCAGTCGCTGTAATCGGTTCCTCAATGTCGAACAGGCTTTCAGCAGCAGAAACTTCTCTGGATAGCGACTTAAAAGGAAAAATAAATCACTCTGTTTGCAGGTGGTGTTATAACAGCATTCCTCTTGAGGATCTATGCAAGGCAGCGAATCAGATCGGATTAACGTCAATAGAGCTTACCGGGCCTGAAGAATGGCCTATACTCAAGCAATACGGTCTTACATCAGCCATGCCGTGGGGAGCGGGTAAAGGTATCGTTGATGGTTTTAACAACCTTCAGCTTCACGACGAGCTTGTGAAGAGCTATACAGAAGTGATCCCCAAAGCGGCAGCGGCTGGATTGACCCAGATCATTTGTTTCTCAGGTAACCGAAAAGGCCTGGACGACGAAAAGGGGATCGAGAATTGCGCGATAGGATTGAAGAAGATCATGCCTGTTGCCGAAAAGTACAAGGTGACCGTGGCAATGGAATTGTTGAACAGCAAGGTTGACCACAAGGATTATCAATGCGATCACACGGCCTGGGGAGCGGCTCTTTGCGACAAGGTGGGTTCGGACAGGTTTAAACTGCTTTATGATATATATCACATGCAAATAATGGAGGGTGATGTTATCGCTACCATCAAAAAATATCAAAAGTACATTTCTCATTATCATACCGGCGGCGTTCCGGGGCGAAATGAAATAGATGATACTCAGGAGTTGAATTATCCCGCGATCATGAAGGCAATCCTCGAAACAGGATACAAAGGATATGTGGCGCAGGAATTTATTCCGAAACGGGAAGATAAAATTGCATCGTTGAAACAGGGCGTTCACATCTGTGACGTAGCCTAAAAATTAATCGACCGTACACAGACAATTAGTGCGTCATCGAAATCGACGCAGTGTTAAATCTTTGCTTTTTATAAATAAATGTTTTTTATACATTTATAAATCATCTTAAACCTCAGCACATGAAATTCGCCAAAACGTTTCTTGTTCTCTTGCTCATGATTGCCGGAAGACTATGCGCACAATCCTCTGACAACCGCATCATTGCCAGCCCTGAGCTAAGTAAACATGCGATCAGTCGTCACATCTACGGTCATTTTTCGGAACACCTGGGCAGATGTATCTATGGAGGATTCTTTGTCGAAGAAAATTCCTCCATTGCAAATACGAGGAGGATTCGTACCGATATAGTTGAGGCGTTGCGTAAGATCAAGATACCAAACCTGCGTTGGCCGGGTGGGTGTTTCGCCGATGAATATCATTGGAGAGATGGTATCGGCGAACGTGCGGAAAGACCCAAGATGATCAATACACATTGGGGTGGGGTCTTGGAAGATAATAGTTTCGGCACTCACGAGTTTCTGGACTTGTGCGAGCTGTTGGGAACCGAACCGTACATATGTGGCAACCTGGGTAGCGGATCGCCAGAAGAGATGTCGAAGTGGGTGGAGTATCTGAACTTTGACGGCGTAAGTCCAATGTCGGAGCTCCGCAAGAAGAACGGACATGAGAAACCCTGGAAAGTAAGGTATTGGGGAGTCGGCAATGAAAACTGGGGATGCGGTGGAAATATGACTGCCGATTATTATGCAGATGAATACAAACGTTACGCAACTTATGCCAGAAGCTACGGCGATGCACGACTTATGAAGATTGCGGGTGGTGCAAACTCATTCGATTACAATTGGACGGAAACGCTGATGAAAAAAATTCCCCTCAACATGATGTGGGGTATTTCGCTTCACTACTACACAATACCAAAGACCTGGGATAGCAAAGGTTCCGCAACCAATTTTGAAGAGCGTGAATATTTTTCCGCATTGAAAAATTGTTTGAAAATGGAAGAGCTGGTAACAAAACACTCCGTTATAATGGACCGCTACGATCCAGATAAGCGTGTAGCTCTCGCGGTAGATGAGTGGGGTATTTGGACGGATGTAGAGCCTGGCACAAATCCTGGATTCCTATATCAACAGAACAGCCTTCGCGACGCGCTGATAGCAGCCTCCACACTGAATATCTTTAATAATCACTGCGATCGAGTAAGAATGGCAAACCTCGCACAAACCATCAATGTCCTTCAGGCATTAATCCTTACCGACAAAGAAAAAATATTACTAACACCGACCTATCACGTATATGATCTTTACCAGGTTCATCAGGATGCAATGTTGATTCCACTTACCATTAAATCAAAGGACTATACGCTCGGCGGAGAAAAGCTTCCTGCGATCAATGCGTCTGCCTCCCAGGATAAGGCGGGGAACATCAACATTTCAATTGTAAACATCGACCCCATCAATTCGATCGACCTTCAACTGGACGTTCCCGGAACGGCTTCACATACATTAACAGCACAGGTAATAACTGCTGAAAAGTTTACCGATCACAATACGTTTGATAAGCCGGGTACCGTCAAACCTGTCACATTCAATGGCGCCAAGAAGACGAAGGAGTCCTTAAGCCTGAAGTTGCCAGCAAAGTCAATTGTGGTGGTTAGGTTGGCGAAGGGATGAGAGAAAAAGATATGGGGTACAGGGTATGGGTATAAGGTATGGGGTGTAGGGTGTATAGTGTAACGTATATGGCATTTGAATTTTGCCAAGAGGCGTAGCCTCGACCGATCTTGTAACAACGCCCGCCTGGATGACCAGGTCGGACAGGGACTTAAGTCCGTTGAGAGACGAGAGTGCAAGAACCGAGAGCCGTAGGCTCGATGCATATGTTTCATGCCCCTCTTCACAGACGGTGTCGGCCAAAGCAATTAGTTAGAGACAACTGTTTGAGATTTGAATGTCGAACGCCCAACTCCGAATTTCGAACTACGATTAGCGGATAACGGATAACGACTCACGATCATCCCCACCACGGTAGGGGTAGTTGAATATCATCAACAGAGTTAACAATCAGATCAGGCTTGAACGCATATTTCTGAAGTTCTTCATTCTTTGAAATGCCTGAAAGAACAAGAATTGTATGGTATCCCATCTGAACACCTCCCTGTATGTCGGTGTCCATGGTATCGCCTATGACCGTGGTCTCTGCTGTTTCAAGACCAATGAACTTCCTCGCTGATCGCATCATTACCGGCCCCGGCTTCCCGACTACGAACGCCTTGATGCCTGTGGCTTCTTCGATCATCGCAGTGGTTGCAGCGATACCCAGATTGTTCCACCCTTTTTTCATCGGGGACGGATCGCGATTGGTAGTGATGAACTTGGCGCCTGCAAGGATCATATCAACTGCCTTTTGTACCATTTCAAGCGTAAAATTGCGTCCTTCACCAAGGACGACAAAATCTGGTTCTGACTCGACCAGAGAAAGCCCGTGATCATGAAGACTATTTAATAGTCCGCCTTCACCCAATACGTAGGCCGTGCCCTTTGGGATCTGGCTTGCCAGAAATTTGGATGTGGCCATTGCACTGGTATAAATGTGATTCTCAGTCACTTCAATGCCAAGCCTTTTCAGTTTTCTCACTGCATCCAGCGGTGTCCGCTGACTATTATTAGTCATGAACGTAAAGGGTATCTTTTCGCTGAGAAGGCGGGCAATGAAGGTGTCAGCTCCCGGTATCAGGAAGTCACCACCATAGATAACACCATCCATATCGATTAGCAGACCATGTTCCATATTAAAAGGCTTGTAACAAATTCCTTAAGCCTCAGGCAATATAGAAAAACACCAAAAAGTAGTTGTCATTTCTTTGCTACTTTGAAAAAAGAAGATCATTTTAGTTCGTTAAAACGTATGCACTTGCCGTGCTCCCTGCACATGCGGAAATGATGGCAAGTACGAATACCTATATTACCGCCCTAAACCGCTGATAATGCACCAGAAACTACTATTAACTGATTACATCGTATTCCTTATCTATTTTCTCGTCGTAGCCTTCTACGGTTACTGGATATATCACCGAAAGAAAAAGGCTGTTTCCGATTCGAAAGACTTCTTCCTGGCAGAAGGCGCGCTTACCTGGTGGGCAATAGGAGCGTCGTTAATCGCTTCCAATATATCAGCAGAGCAATTTATCGGAATGTCTGGCAGCGGATTTAAGATGGGCCTCGCTATCGCAACGTATGAATGGATGGCCGCTGCGACTCTTATCATTGTCGCAATATTCTTCATCCCGGTTTATCTGAAGAATAAGATCTATACAATGCCTCAATTCCTCAATCAGCGTTACAACGGAACAGTCGCAATGATCATGGCCGTGTTCTGGCTGTTATTGTACATTGTAGTGAACTTGATGTCTATTCTTTACCTGGGGGCGCTTGCCATCAGTGGAATATCCGGCCTCAATATTTATCTCTGTATTTTTTTGCTATCCATATTTGCCATCGGAATCACACTAGGAGGGATGAAAGTGATCGGCTATACCGACGTGATACAGGTATTCTTCCTCGTGTTGGGTGGTTTGGTAGCGACATATATCGCATTAAATCTTGTAGCAGACAAATCGGGACAAGAGGGCATGCTCGCTGGCTTTACCTTGTTGTCAGATCAGGCCAATGATCACTTCCACATGATCTTTAAAAAGGATAATGACAACTACATGGACTTGCCGGGTCTCACGGTTTTGATCGGCGGGATGTGGATCACTAATTTGAATTATTGGGGATGTAATCAATACATCACCCAGCGAGCACTGGGAGCAGACCTACCGACTGCGCGTAATGGAATTTTGTTTGCAGCCTTCCTGAAGTTATTGATGCCCGTGATCGTGGTCATCCCAGGAATAGCAGCGTATGTATTGCACCGCCAGGGCATGTTCCAGGTAGAGATGCTCGATTCAAAAGGTATTGTTGATGTGAACAAGGCTTATCCTTCATTGTTGAACCTGTTACCCGTAGGGTTGAAGGGTTTATCTTTTGCTGCGTTAACGGCAGCTATCGTTGCTTCTCTTGCCGGCAAAGCTAACAGTATAGGTACGATCTTTACGCTGGACATTTACCAAAAAGCATTTGATAGACAGGCAAGCGAGGGTAAACTGGTTAATGTTGGGAAACTAGCGGTGATAGTTTCTATGGTTTTGGCGGTGATTCTCTCATTACTTGTAGGAGAAAAATTAATGGGCGAAGGCAAGCAAGGGTTTCAGTATATTCAGGAATACACCGGATTTGTATCACCAGGGATTTTCGCAATGTTCATCCTTGGATTTTTCTGGAGACGTACCACATCAAACGCAGCGCTGTTTGCTACGATCGGAGGCTTTCTGTTCTCACTATTCTTTAAAGTACTTCCTCAATTTGCGGATCTATCTTTCCTGGCGCCAGCCGGATTTTCGAAAGATAATGGTACCGGTGTATATGAGATACCATTCCTCGACCGAATGGGATTTGTCTTTATACTATGCGTTATCGGAATGGCGATCATAACGAATATTGAGAATAGAAGAGGAGTCAAACCGAAAGGCCTTATAGTTGAAAGATCGATGTTCAAGCTGCATCCTTCATTTGCAGTAGGTTCACTCCTTGTGTGCGGCATACTTGCTGCACTTTACATTGTATTTTGGTAAGTTTTTATTAAACGAGAGAAGGCGGGTCCCCGATAGTTATCGCGGCCCGTTTGTTTTTGTTCATTTTTTTCGTCCAAAACTGGCGACTTCGAGGCGAAATGTGCAAGCCTATTCAACCCGACCAACGATCAATATTGGATGACAAATGACCATCCGATAGTCTAACGTCTGATGTCCGGCTATATCTTCAAAAGCAAACGAATTAGGAGTATGCGTCTGGCTTTCATACCGCATTAAACGCGATAGAATTCGAAAATACTTCACTACTAAAGTGTGATTCTTTTGATGGGGGATTTCTCAAGATTTGGTATTACCAAATCATTAACGAAAAATAACCTATGAAAAGAATTCTACTGGTTGCAATTACCATGGGCGTATCGCTTTTTGCCATCGCCCAGGAACATGTCGTTTCCGGTAAGGTCACGGCCGCCGACGATGGCTCTGCATTACCGGGTGTAAACGTTGTGTTGAAGGGTACTACATTCGGAACCGTTACAAGTTCTGAAGGTACTTATCGACTAACGCTTCCCTCGTCTGGAGGGACTCTTGTATTCTCCTTTATCGGATTACAAACTGAAGAGGTACCCGTCTCAGATCAATCTACCATCGATGTTAAACTTACAATGGATGTCACCCAACTCTCTGAAGTTGTCGTGACGGGCGTTGGTGTCGCAACCGACAAGAGAAAGCTCGCAATCTCCGTTGAGTCGGTTTCCGGCGATCGCCTTCCTCCAATCCCGAACGCATCAATTGATCAGGCACTGGTGGGAAAGATCGCCGGCGCTCAGATCATGTCGGCATCGGGTAACCCGGGAGCGCCTGTAAGTATTCAGTTGCGCGGCGTCAACACATTATCCGGAGGCACGCAGCCCCTCATAATGGTCGATGGTGTGGAGATGCGTTCAACTTCACTCAATTCACTTGACCTCAATAACGTTGAGCGAATCGAGGTTGTACAAGGAGCATCTGCGGCAACCATATATGGTGCGCAAGGAGCGAACGGCGTCATCCAGATCTTTACTAAAAGAGGAAGAATGGGGCCGATGCGTATCGATGCGTCGGCAAGGACAAGCGTCGATCAGGTTCTGAATATCGGCGACATGCATCAGCCGTTCAATCACTCTTTTACAACCGATCCGAATGGAAATGTCCTTGATAACAACGGCGGCCTTCTTGGTCAGGATGATCTCGGATTATGGGGACAGGCAAACTGGGAAAATGGACCTGGAGCTCTGAACAACAAACCTTATATCGGAAATGTGAAATATCATGATCACCTCGATCAGACTTTCAGGAGTGTAAAGACGTCAAACTACAGTGTTTCTCTTTCCGGTGGAAAGGAAACTTCAGATTATTCCTTCACATTCTCGAAGCTTGTACAGGAATCCGTTGTGCAAGGAAAACTTGATCGTAACAATTTCACGACAAACATTGGAGTAGATCTTTTCAGGAACCTGAAATTCAGGTCTATCACCCAACTGGTCTATACCGATAACTCCGTAAATCCTTATTATGTAAACAGTGCCCCAATTTCATCGGCAATGTATACTTATCCTTTTGCGGACCTGGAATACAAAGACGCCGATGGTAATTACACCTATACATTTGGTGGCGCGGGCGCAAATAACAATAACCCGCTATACTTCAACCAATATCAAAGCTTTGATAACAAAGTCATCGACATCATTCCAACGTTCAATCTTCATTATTCAGCAAACAAGATCTTCGAACTGGACTATAAACTTGGATTGAATTACTCCGTAAATGACTTTTCACGAAATACGCAAAACCAGGAAGGTAACGCTTCTTCGGTGGCTAACAACAGCTTTATTGGTGAATCGTTGGCAGGTGGCTTAGGTAAGTCAAAGACGGATGTATTCAACATCAATTCACTTATTACCGGACTTGTAAAGCTCGCTTTTGACAAGGACCTCGGAATTAATATCCCTTTAGTGTCAACAACACAAGTGGCATTCGATTGGAGGAAGAGCAGCTTCCATAGAGGTTATTCCATTTTCACCGGTCTCCCTTCTTATAGCGGGATAGATGATATAAACGGCGCACAGTCGTCTTCGAATAGCAGCAGTGAATATGAAGATCTATTCATAACATATGGATACCTCGTCAACCAACGATTTGAATACAAAGACGTGGCGGGTGTCTCGGGAGGTTTCCGTTCTGACTACAGTTCTACGTATGGTGATGCAAAGTCGCCCTTTACTTTCCCACGCGGTGACGCTTTCCTGCGGCTGTCGAAAATGACTTTCTGGAGCCCGTTAACTAACATTCTGCCAGAATTCAAGTTACGTGCTGCCTACGGCGAAGCTGGTATCCAACCGGTTGGCTACCTTTTGGACGCTTCGCGCGACCTCGCTGGTCCTGTGCCTAATCACTACTTACGGACGACGACCTTTAAAACAGGGAATGTAGACAATGGTGCTATTATTTACAATAACCCGTCCGTTGCAAATGCATCATTGGACGTCGAGAGAACAACGGAATTTGAATACGGTGTTGATTTTGGTATCGCGCCCATTAAAAATGGCTCATGGTTGAATTATATATCGGCAAGCGCATCGGTATGGAATAGAAAGAGCGAAGACGTTGTATGGCAGAGAACACAACCGGTCTCGAACGGGTCTGAAACCATCTGGGACAATTATATCGACCTTGAATCCAATGGCGTTCAGTTTTCAATGGATTTCGACATGTTTACCGGAGACAACTTCAAGTGGGATCTTACCACCAATTTTGGAAAGCAAATATCCAAGCTTACCAGCACAGCTGATGGTAAGGACATTCCTCTGGTTTGGGCAAATGCAGCCACGTACACATTGAAACCTGGCGAACAGATCGGAACTGTCTATGGATACAAAGCGCTGACCAGTATTGACCAGAAAGACACTGAAGGAAACTTCTACCTGGATCAGGCCAACGCCGCAAATTACGAGCTAGTGGATGGCAGAGTAGTTGAGAAAGCATCGAAACGCGTACAGTTCACTCCTGACAAATATTTCCTTGGTAACACAACACCGAAGTTCAATATGTCTTTCATCAACAATTTCAGCTATAAGAACTTCCTTACGTTTGCCATTCAGGTGGATTGGGTAGCCGGCGCTAAGACTTACAATCAAACAAAAGAATGGATGTATTCAGAGGGCCTGCACAACGACTACGATGCTCCAGTTACCATCAACGGTGAGACTGGTGCATGGACCGCATACTACAAGAGTTTCTACGACGCTTCAGAGGCGAACGGAACAAAGGATTACTTCCTTGAAAATTCATCGTTTGCACGGCTAAGGAACATCTCCATTGGTTTTGACTTTGCTCAGTTCTTCACAATGAAACACTTGTCGAGACTGCAACTGGTAGTTTCTGGAAGAAACCTCTACACAATCACTGACTATACCGGAATGGATCCTGAAGCCAGCCAAAATACATCAGGCGGTGGAACAACATCAGCGGCTCCGCAGGTAGCTACTCAAAGAGGT
>Ga0111538_10001783_pt1 | contig 30220 bp, 24 predicted proteins | sample SoiMethybrSBSTD1_FD_79669 | JGI IMG/M metagenome (GOLD analysis project Ga0111538, IMG submission 79669) | Bulk soil microbial communities from a Populus tree surrounding site in Tennessee, USA - Soil MetaG P. TD hybrid SBSTD1 (version 2)... | ecosystem: Environmental > Terrestrial > Soil >... | reverse complement strand
GTGAACGCCGACGTGTCCGCTCCCTCGTCGTCCATCTCTTCCGCACCGAGTGCGTTCGCGATCACCAGCACTTTGAAACTGTCGAGCGACTGTTTGGTGAACGGTTTTCGATTGCGGATCACCTGGTAGCCGTCGTTCGTCATCAGATCGGCGAACGGCTTGTAACGTCCGTCGGTGGTGTGGAAGTTGTGATGCGCTTCGTCGAACATCACCCGCGGGCCGGTACGAGAGTAAGCCGGGTTCTCGACGGAAGTGTTGAATTCCGGATCGGGTAACTGTTGGGCCGGCGTCGATGAGGCCGCAGCCACAGCCAGGACCAACAGGAAAACACAGATTTTAAGCAATCTCATTTTGATAATAGTTTCGACAGTCGCTCGGCAGCGAGATTTAACGTTTCGTCTTTCTTGCAAAAACAAAAGCGAACTTGTTGCGCCCCATCGGCGGGATTGCTGTAGAAGCTCGACCCGGGCACGCACGCGACGCCGACCTCGCGAATCAAGTGCCGCGTGAAATCCACATCGTTCGGAAAACCAAACTTCGAGATGTCGGTCATGATGTAGTAAGCACCATCAGGATCAAACGTTCCAAAACCCGCTTGCTCCAACACCGGCAACAGCTTGTCGCGCCGCACGCGATAATCCGCTTGCAACCGCTCGTAATAATCCGCCGGCAACGACAACGCATACGCACCCGCTGCTTGCAACGGCGCCGCCGCGCCAACCGTCAGAAAATCGTGGACCTTGCGAATCGCACCTGTGATTTCCGGTGGCGCGATGCAGTAACCAACGCGCCAGCCCGTGACCGAATAAGTCTTCGACATCGAATTAACGACGACCGTCCGCTCGCGCATGCCGTCGATCTGGGCCATCGAGATGTGTTCGATCTCTGCACCTTCGCGCGGGTACAGAATGTGTTCGTAAATCTCGTCGGTGAAGCAGAGCGCGTCAAACTCGCGGCACAACGAAGCGATAAACTCCATCTCGTCGCGCGTGAAAACCTTGCCCGTCGGATTGTTGGGATTGCAGACGATGATCGCCTTCGTCTTTTCGTTGAACGTCGCGCGCAGTTGATCGCGATCGAAACTCCAGTCGGGCGCGCGCAGCGGAACGTACCGCGGACGCGCATCGGAGAGGATCGCGTCGGGCGCGTAGTTCTCGTAGTACGGTTCGAAGACGATGACTTCATCGCCAGGATCGACCGTCGCCATCATCGCGGAGATCATTCCTTCGGTCGAACCACAGGTGACAGTGATCTCAGTTTCCGGATCGATATCGAGTCCGAGATACCAGCGCGTCTTGCCGGCGATTGCGTCGCGAAAGTCTTTCGCGCCCCAGGTGATCGCGTACTGGTTGACGTCGCTCGCGATCGCTTCCATCGCGTGGCGCTTGATGTCTTCAGGGGCGGGAAAATCAGGAAAGCCCTGCGACAGGTTTACGGCGCCGTGCTTCAGCGCCTCGCGCGTCATTTCGCGAATCACCGACTCGGTAAACAGGCTCGCCTTGTGAGATACGTGGCGGCTCTTCGAGATTGAAGGTGTGGACATATTGGTTTGAATCCGTGTTAGGGAATTATTTGCTCACCAGCAGCTTCGCGTTTCAGTTGATCGAGGATGGACCGGATCGCCGCCGCGTAACTGCCGTTGGGCGCGAGCTGAAGATATTTTTCGTACGCTGCCACGGCTTCTTTTGGCTTCTCGAGTTTTTCGTAAGCTGCGCCGAGCATTTGATAGATGACCGGTTCGCTGTCGGAAAGTTGATCGAGCGCTTTGCGCAACTCGACGACCGCTTCAGCAAACTGTCCTTTGTCTTCCAGCACGCGCGCGAGTCCGACGTGCGCCTCGGGTTGGAACCCACCCGCCTCGCGAATCGAGCGCCGAAACGCGACTGTAGCCTGCGTGTCGGATCCGGCTTCGCGCTGAATTCGACCCTCGACTGCCGACGCTTCTGGATAAACCGGTCGTGACTCACGGGCGGCATCGATCTCCGCGAGCGCATCGTTGAACTCATTCAGATCGAGCAACACTCGCGCGAGCCCGACATGCGCAGCGGCGTGCGACGGCCGTAGTTTTATCGTGTCGCGATAGAGCTCAGCAGCTTTTTGTCTCGACGCGTCGTCGCGCGCTTGTTCGCGAGCGGTTTCCGCTTTTTGAAACGTCAGCTCGGCCTCGTCGGTCGTCGCCACGAGCTTCACCGAGAGCGCGCGACGCCCGGGAAGCAGAGTAGCGCTTGCTTCTTTGAAACCGGTGGCGCGAACACGGACGGTGTGCCGTCGTGGCGTTACTTTCGTCAGCGATAGTTTGCCGGAGGCGTCAGTCGTTCCACGGCGCACTTCGTCGATCCAGACGATCGCGTTCGGTTCGCTTGTGATGACTATCGATTGTTGAGCCCTGCTCGCCGGCGCAAGAACGAGCAGCACAGCAAGTAAAACAACTAACTTCATAACACGGATTTATTCTTCGTTGCCTGGTCCAGCAACACGTCGCTTCCGAACTTCAGGATCCGCATTGGTCACGCGCGATCCGACTTCCGGTTTGAAGTTTCCGTTCGCGTCGTACAGCCGCAGGTACTGGAGCCAGTTTCTGACGACGCCTTGAATATACCCGCGCGTCTCTTTGAAGGGAACCGCTTCCGCGAACTCGTCGATCTCCAGTGGCAACGTGGCTTTCCACTGGACCACGCGGCCCGGCCCGGCATTGTAAGCGGCCGCGACGTACTCGATGCGCCCGTACTTGTCGATCTGATCGCGCAGGTACGCGGTGCCGAGTTGAATGTTCAACCGCGGCTCATAAAGCGATTCGACTGTGATCTCGCGGTTGAAACCGTATTTTTGCGCGGTCAAACGGCCGGTCGGGACCAGCACCTGCATCAGTCCGTAAGCATTGGCCGACGACTTCGCGCGCGTCGTGAAGATCGTTTCCTGACGGATCAGCCCGGCGACCTGGTACGGATCGAGACTCCGGTTCTTCGATTCCTGAACGATGATGTCCCAATGTTTGAGTGGATAGAACACATCCCACTGTTCGCGCGTCATCTCTTCCGGCTTCATCTGCGAATAGTCGGGGAAGCTGCGGCGGAGAGTGTTCAGCGCGCGGACGTTGTCGTCGTCGGAACGATAAATGCGAGCGATAGCGAGATTGATCTTCGGACTATCGGGCGCGGTCTCGCTTGCGGTGTTCAGTTCTTTGATGGCCCAGTCGTCGAGTCCGACGTTTGACAACTGATCGGCTTTAACGATTCGCGCATCTGCATCGGGACCGGCGGATTCTTCCGCGACTGTGACGGTCTTCAGATTCGCAACCGCGCGCGCGACGATCGAATCGGGCGCGAAAGTTTTCGGCTGCGTCGTCTTAGTCAGGACGTCGAGACGCTGCTTGGCGAGATAGCCATACCAGTTCGCGTCGTAACGCGCCGTCATCGCCTCGTACAACGCGCGGGCCTCGGCCATCTTGCCTGCCCGCTCGGAATCGCGCGCGGCCCAGTAACCTGCCCGGCCGCGATTGTCGGTGTTCTTGTCGGCGTAGTAAGCGAGATGCTCGGTCAGCATGCGCGACGATTCGGAAAAGTTCTTCGCGTCGTGTGCTTCCCAGGCCAGATCGAATTGCGCCTGGGCCACCTCGATCGAACTTCCAAACCCGTTCACTGCCGCACGCGCGAAATACGAAGCGTCGACTGTGTTCTTCGCGTCTTTCGCTATCTGTCCCACGGCGACGAACGTGCGCGGTGTGACGTTGCTCGTCGGAAACGCGCGGCGTAACTCCTCGGCGGAGGCGCGCGCCTGCTCCCACTGCCTCGCCCGTGCGTAAGTCTGCGCGAGATATGAAAGTGCTTGGGCGCGAGTTTGAGCGGCGGAAGTCGGAATACTGTTCAACGCCGAAACAGCGTCAGTTGTCTTGCGCACGCTGTAGGCAGCAATGCCTCGACGAAGCTGGCTCTCGCTTGTCGCAGTCGCCGGGAATCTTCCAAACGCTTCGCCATAAGCAGTCAGCGCGTCGTTGAACTTTTTCGCCGCGTACAAACGATCGGCGCGAGTGATCGCTTCTTCAACGCTGGCGGGCGACAACGTCGATTCCAATCGAGTGATCGCAGTCGCAGCTTCAGCGGCTTCGTCTGAAGCGGGCGCGAAAAAGTAGAGTCGACGATACGAAGCGAGCGCGCGAGTTGGATCGGACGTTTGTTCGTAGGCCTTCGCAGTTGCGAGCAACGCTGCCGCGTCGTCGTTTGCGGCGAGGTTTTTCAATGCCAGCGGAACGGCCGCGTTCTCGCCGGTTTTCACCAACAGGTTCGCCGCGCGCAGCGTCGCTTCACGCGCGCGCAACGAGCTCGGATGCTCCTGGATCAACTGCTGAAACACCGCGCGGGCCTCGGCGGTCTTTCCCGCTTGCTCGAGGGCGTCAGCGCGCATGAACAGCGCGTAGTCGGCGACAGAACTGTGGTCGGCGATAACTCTCGTGTCGAGCAGTGATGCTGCGCCGCTGAAATCGCGAGCGTTGAGTTTGATTCGGGCGCGGAGGATACGGGCGAGTGCGGCTGCTTTAGTTCGCGGATACTGGTTTTCAATGCCGGCGACGACGTCTTCAGACGGCAAGACGTCGTTGCGCGTCATTGCGCGCATGGTATCGAGAGCTTTTTGTTCTCCGGGAGTTTGCGGCCGCGTGACGCAGCTCGCGCTCATGAGGTACGGGAGCGAAGCCAGGCCGATAACGACAACGCCGATTAAAATGAAGACAAAGCGATGCTTGAACATTGGTTCTTTGTACACTCCGCGGTTTTAGAACTCAACACAAAATCACGTACAAAGAACCGACGCGCGTTTAGGCGTTTACGGTTGCCCCGGGGTAGTTCGCGCCGAGCTTTGATGCGTCGCCTTCCGCCAGCGTGTTCACCAACTCGCCGTGGAAGTAATCGTAGCGCGAGGCAACTTCCGCTTTCACACGCTTGTCGTACATCTCGCGCGAGCGATCGATGTACTCGCGCAGACGATCGTAAAGATCGTGTTCGGATCGTCCTTCCGCAACCTTCTGTTCGTTGTACAACTTGATTTCCGAAATCAGCAGACGCGCAAAACGACGCGCGTCATTGTGCAAGCGACGTTCTTCGTCGCCCGAAACTTCGACGGGCAGCTCCTGGTCCTGTCCGTAACGACGGCGTGGCGCTGCTTCCGGCGTTGCTTCGACCGGCGAGGGAGTTGTCCATGCCGATTCCGGTTCAGCGGCGTTGGTGTCATAAAGCCCGGCGGCTTCTTCTTCGACTGGCGCGTCTGCGACAAACGACTCTGGCGCGACCGGTTCAGCTTGATAACTCTCAATCGTTTCCGCACCGGAGAATGAAGCTTCTTCCTCGACTGGCGGTGGCGGTTCCGGCTGGTATTCCGCAGACGGTGCGTAGCTGGGTTCCGGCTCGGGAGCAGGTGCTGCAACCTCCTCCACCGCGCGTTTCGGAGCAACTGCGGGACCGCGCGAGACGGAAAGCAGCTCGACCGCCATCGACGACATACCTACCAATGTTTCGAGCGCTTCGAGATTGATCGATTCGGAATCGAGACCCGCCGAGTCGGCATACAACACAGCCACGGCCTTGCCGCGGACGGTCAGGGGAACGGCGACGATCCGTTGCGGCGCTTCTTCGCCGAGGCGGTTGATTAGCGAGTGATCTTCTGAGTGCGAACCGGGTCCGCCGCTCCACGTAGTCAATGATTTAGCGGCGCTGCTGATAACGGTGTCGGAAGTAAGTGGCAGTGAAATCTGCTGGATCGCTTCGTCGCCGACGCTCCCTTCGAAACCACGGCCGCGCCAGCCCGAAGCGGTGTCGCCTTTGACGACGAAGAACGCGACGCGCGGCGCAAACGACGACGCACGGTTGACGAGCGCTTTCAACACATCTGCCTGCGATTTCTGTTCGGTGATCTCCGTGATGGCCGACTTCACGATGGCCATGTCGCTCGAAGCTTTGGCGCGGGCAGTTTGCGACGAGGCCAGTTCAACGCCTCGTTCGTGAGCGGCGTGCAGGTGCTCGGTAATGGAAGCGACCAGGCTGCCTTCCATTTGCACGTCGGCCTGGCGGTCAAGAAAAGTCGAAAGTGACTCATTCAGCAGGCTTTGCAGCGTCGCAATCTCTTGTCGAACCGCGCTGAGGCGATTGTCGACATAGCTCTCAATCTCACGCCGCAAACTATCTTCCAGTTGTTCGTTGACCACAGCTCGCTCCTCCGTGTCGTGGTGTTAGTGGTGACCGAAACCTCAAGGTCGTTCAGGTAGGATGTGTTAACCCAAGGCTGATTCCGGCAATAGGAGCCTCGCAAGGGGGCCGCAAGACTCAGGAGTGATTATGGACGGCTGCTATTCCGCTAGTCAATCGGTTTTTCCGGCGGGGTGCTTGGAATTCGCGTTATTTGCTGTGTTGATAGACGCGGACGTAATCAACTTCCATCCGCTGTGGCCAGATTGAGTCGTCAACGCCCTCGGCGCCACCCCAATTCCCGCCGACCGCCAGGTTAAGCAGCAGGTGAAAAGGCTTGTCGAACGGCCATTGCTTGTAATCGGCGGCGGGATTCGAAAGACGCTCGTTGCTGAACTTGAAGTATTGCCGGTCGTTGACGTACCAGCGAATCTCCTCCGGCGTCCACTCGACTGCATAGACGTTGAACCCGCTCCGCGCCGAATCTACTTTGATTTTCCCAGTCTTCTGCGTGTTGATTGAGTGGTGATACGCCTTCGTGTGGGCTGATCCGTGGATCACGTCCGGGTCGTAGCCGACGTGCTCCATGATGTCGATTTCGCCGTTATCGGGCCAGTAACCCTGACCATAGCTGCGTTGCGTCGGCAGCATCCAGATGGCGGGCCAGGTGCCGCGACCTGAAGGCAGTTTCGCGCGAACCTCTAAACGCCCGTACGTCCAGTCGCCTTTATTCTTCGTCACGAGCCGCGCCGAACTGTACGCTCGGGTTTCGCCGCCGTCGCGCCGCGCCTCGATAATCAGCACGCCATTCTCGACGCGCGCGTTCTCTTTGCGGCGGTCGGTGTAGTTTTGTAGCTCCTTGTTGCCCCAACCGTGACCGCCAACGTCGTAGCCCCACTTTGAAGCATCCGGCAGGCCTTCATAGTTGAATTCGTCTGACCAAACGAGCTGCCAGGAAGTTTGCGAAGCAGGCGCCAGGGCATAGTTTGAGACGGCGATGAGTATTAGAAGCAGCGTGAAGATTAGTCGAGCCATTCGTGTGTCTTGTTATCGTCTCCGAAAAAGTCCGGCTTTTAGGTATTAGGCTTAGTTTGGTATCCTTTGAACGCCCTTCTTTACGAACACCGGTCGAGGTTACACCCACTTACCAATGGCCACGATTCTTATTGCCGAGGATTATGACGACAATCGCGAGTTGCTGCGGTTGCTGCTTTCCGGCGCAAACCACCAGGTCCGCGAAGCAAAGAACGGCTGGGAGTGCCTGGATTCGGCGCGTCAGAACCCTCCGGATCTGATCATGGTCGACCTCTCAATGCCCGGCCTCGACGGCTGGGAAGTCTTTCGAGAACTCAAGGCCGACTCGCTTACGGCGCACATTCCGTGCGTGGCGGTTACGGCCCACACCGATCGCGATCGCGCCCGCGCGTTGCAATCCGGTTTTAGTGACTTCGTCGGGAAGCCGTTTCGCACTGAAGAATTATTGCTGACTGTGAAACGGCTAGTGTCGAAGTAATACTCACTGCTTGTAGACCACTCCGCCCTTCATCACAAACTTCACTCGCCGCAAGGCGCTGACGTCTCGCGTCGGATCGCCTTCGACGGCGATCAAGTCCGCGAACAGACCCGGCTTGACCGCGCCGATCTTGTCGCCCATCTGCAAGACGCGAGCGCTAACGGACGTTGCTGAACGCAACGCGTCGACGGGCGGCATGCCGAACTCAACCATCGACTCGATCTCACGGGCATTGTCACCGTGGGCGAAAACACCGACGTCGCTGCCGTTGATGATCGTCACGCCGCTCGCGAGTGCGATCTTGAACATCTCGCGCTTTCGTTCCTTGTTTCCGAGATTCGCGACGGTGGCAGTCGAGAGCGTCGGACAAAAGGCGACACCGTGTTCTTTCATCAAGCGAAACACTTCCGGCGTTCCACCGTCACCGTGTTCGATCGTTTCAACGCCGGCTAACGTCGCGCGACGCATTCCTTCAGCGGTAGTTGAGTGCGCAGCGACGGGAACGTTTGCGCTCCTGGCCGTCTCTACAATCAGCTTGATTTCCTCGAGTGAAAAGGTCGGCGCGGCGCCCTGCGTGCCCCAGCGATAGTCGGCGTAGATCTTGATCCAATCGGCGCCGTGTCCGATCTGATCGCGCACGACTCGCGTCAGACTGTCGACGCCGTCAGCTTCTTCGGCGCCCTGCGGCACGTGCCACTCGGAGGCGTAACCCTTTGGTCCATAACTTCCGGTTGCGACGATCGCACGCGTCGTCACGATCATCCGCGGCCCGGGAATGATCCTCTGCTCGACGGCTTGTTTCAGACCGACGTCTGCATAACCAGCCCCTTCAGTTCCGAGATCGCGAATCGTCGTGAACCCAGCCAGAAGCGTGTCGCGCAAGTGGTTTGTCGCGCGCGCGACGCGCAGGCTCAACGACTCTTTCGCCACCTGATCGTTCCAAACAGTTTCGCTGTACGGATGCAACAGCACGTGCGAGTGCGCTTCGATCAGCCCCGGCATCAGAGTCAACCCGGGAAGTTCGATGATCTTCACGTTGGCTGCCGGCGCGCCGCCGTCACTCAGCAGTGGACCAACAGCCACGATTTTCCGCCCACGAACGAGTACGACCCAGTTTTCGTGAAGCAGGGCCTCGCCATCGAAAATGCGCGCCGGTTTGAGCACATAGGCAGTTTCGATAGGCGCCGTTTGTTGCGGCGCGGCCGGCCAAAGCGCGGCCACAGACAAGAGGAGCAACACGCAGTAGCGCAGCACGATTATTTCTCCGAGATGACGGCCGTTTGGAACGTTGGCGGCAGCGGATGCACCGTGCTGCGCGAGAACCCGGCGTTTGCGGCCATGCGTTCGAGCTCGGGAAACGTGTACGCATCTCCGGAAGGCGTCGAGATCAGCATCATCATGCTGAATCCCGCAGCGTCCGGCGGCGTCACGCGATCTTCGTTCGGCACGAATTCGAGCGTCACGGCGCGTCCGCCGTCCGCGAGTGCGGCACGGACCCTACGCAAGAGCGTTTCGCAAGTCGGCGGATCGAAGTGATGTAGGAAATTGGTCAACAGAACGAGGTCGTAGCCGCTGCCGTACTCGACGTCGAAAGCGCTGCCTGGGATCGTTTTGTACCTGTCGGCGACTCCGGCTTTCTCGGCGTTCTCTTGTGCGACTTCAAGCACGCCTTTCCAGTCGAGCGCCGTGACTTCCACTTGCGGGTTGTTCTTTGCGAACGCGATGCCGTATAGACCATGACCGGCCGCGATGTCGAGAATCTTCAGTTTGCGATCGGCTTGTGGATCGACCAGTTTGGCCAGCAGTTGCGACGGCAGGTCCATCATCGCCGCCATTGCTCGCGCAAACGTTACCCAAACCGGGTTTTCGGGGCCGATGGTCCCGTCTTCCGGAAGCGCCGTGCCGCCTTTGCGGACAGCGTCTGCCATGTATTTTGCGCCGCCGGTCACGATGGGATTGCCGAGAAACTCGACCGCGCCGCCGAGATACGCCGGCGAACGTTTGTCGAGAAACACTGACGAATCGAGCGTCAGTCCATAATTATTATCTTGCTTGGTAAGCATTCCCATGATCGTGAGGTAGTCGCAGAGAACGCGAATTCCTTTTTCCGACGCCTGGCACCGTTTCGCGATGTCAGCGGCAGTCGTGTTGCCTTCTCCAATCGCGGTAAAGACTTCGAGCTCGATGCCGGACTTCAACGCTTCAGTGCGTTGATGGGCATTCATTGTTTGGAAGAAGAGTTGTGGTGATGGTTGCTGGGACGCGGGAGTTGACATAGTTAGTCCTTTCTTTGATTGCTGATGACGTTAGTACATGAATGGCTGATTCTGCACTCACCTTATCGGATCGCGCAACACTGTTTCCGCGACGGCAGCGGCCATCTCGGCGGCTTGCGGGTGGCTGCGGCGCAAACCTGCAATTTGCAATAGCGCCTCGCCGGTGCGCGAGAACATGCGGAAGAGATCGCCTTCTTCGGCGCGCGTTTCTCTCACGATCTGCGACCACACAGCGCCGTTGGCCCAATGGACCGCCGCGCCGGCTGCGGAAAAATTGAGATCGGGCGCCGGTTCGACGCCGTGCTTCCACTCCTCGGCCGAGACTTTGAAACCGACGTCTTCGAAGCGCGAGAGTGACGTGACGATTTCGTCGTCCAACTCCAGCTCGCCGTAGTCGCGATCTTCATCGGCAGTCAATGCGGCCATGATTCCGGCGAGCTGTTTCGGTGCGAGCGAGTTGAACAGACCGCTTTCGAGTGCTTCGCCGACGAGCAATGGCCGATCGATGTGTAGATCAGCAAGCCAGCGCCCACGTTCGGTCACTTTTTGCGATTCATAATCGAGATACCCAAACACGGCGAGCACCTTCGCGCGTTGCTCGAACGGCTGCCACACTTCCTCGCGCAGCGACTCGATGCGTCGCGAAGCGCGTTCATAATCCTCGGCAGTTTCGTGCAACTCCCATAGCACTTCCGTGCAACGCTGCCGCTCAGCGCCGCTGATCTGCGGTGGCAGCAGGTTTTCGATCGCGTCGTCGAGGACTTTCAGTGCGTCAGTTTCTTCTGCATACGCGTCGCGCAAGCGCGGCTCGTGCAATACCAGTTCGCGTCCTCGTTCGCGTACCTCGGCGAAAGCGTCTTCGATGTCGCCATCACGAAGACGGTAAACGGGTGAATACACGCGCCCGATTCGTTCTTGCGGAAAACTCGCGTTCGTTCCGTCTTCACGCACACCGCGGACGGTCCCGTCGCGTTTCTCGGTGACCATCACGAGCCTGCGACTCGCTCGTCCGACACCGACAACGCGCCCTGGTTTCACAACTTCATCAAGCCAACGGTGAAAAAGTTCCGCGCGCGATTGCGGCTTCGCCTCCTGAAGACGAGCGCGCGCGCCGATGAGTCGCTCCAAACCGAGCACGACGCTCACCGGAAGATCGCAACCGGTTTCGTTAAGCCGGGCGTGGATGGTTTGTTCGCTTTGTTGGCGGGTCTTTTCGAGTTGGCCCATCTGCCGCGCGTAGTCGCGATAAGCGAAACTGCGTTCCGCGATCTCTCGCACCCCGGCGAACGTGCCGTACGCATCAAGCAGATTCAGCAGCGTGGTGTACGTCGCGCGAAACTGGCTGGTCAGCGGATCCGGCTGGGCCTTCAACATCTCCGCGATGCGCGCGGGATCCTGATGCAGTCCGGGCGCGGCGACAACAAAACCGACATTGTCGCGACCGCGACGTCCTGCGCGCCCAGTCATCTGTTGTAACTCTGACGCCGACAGCGGACGCCAACCGCCGGCAGTGCGCGCGTCAGCGCCCGTCAGCACAACGCTTCGCGCCGGAAAGTCCACGCCTGCCGCAACGGTCGCCGTCGCGAAGATCGCGTCGAGCAATCCCGCGCTCATCAGTTTTTCGATCACCAGTTTCCACGCCGGAATGTGGCCCGCATGATGCGACGCAACGCCGCCGCGAATGATCGTGTCCCAGTGTCGATGACCACGCACTTCCGGATTCTGTTCGACGAAGCCTCGCATGAAGTCACGGCGCGCTTCGCGACGACTCTCGTTCGGATCGCGTCGCGCGAGCGCCGCTTCCGACGCAGCTTGATCGCAACGACGTCGCGTTGGCATGAACACGATCGCGGGCAGCAAGTTGTACGATTCGAGCGCCGATAGCAACGTCGCCGACGGCATCTCGGGCATTCGCAGTTTCATCTGTAGCGCGGGCCTCGTCGCTCAGGGCGATTTTCGCGACGATTTTCGCGTTCCTTTTGTGAATTCTCGATCATCTGCGCGATCTCCGGATTCAGCTTTCCGCTTTCATTCAGCAGCGGAAGCAGACGTTTGTCGGGAAGTAGCACTGCCGATCTGAGCGGTACCGGCCGCTTGCCCGGTCCGGTGATCACACCACAACGCACGCCGCGCACTTCTTCCAGCCACGAAGCAAACTCGCCCGCGTTGCCGATGGTTGCCGACAGCAGGAGTAAACGAATGCGCGGCGGCGTCAGAATGATCGCTTCTTCCCAAACGTGTCCGCGTTCTTCGTCCGCGAGATAGTGCGCTTCGTCGAGCACTACGAGGTCTGCGCTGACTTCGCTGCCGCCGCGCAACGAATCGAACAGTTGATTGCGATAGATCTCAGTCGTGCCGACGATCAGCGGTGCGTCCCCGTTTTCTTTTCGATCGCCGGTCAGGATGCCGACACGCTCGGCGCCAAACTCGTCGATAAACTCCTGGTATTTCGAGTTGGTGAGTGCTTTCAGCGGCGTTGTGTACCACGCGCGCCGCCCGTCAGCTAAAAGACGGCGGATCTCCTCGCGGGCGATCCACGTCTTGCCGCTGCCGGTTGGCGCGGTCACGAGCACGTCTTCGTACTCGAGCATCGCTAGCGCTTCGAGTTGAAAAGGGTCGGGTTTGAACGGGGCCGGCCGCGGTGTTCCGATTCCGTCAAGCAGCTTTATTAAATCCCTTGATTTGGGAAGTGGCCTTCGAGTTGGTTCTGGAATCTGTGTTTTTCTGTGTTTTACCCGCCGCGGCATCGCCGTTATTTTACGACGGAGTTACAATTTCCGTCTCGCAACGCGCCGGCGCGAGCGGGCGTCTAAACGCACTGAAACAAAAAAGGCCGGCAGGCGTTTTCAATTGGGATGACTGAGCTGTTCGAAAATTTTGAGGTAAATCGCGATTCCAAGGTTTCAGTGTTGCTGAAACTGCTGGTGGGTTCGCTTGTACTGCACCTGGCGCTCATCTGGACCGTCGTTTACGTTCCAGCCGTTCGCGATACCGTCAACATCGCCGCCCTGATTGCCAGCACGAAGTGGGTCGACGAAGACTACACCGCCACTCAAATAGGCAACGACGTGCAGATCGTTCAACTTGAAAAGTTTCGCTATCCGGACGGCTATTTCGCACTCGAGAGTCAGGGCTTTGCGAATCCGGCAGTCGCCGCCGCAAACGATCCGTTTGCGCCGAAGATAATCTCGCAGTGGAAAGGATTCGGCCCGGATCCGGAAGCGACACCCTCGCCGAGTCCGGAAGCCAGTCCATCAGCGAGCCCATCAGCATCTAGTTCGGCGAGTCCGTCCGCGTCGGCGTCTCCGTCTGCCGCGACCGCGCAAGCCGGTGCAAGTCCGAGCCCCAGTCCGCTGACGCAGGAAGAAGCCCAGACGGAGCTCGAGAAGCTCGCCGCGCAGAACAATGTCGCGCTGCCCGATGAGAATCAGATCAATAAGAAGCCGCTGAAGGATCTTGCGGTCCACGTAAACGATCTGAAGAACCAGGGCAAACTCGATTTGAACAAACCGTTCAAGGTCGTGATTGAAGCCCAGTTGGATGAGAAGTCGAAACTACAGAATCCGAAATTTGTTGAGCAAGAGGGCGATGCGATCCTGAACGACCTGTTCGGCCGCATGGTCGCCGCGTTGAACGACAGTGGAACACTGATCTTTCTTACCAGGATGGGCGAAGTTAAACCCGGTACGACTGTAAGAATCACACTCAAGCAAGGCGACAAGGAAGTGCTCGCTTCAGTGGAATCGGAAGCGACCTCACCGGCGGATGCGACGGCGGTGGCGAAGAAGCTGAACCTCTATCTTTATGCAGGCGCCCTCGCGCGATCGGGCAAAGACGAAGAGCAATTAATGAAGAACACGATCGCGACGCCCAATGGCAACAAAGTCGTCCTAAACTTTTCTATGCCGCGACAAAGTATTATCGACATGTTGAAGAAACAGGTTGAGCCGCCCAAGCCCGGTGTCTAGTGGTCGCGCGCGCATTTTTTGGAGTAAATTACACAGACTATGAGTTTCGATAAATTTTTAACGAAGGTTTTTGGCAGCAGTAATCAGCGTTTTCTGAAATCGATTGGGCCGATGGTCGCGGAGATCAACGCGCTCGAGCCGGCACTGCAAAAGCTCTCCGACGATGAGTTGCGCGCGCGGACCGCGATGTTCAAAGAGAAGGTCCAACGCGCCGTCGAAGGAATCACCGACAAAGATCGAAGAAAGATACGCGAACGAGAGATTCTCGACGAGCTTCTTCCGGAAGCTTTCGCGACGGTTCGCGAGGCGAGCGTCCGCTCGACCGGAATGCGCCACTTTGACGTGCAGTTGATCGGCGGCATCGTTCTGCACCAGGGAAAGATCGCCGAGATGCGCACAGGCGAGGGCAAAACGCTCGTCGCCACACTGCCTGCTTACCTGAATGCACTGACCGGCCGCGGCGGCGTTCACGTCATAACCGTGAACGACTACCTCGCCTCACGCGACGCCGAGTGGATGGGACAGATCCATCGTTTTCTCGGTCTCGAAGTCGGCTGTATTCAAAACGACATGGATGATTTCGAGCGGCAAGCAGCGTACGCTGCCGACATCACCTACGGTACCAACAACGAATTCGGTTTCGACTACCTGCGCGACAACATGAAGTTTGACCTCGCCACTTGCGTGCAGCGTGGTCACTACTTCGCCATCGTCGACGAGGTCGACTCGATCCTGATCGACGAAGCGCGAACGCCGCTGATCATATCTGGTCCATCTGACGAAGCGACGGACAAGTATCGAAACGCCGACGCGATCATTCCGCACCTCGACAAGGGCGAAGACGTCGACGGGAAGAAGACCGGCGATTACGTTGTCGATGAGAAAGCCCACACCGCAGTGCTGACCGAAGAAGGCGTCGAGAAAGCAGAGCGACTGCTCGCCGTCGGCAATCTCTACGATCCTTCAAACATGGAGTTGCTCCATTGCGTCGAGCAGGCGTTGAAGGCACACACGCTTTACAAGCTGGACCACCAGTATGTGGTTCAGGATGGCGAAGTGATCATCGTCGACGACTTCACCGGCCGCTTGATGAAGGGCCGCCGCTGGTCCGACGGTCTGCACCAGGCGGTCGAAGCGAAGGAAGGCGTCGTAATCGAGAAAGAGAACCAAACACTCGCGACGATCACGCTGCAAAATTACTTCCGCCTCTACGAAAAGCTCTCTGGCATGACCGGTACCGCGGAAACGGAAGCCGCGGAGTTCGCCTCGACGTACAAGCTCGACGTCATCGTTATCCCGACGCACATGCCGATGGTCCGCACGGACTTCTCCGACGTGATCTATCGCACGTTGCCGGAGAAGTGGGACGCCGTGATCGAAGAGATCAAGGAGTGTTACGAGAAGGGCCAGCCCGCGCTGGTTGGTACCGTTTCAGTCGAGAACTCGGAACTGATCGCGCGTCGACTGACGAAAGAGAAAGTGCCGCACAACGTGCTCAACGCGAAGTATCACGAGCGTGAAGCCGAGATCGTGGCCCAGGCCGGACGCAAAGGTTCAGTGACGATCGCGACGAACATGGCCGGTCGCGGTACCGACATTCTGCTCGGCGGCAATCCCGATTTCATGGCGCGCGAGTTCTTGAAGAAGGAAGAGATCGATCCCGACGACGCGACTGAGGATCAGTGGCAGACGGCTTTCGCCCGCGCGAAACGGATCGTCGAAGACGAGCACAAGGAAGTCGTCGCGCTCGGCGGCCTGCACATCGTGGGCACTGAACGACACGAATCGCGTCGCATCGATAATCAGCTTCGCGGACGTGCGGGACGCCAGGGCGACCCTGGATCGTCGCGGTTCTTCCTCTCGCTCGAAGACGATCTGATGCGCATCTTCGCCGGCGATAAAGTGAAAGCGCTGATGCAGAGGTTGGGCATGGAGGAAGGCGTGGCGATCGAGTCGAAAATGGTTTCGAAGCGAATCGCAGCGGCGCAGAAATCGGTCGAAGGCCGCAACTTCGAAGCTCGCAAGCACCTGCTCGAGTATGACGACGTCATGAACAAGCAGCGCGAGACGATCTACGGTCTGCGTCGTCAATTGATGGAAGAACCGGACCAGCGCGATTACCTGTTGGGTGATCCGCCGCAGGCCGGTGTTGCTTTCGACTTGTTGTCAGACATCACGCGGCAGTACCTGAATCCCGACGTGTCGCAAGACGATTGGGACGTCGAGAATTACAAGATTCAGATCAAGACCATCTACGACCTCGATGTCGATCGCGAGGGTCTCCAACTGCTGAACATGACGTCGCCGGAAGTTGTCGATGCGATCTGGGAACGGCTCAAAGTCAACTACGAACGGAAAGAACAGCAAATTGGGCCGGAAGCGATGCGCACCTACGAGCGCATCATCATGCTCAACATCATCGACGCGCAGTGGAAGGACCACCTGCTGTCGCTCGATCACCTCAAACAAGGCATTGGTCTCGTCGGTTACGGTCAGAAAGATCCGTTGGTCGAATACAAGAAGCAGAGTTTCGACCTTTTCCAGGAGATGCTCGACCGCATCGATACGACGACGATTCGATCGCTTTTCAATCTGCAAGTCGTCGCGGAACAACCTCCCGAATCGTTGCAGCAAAGGCGACTCGCTGCGCGGCGACAGGCAGCGCTGCGTTTCACTGGTCCAAACCAGGGAGCTGCGCCGGCGGGCGAGGAAGACGGCAAGGTCAAAACCGTCGTCCGGGATCAACCGAAGGTCGGACGCAACGAGCCGTGTCCATGCGGCTCGGGCAAGAAATACAAAAAGTGCCACGGCATAAACGCCTGATTCATCGCGGCACTCATTCATAACTCATGAAACTGACTCAAATCGCCCGCTTGAGGATGTTGACTATTGCGGCGATCGTTTTGACGGTCGCCGCTAGTAACGTCGCCGGTCAAGGTCTAAAACCGATTGCGAACCCCGAACTGGCACCCGCCGCTCAGTTGATTCGTCAGGGCGATAGCAAGAAGGCCCGCGAACTTCTAAAAAAGGCCGTTAAGAAAAACAAGACAGACGGTGAAGCGTGGTACTACCTCGGCATCGCGCATCTCCAACTAAACGACTTCAAGAAGGCGTCCGACGCTTTCAAGAAGGCCATCGAAGCCCGGCCTGATCTCGCGCCAATGGCCCACGCGGGCTACGCCTACGCTCTCGTGTTGCGAAACGAACTCGACAAAGCAGTGATATCCGCAAACACGGCGCTGAACCTTGACCCTAAGAACATCGAGGCGCTGTACACGCTCGCAATCGTGGACCTTCGCCGTGGCGCAAGATTAGAAGCGATCAGCAAGGCGGATACGGTTATCGCATTGAAAGCCGATTTCGCGGCTGCATATTTATTGAAGAGTCAGGCCTTTCTTAGCTCCGGAAGCTCGATGTATCCGTTTTCAGTGCCGAAGGAGGAACGGCAGCTTCGGTATCGCAACGCGGCTGATGCTCTCGAGAAATATTTGCAGTTCGAAACCGACCCGTTCGTGACTGCAGTTTGGAAGGAGCAGTGGGAAACTTTAAGGGTCCATGCGGGAGCTAGCGGAGAACCCATCATCACTGGCCGCGAGGTTACGACGAAAGCCAGGCTGATCAGCAAACCCGAACCCGCTTACACGACGAAGGCACGCAACGAGCAGATTGTCGGCACGGTCGTGTTGCGGTGCGTGTTTGCGTCGGATGCGACCGTCAAATACATCCTCATAGTACAGTCGTTGCCAGGCGGTCTTACCGAGCGAGCGGTAGAAGCAGCGAAGAAGATCAAATTCATTCCCGCTACTCGCGATGGAAAACCCGTTTCGATGTGGATGCAGCTCGAATACAACTTCAACCTGTACTAACCGCGCCTGGTCCAGTTATCGCGTGACCTCCGAAATCACTTCCACCAATCCTGTCGTCGCAGCAATCATCAGCGGCAAAGCACCGCAACCCGCACGTCTCGCCGCGGCGCGTGGGATGCTTCCGCTACAACAGAGTGATCTATTGGAAGTGCTCGTCGCCTTAGCCACCAGCGACGATCAGCAGATCTCAGCGGCGGCCACTGAAACGCTTAACGCGGAGACTCCAGACAATCTCTTAGTCGCGGCCAAAGCTCCTGACACGTCGCCGAACGTGTTGGCCTATCTTGCGAGTCAAGCCGCGGGCACACACGAAGTTCACGAAGCAACGATTCTCAACAACCGCACGCCGGATCAAGCGATCGCGAAGTTGGCATCGACGACAGCTAACGGATCGCTGCTCGAACTGATCGCCGTCAACCAGCAACGACTCGTTCGCTGTCGCGAGATCATCGACGCGATACTCGCGAATCCCGCGCGCAGTGGTGAAGCCGAGCGACGTGCGACGGAAACGCGCAAAGAGTTTTTCGAAAAAGAGCGTGGCGCGCGTCAGATCGCCGACGAGTTGCGCGCGCGTGGTCAAAATGCGGCTGCGGAGTTTTTCGAGTCCGCCGACTTAACGACGCCGACAGGCGAGTTGAACTTCGACGACGCGTGGCTGATCGCGCAGCACATCGAAGTCTCCGACGCGGACCTCGACGATTCGTGGCTCCCGGCTGAACGTTATGAAGAGCTGTTACCGGAGACGGCTGAACAGAGCGCCGCGAATGCTCAACGCGTTATCGAGAACGAGCGACTCGAAAGCGGTGAAGTTTCGCCTGAACGTGTGTCGCTGATCCGGAAGATCATGTTCATGAACGTGAAGGACCGAATGAAGCTGGCGATGAAGGGCGACCGCGAAGCGCGCGGCATTCTGATCCGAGATTCAAACAGAATCGTGTGCTCTGCGGTGGTGAAGAACCCGCGCATCACGGAACAGGAAATCGAAAACATCTCCGCCATGCGGACCGTCGCAAACGAAGTGCTGCGGCTGATCGCAATGAATCGAGCCTGGGCCAGGTCATACACGATCATCCATAACCTCGCGCGCAACCCGCGGACGCCGATACCCACCGCGATGAGTGTCCTGCTGCGAATCAGGACCAAGGACCTTCACCAAATCACACAGAACCGAAACGTTTCCGAGACGGTGCGCCGGCAGGCCCAACGGTTGGCCCAGGCACGGTCTGGTGAATAAATCCACGATTTTCGGGCAGGGTGTTACAAGAGTTTTGCGAAATAGTTAATAATGTCCTTGACAGGTTACAGATTAATCGTATAATTTCGCACAAGTTCATAGCCAGATACCTTGCTGTTTTGAAATTGTGTTGGGGTGTTGGACGGGTTAAGGCGCGGACGCTTTATTTATTCGGCATTATTCTCCGCCCGCTAATGAGCCGCCCGATTGAGTCGTTTCGCAGTTTTGACGATTCCATGCTTTTGTCCGCCACCCTGATTTGCCCGAACCTGCCCGTAAAGTTTCGCCCCGCAAGTTCATTTGAACTGGCGGGGCTCCTCTCTTTTTACGTCTGAATTTTTTAGCTAGTCTTTGCCGACGGCCTCGAATACCTCAAGCGGTGCTGAACTCACCGTTGCCGGCTCTAAATCGACGGCCTTTCCGCACATTCGAGCAAAAAGCAGTTCGTATTGATCGACGACCCGGCCCCAATCGTAGTTGCTGCGTATCCGCATTTGCGCACGGTGACGATAGGCGTGCACTAGCGACCCATCGCGCAAAACACGCTGTAACTTCTCCGTTAAATCAAACTCGTCCTGGTACGGAACCCCGGCGTCTCCGACGACTTCGAGGTTCTCCGGAGTCGCGAGTGTGAGTACGCAGTTGCCGTAACCCATCGCTTCGAGCAGCGCGGGATGCGTGCCGCCGACTTCCGTCGCGTGGACGTAACAGTAGGCATTCTGCTGGAGTGCCCGATAATCCTGCCCGAAGACGAAACCCGTGAAGACGATCCGCTTGTCGCCGCGTGCGCGGGCTTTCAGGTCTTCGATGTAGTGCTCGGCATAAGGCGCGTCGCCGACGACCAGCAACCGATACGCTGTTCGGACTTTTTTGAACGCTTCGATTACGAGGTGCGCGTTGTTTTCCGGTTCGAGTCGCGAAACGTAAAGTACGTACCGGTTTGGCTCGACTCGCCATTTCCGCACCAGTTCACGATCCGGTCGCCGTTCGACTTCACTTCCGTACGCGATCATCGTCGACGGTGCGTTGTGTTGCGCCAGGTAGTAGTCCTGGATCACTTGCGCGTCGGTCACCATCTCGTTCGGCAACAGCGTCGACAAATACTCGGCGAGTTGGTAGTAACGACGGCCCAGCCAGTTCCACTTCTTGCGTTTGTGCTCGAGTCCATCGACGTTGATGGCGACTGGTGTTCCGGTCAATCGCAAAATCGGCGAGAACGGCGCGTTAGCGGCGTTGCAGATTAATGCTGCGTCGAACCGGCCCGAGACCGCGTGAACTGCGGAAAGAAAAGAGTGAACGACAGTGTCGAAGTATTTGTGACGGATGGTCGGCAGCACTTTCAGCCGAACTCCGTGATACTCCATCTGTCGCGGTGAAACGTAGTGCGCGCGGCAATAAACCGTTACCTCGTGACCGCGGGCCACGAGTCGTGTTGCGAGATGTTCCGCGAAGGTTTCAAATCCGCCATAGCTGGCGGGGATGCCGCGGGTGCCAAGGATAGCGATGCGCATGGTCCAATATACTTATACCCGTGTTCCCACTTGTTGGTAAATCTCCAGCGTCTGCCGAGCCGTTTCGCGCCAGTCGAACATTTCGGCCCTGTTGCGACCTTTGACGCTCAACTCCCCTCGAAGGACTGAATCATTTATCAAGGTTTCGATCGCCGCTGCGATCGACGACACATCAAAAGGATCGACTGTCAACGCTGCGTCGCCTACTACTTCCGGCAGGCTGGTCTGGTTACCTACGATCACTGGCGCGCCGCACTTCATTGCCTCCAACGGCGGCAAACCGAAACCCTCAAAATACGAGGGGTAAACAAAACACAGCGCTCCTGAATACAACGACGGCAGATCAGTTTCAGGTACGTAGCCCGTCAAGATAACGGAATCAGTTACTCCTGTTTGTTCGAGAGCGCGCAACGTGTCGTCGTAAAGCCAAGCACACTTTCCAACCAGGACCAGTTTAGGCAACTCAGTTTGGGCGAATTTACCCCGCAGCGAAGCATAAGCCTTTACGAGACGTGCCAGATTTTTGCGGGGCTGAATAGAACCGACCGAGAGAATGTATGGTCCGTCTATCCCGTAATTGTGTCGCACTCGTTGCAGTTCCCTGACATCTTCCACTGGGGAAAAATGTCGCGGTGCAGCGAGTGGAATCGCCGCGACGCGGGAAGGTTCGATACCGTAGGTAGAGATCACGTCGCGTCGTGTGTGCTCGGAGAGCGTAAGGATCCGCGCCGCGCGGCGCGCTGAATGCCGCACCGTCAGTCGAAGCTGCGTGCGGCTGCGGCGCCGAAATGTTTCCGGCAGATGTTCGAACGAGAGATCGTGAATGCTGACTACCACCGGACACGGACAAAACGGGGGCGCCGTGAACTGGACGTGCAGCACGTCGACTGGATGCTTTCGCAGCTCGGCGCTGAGTGTCAGTGGTATGCGGATTAACGGTGTGTGAGGAAGCGTGGTGCGGACTTTGAAGTTGGGCCAGCGCTGGTGGAAACGATCGCGGGCTTCAGCCGTTGTTACATAGAGTGTGTAATCATTAACTTCATCGATCTGCGCGAGCGATTCGATGAGATTAACGGCGTAGCTTTCGTTTCCTCCGAGCTTGGTGCCAACTGAATGAGCGTCGATTGCGATACGCAAGGCTGCAGCAGAAACACGGATTTAAATCACAAGATCTACTTCGACTTGCCGGCGCCCGTGGCCTGTGAGTCTTCCGACTGCTGGCCACGAGTGTCGCGCTCGCGGATGCGGGCCGCTTTGCCACGCAAGCCGCGCAGGTAATAGAGCTTGGCCCTGCGAACACGGCCGCGCTTCACGAGATCGATGTGATCGATGATGGTGGCGTGCAACGGAAAGATACGCTCGACGCCGACGCCGAAGCTCGTCTTTCTAACGGTGATCGTTTCGCGCGCGCCGCCGTGCTTGCGAGCAATGACGACGCCTTCGAACGCCTGCAATCTTTCCTTCGTTTCAGATTCCTTGATGCGCACGTGAACGCGGACCGTATCGCCCGGCTGAAACTGCGGGATGTTTTTCCGCAACTGGGTCTTTTCAATGTTGTCTAAACGATTCATCTCTCAAAACTCCTTATGATTGCAATAAATCAGGGCGGTTACGCCGCGTTTTTGTTAGCGCCGCTTCTTTGCGCCAACGTTCAATCTCCGCATGATTGCCGCTCAACAAAACATCCGGCACTTTCATGCCTCTGAATTCGGGCGGCCGCGTGTACTGCGGATGGTCCAACAGCCCTTCCGAAAAAGATTCAAATACCGCCGAGGTTTCACTGCCCAAGGCTCCGGGTAACAACCGGACGATAGCGTCGACCACAACCATCGCCGCCGGTTCACCACCGGACAAAACATAATCGCCGATCGAGATCTCGTCGGTCACTAATGCTTCGGAGACACGCTCGTCGACGCCTTCGTATCGACCGCAAATCAGCACAATCCGCGCGGCGCTTTTTGAAAGATCCTGTGCCAGCGACTGCGAAAACGTTCGCCCCTGTGCCGACAACAAAACGACCCGCATCTCCGGCGTGAAATCCTCTTTCCGGGAAAATCCGGTCAGCGCTTCGACTGCGGTGAATATCGGTTCGGGCTTCAAAATCATCCCGTCGCCGCCGCCGAAGGGACGATCGTCGACGACGTGATGCTTGTCCGTGGTCCACTGTCGCAGATCGTGCGCGTGGATGTCGACGAGTCCGGCGTTGCGCGCTCGTCTCACGATTCCACAGTCGATCGCTTCGCGAAAGAACTCGGGAAAGATCGTGATGATATCGAAGCGCAGCATCTCAAAGATCCAAAAGTCCTTCCGGCGGATCGACCACGATCGTCTTGGCCGTGGGGTCGATCTTCACCACGATCGGAGCAGCTAACGGGACCAGCCGTTCCTTGCCGGCGTCGTCGCCGATTACCAGCACGTCCGTGCCGCCCGTTTTCATCACCGAGCGGACCTGCCCGATGCTTTCGTCACCGACTTTAACGGTGCATCCTTCCAGTTCCCAATCGTAAAACTCGTCTTCTTCGAGTTGAACGCGATCAGACTCGGGAACGGCGAATTCGGATCCGATCAATCCGCGCGCGGCGTCGATGTCGTCGTAGCCGCTGATTTTCAAAACGACGCGGTCTTTCTGAAACCAGAACTCCTCGATGCTTGCGGTTTTCTGTTCGCCGCCTGGCGAAACAAGGACCACTTCGTCGAGGTCCGCAAACCGTTCGGGAAAGTCCGTCAGGAGTTCCGCTACTACTTCACCTTTCAACCCGTGGGTCTTCACGGCTCGCGCGATTAAGACCAGATCCGAGCCGGCTTCCGGCATATCGTTTACTCCACGATTTCCAGGAGATAACGACGATTCTTCTTCGTGCCGGCTATCCTTGCCAGCGATCGCAGGGCGCGTATCGTCTTCCCTTGCTTGCCGATAATCTTGCCGACGTCATTCTGCGCGACACGCACTTCGATCAACGTCGTACCGTTCTTTTGATCCACTTCACGAACGTCAACATTGTCGGCCTCGTCGACCAACGCTTTGACGATCATTTCAATGGCATCGCGCATGATTTATACAAGAAGACGTCTGGCCCAAAACGGCGCTCGCGAGCCTGGGCGCCTTAGGCTTGAGCTTCGGCGGCAGCCGCATTAGCGGCTTTGGTGCTGGCCTTGATCAGCCGGTTCACGGTGTCAGTGGGTTGCGCACCTTTTTCCAACCAGTAATTGACGCGAGTCAGGTTGAGTTTGATCTCGGCCGGGTTACGGGTCGGGTTGTAAGTGCCCAAGTTCTCCAGGTAAGCCCCGTCGCGTTTGGACTGTTTCTCTTTCACGACGACACGGTACGACGGGCTCTTCTTTGCCCCGGTGCGCATTAACTTGATAGCTAACAAATCGTTCCTCCTTCATCCGTGTCCTCAGAACACAGACATCTGTCTTTCTATTTCCTTCGCTTCTTTCGTTTCTTCTTATGTTTCTTCTTCGACGGCCCAACTGGACCGGCCGGAAGTTGCGGCATCTCGCCGTCGTCGCCGGAAAACCCGGCCATGTCAGGCATTCCGGTCATCTTCCGCAGCATTTTGCTTTTCAAACCACCGCCGCCGAACAATCCGGAACTGGAGAGTTGGCGCATCATCTGTCGCATCTCGACGTACTGCTTGATGAGCTGATTAACGGAGGCTACGTTTGTGCCGGAGCCCCGCGCGATGCGTCGTCTGCGGTTTGCATTCAGGATTCGATGATCGTTTCGTTCTTCCCACGTCATCGAGTCGATAATGGCTTCGGTGCGCTTCAGTTCCTTCTCCATCATCGCCGACTGCTCGTCGTTCAACTGCGGCATTCCCATGCCGCCGAGAAGCTGGTCGGGCAACAACTTCATGATCTTTGAGAAAGAGCCGAGCTTCTTGACCTGGCGCAACTGCGAGCGAAAGTCGTCTAACGTGAACTCGTTCTTCTGAAGCTTCTTGAGCTGCTCTTCCGCTTCTTCCTGGTCGACCTTCGCCTGAACCTCTTCGATCAGCGACAAAACGTCGCCCATACCGAGGATTCGTTGCGCGACGCGGTCGGGATAAAACGGCTCGAGGGCATCGTAACGCTCGCCGACTCCCACAAACTTCACCGGCTGACCGGTAACTTGTTTGATGGAAAGCGCGGCGCCTCCGCGTGCGTCGCCATCCATTTTCGTCAGGATCACACCCGTGATGCCGACGCGGCGATGAAACTCTTCCGCCGACCGAACCGCGTCTTGACCGGTCATGGCATCGGCGACGAAGAGAATCTCGACGGGACGCGTTTCGGTCTTGATCTGGACCAGTTCTTCCATCAGCTCGTCGTCGATGTGCAGCCGTCCGGCCGTGTCGATGAGCAGCGTGTCGAACCCGGTCTGTTGCGCGTGTTTTTGCGCTTCGCGGACGAGCGTCAGCGGGTCGTTGCTTTCCGGATATTCAAAGATCTGCTGGCCAGTCGCCTTGGCGATGACCTTCAACTGTTCGCGCGCAGCAGGCCGGTAAACGTCAACCGAAAGCAAGAGCGGCTTTCGCTCCTGGTTCTGCGCGAGCCAGCGCGCAATCTTTCCGGTAGAAGTTGTTTTGCCCGAGCCTTGCAGGCCAACTACCATCACCGTGTTTGGCAGTTGTTTCGTAAAAACGAGCCGCGAAGACTGGCCGCCGAGCAATTCAACCAGCTCGTCGAAAACAATCTTGACGACTTGTTCTGAAGGCTTGAGTTCCTGCCAAACCTGCTGGCCTTCGGCCTTCTGTTGGACAGACGCTATAAAGTCTTTGGCGACTTTATAGTTGACGTCGGCTTCCAGCAGCGCGAGCCGGATCTCTCTCAGCGCGGCGTCGACGTGCTCCTTTGTCAACACGCCTTCGCCTCGGAGATTCTTTAAAGTGCGCTTTAATTTATCCGAGAGCGACTCAAACATAACTCTAGGCGAAGTTCCGTGCTGCAAACGGAAACGGGAATAATAGCGGCCGAGTTTTGGGGTGTCAAGGCGAGTGGCAGCATGGTCCGTGGCCGCTAAACTATGCCTTTTGAAAAGTTTAATGACATTTATCTTAAAACTGTCACGAACACCTGTACGCCTGTCGTTGCATGTGTTAAATTCACCACCGATAACACGTTTGCGGCTACCGTAGTCAAAAAGCAGATTTGAAACGGTTCCCTCCCATCAAACAAAACGCGTTGAAAAGTCGGCTTGATTGATCTTTTATAGGTACTAAATGGATAAACGTGTGGGTCACGGGCCCCCAGGCCGTGATCAGCAAAAGCCCCTTAACGAGAGAGGTGTGGTCGATCTCGCCGATGCCCGTGTGAGAATTCGATCCCGCCCCAAGCCCTCAAATGAGTCGTTGCTTCGTGAGCTTGACGAAATCCGCTCACTGCTGGACCAGGGCCTCTCTACCGAAGCCAAGCAGCGTCTCGCCACGCTGATCTCCAACGCACGAAACTTTCCTTCCGTGCTGGCGCTGGCGCGTTGTGCGCTTTCTACCGCGCTCGAACAGCAAGGACATTACCGCGATTCGCTCGCGGCGGTGTCGATGTATGAGTCGCCGGAGTCGCGCGCGAAGCTCGACCCGCAGACGGTCAGCTATCTGCGCGTTCAGATCGGGCTGGGTTACAACTACAACGGCGATCATCCAAAGGCGATCGCGATGTTGCAGGCGACCTTGCGCGAGTACGCAGAAAGCGGTGGCGTAAACCTCGGCCCAATTTACGGCGCGCTATCGCGGACATATCGCAGTATTAGTGAGTATCCGATCGCGCGCGATTTTGCGCAGCGCGCTCTTGAAAGTTTCCGCCAGAGCGGCGAATGGCGCGGGCTTGCCGATTCGTATTTCGGCATGGGTCTGTCAGAGGTTTACGAAGGCAACTACGAATCAGGTCTTGAGAATTTCCAACAGGCGTTGAAGCTAATTGGCGACCGCCCGGCTGCGCATTCGCTGGGTCGGATCTACGCGAACATGGCCGGCGCTTGTTGGTTCTTGAAGCGTCCGCAAGAAGGCATCGACCACCTCAAGAAGGCGATCAATTACTACGAGCGGACGGACCACAAGACAAACGCCGCCGACGGTTACAACAATCTCGGCATCAATCTGATCCTGATCGGGCAATGGGATCGCGCGCAGGAAGCATTGGATCGTGCGCTGTCGTTGGCGAAAGAGGTCGACGAGCGCGGCGCGAAAGTGCCGATGATCCTCGATTCGTTGGGTGAGTTGCACATGCTGCGCGGCGATCTGGATACCGCGAAAGAGTATCTGACGCAGGCTGTCGCGCTGGCGACTGAAAACGGAAACAAGTGGTATGCGGGTCAGGCGTTGAGAACACTCGGCCGCTGTTGTATCGCGCTCGACGATCCGGCGACAGCGTTAGTCAAAGCGAAAGAAGCACTCGCACTCGCTGAACAGATCGGGGACCGTCAGGCCATTTGTGAATCATGGCTCATCGCCGCCGAAGCACATCTCCAAACACGCGAATTTGACGAATGCGCCGCGGAATTGCAGCGAGTGAACGACGAGACCACCGACTCAGCTACCGACCTCGGTTTCACTGGAGAGTCGCACCGGTTGAACGGCATGCTAAACATGGTGCAAGGCGATGCCGGCGCTGCTGCGCAACATTTCGGCAGCAGTGTTTCGATCTTCGACATGCTCGGCGATCGTTATCGCGCGGCCCGCGCGCACCTCGAGTTGGGTCGTGCTTATACGAAGATTCTGCCCGAGCGTGCTGGCGAACATCTGAGTCGCGCGTTGAATACGTTCCGTGAACTAGGCGCGAAGATCGACCTCACGCGTGCTGAAGAAGAGTTGAAAGATCTCGCCCGCGCGACTCCGGAGCGAGCGCAGGAGCAATCGGCGCTGACGCAACTGTTGACGTTGCGTTTGGCGGAAGCGGTTGCGTCTCGTGAGCTTTTGCTGCGCGAGCTTGCGGCCGTTATGCGTCAGGAAACGGGCGCGCAACGAGTGATCATCACGGAGCGTGGCGAACATCAGGAGCCGCGCGTTGTTGTAGCGATGGGTTGTACGCCTGCTGACAGCGTGAAGATCGCCGTGGACCTCGATCAACTTCAAGACGAAGCGGACCGACAGAAGTATTCCCGAAAGAACGACGTCGAGTTGATCGTGCTCAGGTCGTCGAATGCTCCGCCGGCGTTGATGTATCTTGCGCCGCGTAATCGTTCGACGTTGCCGAAGGGGATCGCGCTCGAACCGTTGCTGCGTGTCGTTGAGCTCGGCATGGACGTGTGCGCTCTTCGCGCGGGCGCGAACAAGAGCGGCGGACACGAGAACGCCGACGAGTTGGCCGGCACGAGTTTGATGCCCGGGTTTATCCATTCGAGTCCGGCGATGACGCAACTGGTCGAAGAAGTTCACAAGATTCGTTCGTCAGATGTGACGGTGCTGGTGACGGGCGAGTCGGGAACCGGCAAGGAACTGGTTGCGCGTGCGATTCACGCGATCTCGTCGCGGCGGGCGAAAGTGTTTGTGCCGTTCAACTGCACGGCGGTGCCCAAGGAGTTGTCGGAAGGTTATCTGTTTGGTTACCGACGTGGCGCGTTTACCGGCGCGGTTTCAGATTCGCAGGGTGTGATTCGCACCGCGGCTGGGGGAACGTTGTTCCTCGACGAAGTGGGAGATCTGCCGCTGGACGTGCAGCCGAAGCTGCTGCGCTTTCTTCAGGAAGGCGAGATTCAGCCGCTTGGCGAGCAACGGCCGAGCAAGGTCGACGTGCGCATTATCGCGGCGACGAATACGGACCTTGAAGAAATGGTGGCCCAGGGTCGTTTTCGCGAAGACCTCTATTATCGGTTGAACGTGATTCGGCTGCGGGTGCCACCGCTGCGCGAGCGTCGCTCGGAGATACCGACCATCGTCAACTATTACGTCAATCACTACTCCGCGAAGTTTGGCCGCAAAGACATCCAGATCACGCCGCAGGCCGTGGACCTGTTGATGGTGAGCGACTGGCCGGGCAACGTGCGGCAACTGTGCAATGAGATTCAGCGCACCGTTGCGCGTGCGGAAGATGGCGCGGTGATCACGCCTGAACAGCTTTCGCCTGAATTGAAACGCACCTCCTCGCCGACCGCGCCCTCAGCGGCGTCGATCGCGGCGATGCCCTCGTCGTCGAGTCTGCAAAGTACGGGTACGCTTGCGGAGGCCTTGGCGGAAGTCGAGCGTAGGATGATTGCCGATGCTCTACGGCGTCATGGTGGGAACATCTCGCGGGCCGCTCGTGAACTCGGCCTCACGCGGCGCGGTCTGTATCTAAAACTCGAGCGCCACGAGTTGAGCGTCAGCGCCTAGAATTCCCGTTAATTCCTGTAAGTCTGTGGTTCTCAAACAACCACTGCCGTTTTGCGTTGCGCGATTTCCTGGGCGATGTTGGAGATTTTGTTGATGTCGAAGGGCTTCGCGATGACCCAGTCGGCGTTGACGGCGTTGCGGGTCTGAACGCTGATCGCATCGGCCCAACCACTCACGATGGCCAGCGGGATCGTCTTCGAACGTTCGCGTATCTCCGTGACCAACTCCCATCCGCTCATGTCCGGCATGCCGATGTCTGTAAACACTGCGTCAAACTTACCTTCATACTGATCGAACAGCGCCAGTGCGACTTCGCCGCTCGGCGCCGAAATCACTTCGCAACCTTCGGCCTCCAGCGCCTCGATTAAGACTTCGCGTACGTGAGTCTCGTCGTCGACTACGAGCACGCGCATCCTGTCGTCGCTAGTTGAGATTCCAGCCGTGAGCAGGTTCTGTCCAGCGTTCGTAACGGCCGGAGTGACTTTTGGCAGCGAGATCTTGAACGTGGTGCCACGTGCGGTTTCGCTCTCGACTTCAATCGAGCCCTCGTGCCGGCGGATGATACCGAAGCTGACGGCGAGGCCCATGCCCGTGCCGGCTTTGCCTTTCGTCGTAAAGAACGGATCGAAGAGTCGCTGTTTGACTTCGGACGTCATGCCGGTGCCGGTGTCCGTGATGGACAGCACGACGCGGTCGCGAGTTTCCTGCGCGGCGACGCGCACTTCGCCGCCGGACGGCATCGCGTCGACGGCGTTGTAGATCATGTTCACGAGCACTTCGCGGAGCTCGACCGGGTCGCCCTTGACGAACGCCTGGCAGTCGGCGTGAAGCGCGAAGCGAATCGGGGCGAATTCCGAGCGCGACTCCCAGCGTGGCCGGGTCATTTCGCAGGCGTCCTTGAGCAGCTCGGCGACGGAGATTGTCTCGAACTCGCGGCTTGGGCGTTGGCGGGCGAAGTCCTGGATGCGGCGGATGATATGGGCGCCGTCTTCAGCGCTCTTGATGATCAGCTCGAGGCCCGCTTCGACTTTGCCGGGGTCGTTGCTGTTGCGAAGGATAAGTTGGGCGCGTCCGAGGATGCCGGTGAGGGTGTTGTTTACGTTGTGGGCGACGCCGAAGGAGAGTTCGCCCAAAGCGGCCATTTTCTGGGCGTGAATCTCTTGTTCGCGCTGGGCGACGTGTCGGGTGTGGGCGGCTGCGATTTGTTCGAGGCACTTTCGTAGGCGCTCTCTTGTGGCATGTTGTTGCGAATTTGCGAGCAACTGGTTCGCTTGCGCCCCGATCTCTCGCCGCTCATCGTCGGGGAGCTGATCGCACATTTCCTCGATGAGAATGAGTAGCGCCCTTCCCGCACTTTCGCGGTCTCCACAGCGCTCCGCGACCCGGCGCGC
>Ga0111538_10001782_pt1 | contig 30231 bp, 22 predicted proteins | sample SoiMethybrSBSTD1_FD_79669 | JGI IMG/M metagenome (GOLD analysis project Ga0111538, IMG submission 79669) | Bulk soil microbial communities from a Populus tree surrounding site in Tennessee, USA - Soil MetaG P. TD hybrid SBSTD1 (version 2)... | ecosystem: Environmental > Terrestrial > Soil >... | reverse complement strand
GGCTCCGGCGCCACCGATCATGCCGGCGACATGCGTCCCGTGCCCGAAGGGATCGCCGCTGACGCCCGGCTCGGCGGAGACGAGATTGACGCGCGCGACAACCCGCGACCCGATCGCGCTGTGCTGTGAGATGCCCGAGTCGATCACCGCCACGCCGATCCCGGCGCCCTGGTAGCCCGGAGTCCCTCCGAGGCCGAGGAGGCCGGCGGTGCCCTGCCATACCGTGTCGGCGCGGGTGACCTTGTTCGTGATCGCCATGTCCGCGACGACCGGGAGGTCCTTCGAGATGTGGGCGACTGACGAGTCGCGCTTGAGCGCTTCGTATTCGGCGCGTGTCAGATCCAGTGCGGCCGCACCGTCGAGCTCACGCTTGAGTGCGCGAAGCAACCGTCCACGGACCGACTTCAAGCCGACGCCATCCGCCTGCACGATCACGCGCACGCGGTCCGAGCGCAGGTCGTGGAGATCCGGCGACAGGGACGGCAATCGCTGACCGTGCGTCGAGAGGGGCCATGACACCAGCGCCGCCGCGATGACAGCCAGAGAGACGCGGAATCGCACGAGTACGAACTTTGGGAAGAGGGAAGCCACGACAGGCGCAAGAGCAACTTCCGCGCCCTACGGCAGAGTTTCGTGCAACTCTCTGATATGGCGATGGTTAGTGGCCGACGGATGCCTGCGCGTCATTCGCCATCGTGTGCCACCTCGACACAGCGTGTGCGCGGAATTGACGGGTGCGCGTCGTGCTATCCGGCGGCCGGATTGAAACTTAGCGTCTGAGGTCTCGAAACGGAGCACCCTGGCGCAGGATGAGACATGCGCCCGCATCAAAACCCAGGACATCCGATCGCAGCCCGCGGCCCGGGCCCCGTTTTGATCTGACGCGTCTTAGCGGGGCTCGAGGCGGAACGCGATGTACATCAGCGTGCCATCCCGCTCGACCTGGAGGACCGCGGCGTCGTGCGGTTTGAGTTGATCGATCGCCGCTTTCAGCGCGGCGACCGATTCGATCGGCAGGGTGTTCAATGCGTAGATGACGTCACCCGCCTGGAGCTGACCCTGCTGCGAATAGGGTGCCTCACCAGAGACGTTGGCGACCACGGCGCCGCGATCGCGCCGCAAGCCGGGCAACACCTTGGCGATCGGCGGGGTCAGATCGATCGCCATCACGCCGAGCCCGCGGATGTTGTTCTGCGCCGTGATCAGATCGCTCAATCGCGTCGTCGTGCTCTGACGCTCGAATACCGGGACCCGTACCGTCAGGCGCCGATCGCCTCGCAGCACGTCGAGCGAGACCTGCTGGCCGATCGTGCGCGTGTAGATGTTGATCCGGAACTGCCGGCCGTTCTCCATCCGCTTGCCGTCGAGCGTCAGGATGACGTCGCCTGGCTGCAACCCGGCCTTTGCCGCGGGGCCCTCCTCCTCGACGTCCGCCACGATGACGCCGGCATCGGCGGTGAGATTCAGGGCCTCGGCCAGGGTCGCGGTGATGGTCTGCGTGGAGATCCCGATCTCTCCGCGGCGCACGCGGCCGCTCTTGCGGATCTGCTCGAAGATGTTGCGGACGATGTTGCTGGGCGCGGCGAACCCGATTCCCTCGTTCCCGCCCGATTGCGAATAGATCAAGGTACTGATGCCGACCAGCCGGCCCTCGGTGTCCACCAGTGCGCCGCCGCTGTTCCCCGGATTGATCGGAGCGTCGGTCTGGATGTAGATCATCGGGTCTTCAGGCGTGAGCTGGCGGGCCACCGCGCTGACGATTCCGAGCGTTACCGAAGTCTCCAGCCCCAGGGGGCTCCCGAAAGCGAGCACCAGCTGACCCGGACGAAGCGCATCCGAGTCGCCAAACGGGAGCACCGGGAGTGCCTTCGCCTCGACCTTGACCACGGCGATGTCCGTCTCCCGATCGACTGCGACGATCTGCGCCCCGACGGTGCGCCCCCGCCGCCTCAGGATCGAGCGCCCGGGATCACCGCCAACTGCCGCAAAGGGCAGCTCCACCTCGATCCTCGTCGCGTTTTCGACGACGTGCGCGTTGGTGACGATGTAGCCGTCGGCATCCACGATCACGCCGGAGCCGCTGGTCCGCTCGAGGGTCGGCTGCGCGGCCGCATGGGGATCGTCTTCTTCCGGCGCAGCATAGCCGGTGACGAAAATCTGTACCACGCTCGCGCTGACCTTCTGGGAGAGATCCTCGAGCGACCGAGACAAGTCGGTCAACGTGGCGACCGCCGCCGCGGAGCGCTGGGCGAGAGCGAGGGTGGGGGTCAGGAGAATCGCCAGGACGGCGGCTGTGAGGTGACGGGTCATTGCGACTCTATCCCCCGCGCGTATGCATCTCCAGATGCGCATCTTTCTTCAGCGCCGCCAACGGAATTAGCGGCGTCCTGGTGCCCACGCGGACTCGCTCCTCCGCTCCCCGGTCGGCTCGTTGCGACCACACGGTGCGAATCAGGTGCACGAGGTCTTCGCGGGTTGCGCCGGCCCGGAGCGGCCGACGTAGGTCCGTGCCCGCGCTCGCATACAGGCACATCAGCCAGATGCCATCGGCGGTCAGGCGGCTTCGATCGCAGTCCTGGCAGAACGGGCGCGTGGTCGATGCGATGATCCCGAAGGTCGTGCCGTCGGGCAGGGCGAAGCGGTCGGCCGGAGCCGAGCCTCGGCCTGCCAGGGCCGAGACGGGGCCGTAATGCGCCTGGATCTTCTGCAGCATCTCGTCCTGCGAGACCACCGCCTCGCGGCTCCAGTGCGTGGCGCCGCCAACGTCCATGTATTCGATGAACCGCACCTCGGCGCCGACGCCGCGCCCGTATTCGAGCAGGTCAATCAATTCGTCGTCATTCGTGCCGCGCATCACGACAGTGTCGATCTTCAGCGAGGCAAAGCCGGCGCGCTTCGCTGCATCGATCCCGGCGAGCACCGCCGGGTGCTCGTCGAACCGTGTCAGCCGTTCGAAGCGGCGGCGATGCAGCGTGTCGAGGCTGACGGTGATACGGTGCATCCCGGCCTGGCGCAGCGGACCAGCCTTGTCGGCCAGCAGGACGCCATTGGTGGTGAGCGCCAGGTCCTGCACTCCTGGCAGCGAGGCCAGCTGGGAAATGAGAACCGGCAAATCCCGGCGCAGCAGCGGCTCGCCGCCGGTGATGCGAACCCGGTCGGCTCCCATCGCCACGAACGCGCTGGCGATGCTGCTGATCTCCTCGAAGGAGAGCAGGGTCTCGCGCGGCAGCCAGGCGTAATCGGTCTCCGGCATGCAGTAGTGACACCGCAGGTTGCAGCGATCGGTCACCGAAATCCGGAGACTGCGGAGCGGCCGCCCGAAGCGATCGAGGATGGAGACAGCCATCGGGAAAGACGCTTATTATCGCATGCGTCAATTTGCAACCGTCTCTGGAGGGACGCCGTATGTCAGCAGGCCGGGGCTGTGCCGTTCTGATTGTGATTTCGATGCTGGTCGCCGTGCCGCGCGCGCAGGACGCGGCCCCGGCGGCCGCGAAGGCGGATCCACGGATCGATCGGCTGAAGACGGAGGCGGCCGCCGCCGTCGACGGCATGGCCGTGTTCACGCAGCAGATGGTCGACCAGATCTTCAGCTATGGCGAGCTCGGCTTCCAGGAGCAGGAGACGCATCGCTACCTGGTCGACACCCTGAAGAAGAACGGATTCACGGTGGAGGAGGGCATCGCCGGCATTCCGACGGCCTTCATGGCGACCTGGGGTTCGGGGAAGCCCGTCATTGCGCTCGGGTCGGACATCGACGGCATCCCGCAGTCGTCGCAGAAGCCGGGAGTCGCCTACCACGCGCCGCTGATCGAGGGGGCGCCGGGCCACGGCGAGGGCCACAACTCCGGTCAGGCGCTCAACATCACTGCGGCGATCGTGGTGAAGAAGATCATGGAGCGCGAGAAGCTGCCCGGCACGATTCGGATCTGGCCGGGCACCGCGGAAGAGCTCGTCGGCACCAAGGCACATTTCGTCCGCGCCGGATTCTTCAAGGACGTCGACGTCGCGTTGTTCGCGCACGTGGACAACGAGCTCGCGACCTCGTGGGGTGAGCGCAGCGGGACGGGGCTGGTGTCGGTCGAATACTCGTTCCGCGGCGAAACCGCGCACGCCGCGGGCGCGCCGTGGCGGGGCCGGAGCGCGCTCGACGCCGTCGAGCTGATGAACATCGGCTGGAACTACCGGCGCGAGCACCTGCCGCTGGACCATCGCTCGCATTACGTGGTCACCAACGGCGGCGATCAGCCCAACGTCGTTCCGGTCAATGCCTCGGTCTGGTACTACTTCCGCCACACCTCGTACCCGCGAATCAAGGAGCTGTGGAAGATCGGTGACGACATGGCGAAGGCTGCGGCGCTGATGACCGGCACCGAGCTCATGCCCAGCCGCGTCCTCGGCACCGCGTGGCCGCAGCACATGAACAAGACCGTGGCCGAGACCACGTGGGCCAACATCCTGAAAGTCGGGATGCCCAAATGGAGCGACGCCGATCAGACCCTGGCCAAGGCGCTCCAGAAGGAGATCGGCTCGCGCGACCAGGGCCTGAACCTGAACCTTCCCAAGGAGCTGCAGGGCCCGGTGACGGACAACCGCGGCGGTGGTTCGGATGACATCGGCGACGTCTCGTGGAACGTGCCGACGGTCACGCTGCGGTATCCCGCCAACATTCCCGGTCTCCCGGGCCACAACTGGGCGAACGCCATCGCCATGGCCACGCCAATCGCCCACAAGGGGACGACCGTCGGCGCCAAGGTGCAGGCGATGACGATCCTGGACCTGATGATGCAGCCGCAGCTGATCTCGCAGGCGTGGGACTACTTCCGCACGGTGCAGACGAAGGATCAGAAGTACGAGCCGCTGCTCCGTCCCGAGGACAAGCCGGCAATCTTCTTGAACAAAGGGGTGATGGATCGGTACCGGCCGGAGATGCGGAAGTACTACTACGACCCGACCCGCTACAAGACGTACCTCGAGCAGTTGGGGATTGCGTATCCGACGGTGAAGAAGAACTGACGCTCAGATCCGCGGACCGCGAGCGTTTGTTAAGATCTGTCGGATGCCCCCGTCAGTTCGTCCCGCGCGTGGGATGCGGGACTTTCTTCCGCCGGATGTCCGCCGCCGCGAGTACGTCATCGCCATCGTCGAGGAGACTTACCGTCGCTACGGCTTCCAGCCGCTCGAGACGCCTGCGCTCGAGAACATCGAGACGCTGACCGGCAAGTACGGGGAAGAGGGCAACAAGCTCATTTTCAAGGTGCTGCGGCGCGGCGAGCACGAGTCGTCCGGGGAGACCGACCTCGCGCTCCGCTACGACCTGACCGTGCCGCTGGCGCGGGTCGTCGCGGAGCATCGGGGAAAGCTGCCGCGGTTCTTCAAGCGCTATCAGATTCAGCCGGTCTGGCGGGCCGACCGGCCGGCGCGGGGCCGGTTTCGCGAGTTCTACCAGTGCGACGTCGACGCGATCGGATCGCGGTCGATGATGGTCGAGACCGAGCTGTGCTCGGCGGTTGCCGACGTCCTGCAGCGGCTGGGATTCCGCGACTTCGTCATCCGAATCAATCATCGTCGACTGCTGGCGGGCCTGCTCGATGCGGCGGGGGTGGCGTCGGATCTGCACGGGCAGGCGCTCGTGGCGCTCGACAAGATGGACAAGATCGGCGCCGGCGGCGTGCTGCGTGAGTTGCAGGAGCGCGGGATCACCGCCGACGGTCAGCGCGTGCTGGCGGCGTTCGGCGCCGGCACGACGCTGCAGAGCATGCGCGAGTTCGTCGGCGATCGCCAGGAGGCCCAGGGTGCGATCGCGGAGCTGGAGCTGATCTTCAGCCTCGCCTCAGCGACCAGTGCGCGGACGCACCTGCGTTTCGACGTGACGCTCGCGCGCGGGCTGTCGTACTACACCGGCGCCATCATGGAGATCAATGTTCCGGACCTCGCGGGCAGCCTCGGCGGCGGTGGCCGGTATGATGGGCTCATCGGGATGTTCTGTGGCGAGAACATCCCCGCCTGCGGGTTCTCGCTGGGTCTCGAGCGCATCCTCGTGGTGATGGGGGAGCGGGGCATGTTCCCTGCCGGTGTCGACGCCGGCGGCGCCGACGTTCTCGTCACTCAGTTCGAGGGCGAGGACCCCGCCGAAGCGCTGCGCCTGGCCGGAGAACTGCGTCAGGCCGGGCTCCGCGTCGAGGTATATCCGGAGCCGGACAAACTCGGCAAACAGTTCAAGTACGCGAGCGCCGCCGCGATTGCGCGGGTCGCCGTCCTCGGCGCCGACGAACGCGCTCGTGGCGTCGTGACGATCAAGGACATGCGCTCCGGGCAGCAGCAGCCGATCCCCCGGGCCGAACTGCCGGCGCTCCGCCAGGCAGTCTTGCGTGAGGCCTCCGAAGTAGAACCATGAACATTCAACCGCTCGAACAACTCGCCCGCACGCACACGTGCGGGGAGCTGGGACTGGAACACGCCGGCCGGCAGGTCGTCCTGCTCGGGTGGGTGCACCGGCTGCGCGATCTCGGATCGCTCGCGTTCATCGACATTCGTGATCGCCACGGCGTCATGCAGGTGGTCGCACGGGACAACCCGGCGCTGGTCGAGGCCGTCCAATCGCTGCGGCCCGAATACGTGGTGGCGGTGATCGGCACCGTCGAGCGCCGGTCGCCGGAATCGGTGAATCCGAAGCTGAAGACCGGCGAAGTCGAGATCGCGCTGAGCGAGGTGCGGCTCCTCAACGACGCGAAGACCCCGCCGTTCCCGATCGCCGACGAAGGTCCCGTCGCCGAGGACACGCGCCTGAAGTACCGGTATCTGGACCTGCGGCGGTCGCGCATGCAGCGCAACATGATCCTCCGTCACCGGGCGACGATGGAGATCAGGAAGTATTTCGACGAGAAGGGCTTTCTTGAGATCGAGACGCCCATGCTGACCAAGTCGACGCCCGAGGGCGCGCGCGACTATCTGGTGCCCAGCCGCGTCCATCCGGGAGAGTTTTACGCGCTGCCGCAGTCTCCGCAGATCTTCAAGCAGATCCTGATGATCTCGGGGATGGACCGATACTTCCAGATCGTGAAGTGCTTCCGCGACGAGGACCTGCGCGCCGATCGCCAGCCGGAGTTCACGCAGGTGGACCTCGAGATCGCGTTCGCGACCGAGGATCTCGTGTTCGGGACGCTGGAGCCGCTGATGAATCGGTTGATGCGGCTGATTGGACGTGAGGCGTCGTACCCGTTCCGGCGGCTGCCCTATGCGGATGCGATCGCGAAGTACGGCTCGGACAAGCCCGACCTGCGCTGCGGCATGGAGATCGTGAATCTCTCGCCCGCGTTCGAGGCATCGCCGTTTCCGCCGTTCCGGAGCGCGATCGATGCCGGCGGTGAGGTGCGGGGCTTCGTCATTCCGGGCGCCGCGAAGTACTCCCGCCGTGAGACGGACGAGCTGACCGACCAGGCCAAACAGTTCGGTGCCGCGGGGCTGGTGTGGGCGCGCGCACCAGAGGGCACGCCGCAGAGTCCTGCGCTGAAAACAGCCGGGGAGGAGGCGATCCGGCGCGCCCTCGAGATCGCGGCGTGCGGGCCGGACGATCTGCTGGTGATGGCTGCCGGCAAGCACTACCCGACCAGCGTCACGCTCGGTCAACTCCGGCTCCATCTCGCGAAGAAGCTCAATCTGCTGGATCCGGACCGCTTCGAGTTCCTGTGGGTCGTCGACTTCCCGATGTTCGAGTGGCTCGAGGAGGAGAACCGCTACGAGTTCATGCACCACCCGTTCACCGCGCCGCTCGAAGCGGACGCCGCGCGCCTGGAGTCGGATCAGGGCAGCGTGCGGGCCCGGGCCTACGACCTGGTACTGAACGGCAGCGAGATCGCCGGCGGCAGTATCAGGATTCACGATCAGGCGCTGCAGCGGCTGATCTTCAAGCTGCTGAAGATTTCGGACGACGAAGCGAGACTCCGATTCGGCTTCTTCCTCGACGCGCTCGAATACGGGACCCCCCCCCACGGCGGCATCGCCATCGGCCTGGATCGGACCGTGGCGATCCTCTGCGGAGAGCCGTCGATCCGGGACGTCATCGCCTTCCCGAAGACGGCGCAAGCCGTCGATCTCATGGCCGGTGCTCCGTCGACTGTCAATTCGAAACAATTGCGGGAGCTTCACCTCAAGGTGAATTGAGGGTCCGCAGTCCGCGGTCCGCGGTCCGGGAGCGGATGGCAACCAGAGGCAACTCGCCGCTTGTATTTGCCCCCGTTGCCTCGGAGTACCACCGGCTCCCGGACCGCGGGCCGCGAACCGCGGCTCGTTGTGGTACCATTCCAATCCATTCATCACTAAGGAGTTCCCCCCATACCACCCGCTACCGTGATGCGCAAGATTCCGGTGCCCGTTGAGGGTGCCGAATCGCTGTTCGGGAATTACGACGAGAACCTCAAGCACCTCGAAGGGCTCTTCAACGTGCGGATTCGCACGAGCGGGGAAGAGCTGATCGTGGAAGGCGATGCGCCGGATGCGCTGCGCGCCGAGCGTGTGCTCGATCAGCTCGCCAGCCTCATGCGCGGGGGGTATCGGCTGGGGAAAGGGGACGTGAAGACCGCCGCACAGCTGGTGGCACAGGACGAGAACGTCGAGCTCGCGGACTACTTCCTCCGCGGCGCACCGCGGACATCGGGCAAACGCCAGGTGCTGCCGAAGAGCGTCAACCAGCGCCGTTACCTCGATGCCATCGAGAACCACGACATCGTGTTCGGCATCGGACCTGCCGGTACCGGCAAGACCTATCTCGCCATGGCACAGGCGGTGTCGTTCCTGTTGGCCAAGAAGGTCACACGGATCATCCTGGCGCGGCCGGCGGTGGAAGCGGGGGAGAAGCTCGGGTTCCTTCCGGGCGATCTGCAGGAGAAGGTCAACCCGTATCTGCGGCCGTTGTACGACGCGCTCTACGACATGCTCGACGTCGAGCGGGCCGAACGCCTGATCGAGCGCGGAACCGTGGAGGTCGCGCCGATCGCGTTCATGCGCGGCCGGACGCTCAACGACGCCTTCGTCATCCTGGACGAGGCGCAGAATACGACCTCGGAACAGATGAAGATGTTCCTGACCCGCCTCGGTTTCGGGTCGAAGGCCGTCATCACCGGAGACATCACCCAGATCGATCTCCCCACGGGCCGGACGTCGGGACTGGTTGAAGCGATGAAGGTCGTCGGCAACATCGAGGGCATCGCGTTCATCCGGTTCGACGACAAGGACGTCGTGCGCCACCAGCTGGTGCAGCAGATCGTCAAGGCGTACGAATCGTACGGTGGATCCCGACAGTAGACGCGTCAGCGTGACGGTGACCGACGGCCGCGGCCGCCGGATCGCCGATGGCGGGCTGGCGCGATGGCTCGCCGCCGTCCTCCCGGCACGCCTGCGCGGCGAAGTCGCGATCGCGCTGGTCACCGATCCCCATATCCGCAAGCTGAACCGGCAATATCGGGGCAAGGCCTACGCGACCGACGTGCTGTCGTTTCCCGCCCTTCGACCCGGCTCCGCCCTTCGACTCGGCTCCGCCTCGCTCAGGGCAAGCGGCCCAGCCTGGCCTGAGCGAGCGCATGAACAACGCGAGTCGACTGGCCGATTCTTCGGCGACATCGTGATCGCGGCCGGCGTGGCGAAACGCCAGGCCCGCGAGGCCGGGCACTCGTACCAGGCCGAGTTGCGCGTCCTCGCCCTTCATGGTTTCCTTCACCTTCTGGGCTACGACCACGACGCCCCGGACGACCACGGCCGTATGGCCCGGGCAGAGGCGCGCCTGCGCCGACGCGGCGGTCTGCCGATCGGCCTGATCGCGCGGGCCGGAGCCGACCGGTGATCCCAGTCCTCCTGCTGCTGCTCGCCGTGGCCGCGGTCTACGTCGGCACCATCGAGACTGCGTTCAGCACGCTGATGCGGCTGTCGCTCCGGCTGATGGTGGAGCGTGGCGGGCGCGAGGGTCGGCTCGGTTTCTATTTCGACGACCCCATCCGCCTGTTCGTGCCGGCCCGGCTGATTCTCGGCATCATCTTTTCCCTCGCCACCATGGCGATTGCGATCCTGACGCGGCGGACCAACACGTTCCAATCGATTGGCATGTTGCTGCTGTTCGTCGCCATTTTCATCCTGATCTGCGAGCACGTCGTCCCGATGTTCATCGCGCGGCGCGACCCGGAGCGCGTGCTCAAGGTGCTGCTGCCGCCCTTCGACGTCGCCGCCCGTTCCGTCGCGCCGCTGACCAACGCGCTCGTGCGGCTGATCGTCGATGCGCGCCGTGATCGGCACGCGGCGCAGGCCGTGAACCCGGTCGTCGAGGAGCCCCGCGCCGCCCCGGCCGCGGCGCCGGATGCGGCTGAGGATCAGCGGCTGATGGAGGGGGACGAGCGGCGGCTGCTGCAGTCGATCGTCGAGTTCAGCGACACGCTGGTGCGCGAGGTGATGACGCCGCGGCCGGACATCGTCGCGATCATGGAAAACGCCACGATCGCCGAGCTGCGGGCGCTCTTCCGCGAGCAGGAGTACTCGAGGATCCCGGTCTACAAGGAAAACCTCGACAACATCCTCGGCGTCATATTCGTCAAAGACCTGATTCGACTGGCCGACGACGCGAAGGATTCCGACAGTATCCTGCCGCTGCTGAGGCCGGCGACGTTCGTCCCGGAAACCAAGCGCGTGTCCGACCTGCTCAAGGAGTTTCAGCGCAAGCAGGTGCAGCTCGCGATGGTGGTCGACGAATACGGGGGCACCGCCGGTCTGGCCACGCTGGAGGACCTGCTCGAGGAGATCGTTGGCGAGATCCGGGACGAGTACGACGTGGAGGCCGAGCCGGTCGTCGAGGTCGGGCAGGGCACCTACGTTTTCAGCGGCAAGGCGAACTTCGCCGAGGTGCGGGATCGGCTGCACGTCGAGATCGAGCCGGAGGGTTTCGAAACGGTGGGCGGCTACGTCCTGACCCGCGTGGGGCGCGTGCCGTCGGTTGGCGAGACGTTCGAGCTCGACGGGTTGGTCGTCGAAGTCGTGGAGGCCGAACGTCGCCGGATTCACCGGGTCAAAATTCGCCGTGCGGCGCCGGTGGCCTCGGTCGAGACAGAATAATCCCCCAGGGACTGACGCTCGCCAGGGGCTGAAGCCCCAGGCGAACCATCAACAAGAGAAAAACGCTGTGCATCCACACATACGCAGACTTGCCATCGTCGTCACCGTTACGCTGAGCACTGCGCTGTTCGCGCAGTCCCCGGCGCGTCCCGCCGCATCCGGCGCGGACGCCATCAAGCTGCCGTTTGAAACTTACGCGCTGCCGAATGGCCTGACCGTGATCCTGTCGCCGGACAAGACCACGCCGACCGTCGCGGTCAACGTCTGGTACAAGGTGGGCTCGAAGAACGAGGCGGTGGGACGGACCGGCTTCGCGCATCTCTTCGAGCACGTCATGTTCACCGGCTCGGGCAACGTGCCCTACGGCCTGCACGACAAGCTCACGGAAGGCGTGGGCGGGTCGAACAACGGGACGACCAACAACGATCGCACGACGTACTTCGAGACGGTGCCGTCGAACTACCTCGAGTCCGCGCTGTGGCTCGAGGCCGACCGCATGGGCTATCTGCTCGACGCGCTCGATCTGGCCAAGCTGAACGCGCAGCGGGACATCGTGAAGAACGAGCGGCGGCAGGGGATGGACAACCAGCCCTATGGCCGCGCCGAGGAAATCCTCAGCCGCGCCACCTATCCGGCCAGCCACCCCTATTCATGGTCGGTGATCGGCAGCATGGAGGATCTGTCGGCTGCCTCGGAAGAGGACGTCAAGAACTTCTTCCGTCTCTACTACGCGCCCAACAACGCCTACCTGTCGATCGTGGGAGACTTCGAGACCGCCCAGACCAAGGCTTGGGTGACGAAGTACTTCGGTGACATTGCGCGGGGGAAGCCGATCACCCGGCCCAAGGTCGAACCGGTGACACTGAGCGCGGAGAAGCGGCTGGTCTATGAGGATCGTGTGCAGGTGCCGCGCGCTTACATTCTGTGGCCCACGATTGGTGAGCAGCACGACGATCGCTTCGCCCTCGACGTGCTCAGCACCATTCTGACGGGAGCGCGGACGGCCCGGATCACGAAAGCCCTCGTCTACGACGAACAGGCCGCGGCCTCGGCGCAGGCGTACCAATCCACCAACGAGGATGTCGGCGAGTTCGTGATCATGCTGACACCGCGTCCGGGGCATACGCTGACCTCGCTCGAAGCAGCCACCGACGGCATCATCGAGCGGCTGAAGAAGGAAGGGCCTACCGCGGAGGAGATTCAGAAGGCGATTGCCGGCGAGGAGCTCGGGTTCGTGAGCAACCTGGAGTCGAACCTGGGGAAGGCGTTCCAGCTGGCCGACGGGGCCGGATATCACGGCGATGCCGGCTATTTCAGAACCGCCTACAAGAAGACGCTCTCGGTGACCGCAGAAGACGTGAAGCGCGTGGCGAACAAGTACCTGACGAGCGGGCGCGTGGTGCTGAGCATCGTGCCGGAAGGCAAGGCGGATCAGGCCGCGAAGCCCGAACAGAGCAAGCGGGTGACTGACTACGACGCGAAGAAGCCGGAAGGTGGCAAATGAGGCGCTGGGGTGCGTTGGCCGTTCTTCTGTTGATTTCAGCGACGCCTTCGGCGCAGCAGGGTCTCGACCGCAAGAAGATTCCCACGCCCGGGAAGACGCCGGAGCTGCGCGTGCCCGCGTGGACGAAGAGCACGCTGGCCAACGGCGCCGAGCTCCTCGTCTCCGAGAAGCACGATCTGCCGCTGATTTCGTTCTCGCTCACCTTCCTCGGCGGCGCCGATCAGTTCGAGCCGGCGGGCAAGCAGAGTGTTGCCTCCCTCACCGCGGCTCTGCTGAGCGAAGGGACGAAGACGCGCGACGCGGAGGCGTTGTCGAATGCGCTGCAGCTGCTCGGGACGTCGGTCAACGCCTCGGTGTCGGGCGAAAGCGGATCGATCAGCTTCCGTTCTACGACCGCCAAGTTCCCGGCGACGCTGGACATCCTGGCCGACATCCTGGTCAACCCGACGTTTCCGGAAAACGGGCTCGAGCGACTCCGCGGGCAGCGGCTCGTGCAGCTGACCCAGGCACGTGCCCAACCGGGTGCGATCGCCAATCGCGTCTTCCCGCGCATCGTCTACGGCTCGGACCATCCCTACGGACGCGTGGTCACCGAAGAATCGCTGAAGGCGGTCACGCGCGCGGACCTCGTGGCGTTTCACAAGGCCTACTATCAACCAGGACGCGCCCTGATCACCGTCGTCGGCGATACGACGGCGGCGACGGTCAAGCCGGTGATCGAGAAGTCGCTGGCGGCATGGACGAAGGGAGGCGAGCGCCCGTCGTTCACCTTCCCGCCGGTCTCGGCACCAAAGGCCACGACGATCTTCCTGGTCGACAAGCCGGGTGCCGCGCAATCCACGTTTGCGATTGGGCGGCCTGGTCCGCCGCGCAACACGCCGGACTTCTACGCGCTCCAGGTGATGAACACGATGCTCGGCGGCATGTTCCAGTCGCGGCTGAACGCCAACATCCGGGAGGAGAAGGGCTACAGCTACGGCGTGACCTCGAGCTTCGGGTATGGCAGGGGACCCGGCCCGTTCAGGACCGGTGGCGACATCGTGACCGAGAAGAGCGATGCCGCGCTCGTCGAGTTCATGAAGGAGTTGAAGGGGATTATCGGCGGGCGGCCGATCACCGACGAGGAGCTGACGACGGCGAAGGATGCGCTCATCCAGCGTCTGCCCGCCACCTTTGCCTCGGTCAGCAGCATCAATTCGGCGCTGACGACCTTGTGGGTCCAGAACCTGCCTGACGACTACTACCAGCAATACACGAAGCGGGTCGCGGCGATCACCAGGGATGACGTGTTGCGGGTCGCGAAACAGTACGTCACCGTCGACAACCTGGCGATCGTGATTGTCGGGGATCGAAAGGTGATTGAGGGCCCGCTCAAGGCGACCAACATCGCGCCTATCGTCTACTACGACATTGAGGGGAATCCGGTGGGGGAGAAGTAACAGCTGGGGAGCTGGAGAGCTGGAGAGCTGGAGAGCCGGGGAAGTGTGCCGAAGATTTCGAGTTGTCAGCTCCCCAGCTCCCCAGCTCCCCAGCTCCCCAGCTCCCCAGCTCCCCAGCTCTAATCCCCCGCCATCGCCACCTCCACATGCTCCGGCCGTTTCATGAAGAACAGCAGCGGGATCATCGCCAGGAAGAACATTGCCAGGATCCAGAACAGATCGATGAATGACAGCGTGGCCGCCTGCCGCGCCACCAGTCCTGCGGCGGCGGCGTAGGCGCGTTGGGCCGCGGTCACGGCGTCCGCGCCGCGCGCGATGAAGGCGGCGCGCAGGCTCTCCAGGTAGCTCGCGCTGGTCGACGCGTACTGGCTGATGTGACTGGTCAGCACTGCCGTGTGATACGCGCGGCGTCGGGCCAGCATCGTGGTGACGAACGCGATGCCGATGCCGCCGGCCTGATTCCTCATCAGGTTGAAAAGGCTGGTGGCGTTTCCCATTGCCTCGCGCGCGATCGGCGCCATCGTGATCGTCGTCAAGGGCACGAAGAGGAGCCCGAGCGCGAAGCCCTGGAGGAACTGCGGCCAGAACAGATCCCAGTACCCCGCCGACAGGTTGAGCCAGGACAGCCACAGATTGGTGAATGCGCCGAGCGCGAGCCCGAAGCCCACCAGCTTGCGGCCGTCGATCCGCTGCGTCAGCACACCGACGAGCGGCATCGCGATGAATGAACCCATGCCGCGCGGCGCCATCGCGATCCCGGCCTGGAGCGGCGGATATCCCATCAGCGTCTGGAGCATCACCGGCAGCAGCACGAGGCTCCCATACAACACGAAGCCGAGCACCGCCGTGATCGACAGGCCCAGCGAGAAGGTCGGGATCCGGAACACGCGGAGATCGACAACCGGATGCTCGGTCGTGAGCTCCCGCCAGACGAACCCGGCCAGCGCCGCGATCGCGGTCACCAGCATCCCGGTGATGAACGGTGATGACAGCCAGTCCTCCTGCTGACCCTTGTCGAGCGCGACCTGCAGGGTCGAGATCCCGATCGCCAGCAAACCGATCCCGAGATAGTCGACGACTTCGCTGCGACGCCTGAGATAGGACGGATCCCAGACGAAGAGACGGGTCATGATCACGCCGGCGACGCCGACAGGGATGTTGATGTAGAAGACCCAGCGCCAGGAATAGTTATCCGTGAGCCAGCCGCCCAGCACGGGCCCGAGGATGGGTGCTGCGACGACACCAAGACCCCAGAAGCCCATCGCCTTGCCGCGATCCTTCGGCTCGAACGCCTCGAGAAGAACCGCCTGCGAGAGCGGCTGCATGACGGCGCCGGTTGCACCCTGGAGCACGCGGAACACGATCAGCACCGTGAGCGTCGGCGCAACGCCGCAGAGGAGGGACGCCGTCGTAAAGCCCATGACGGCGATGATCAGCAGGCGCTTCCGCCCGAAGACCGTCGCGAGCCATCCGGTGAGCGGGAGAACGACGGCATTCGCTACCAGGTACGAGGTCAGTGCCCACGTCGCTTCGTCGACCGTCGCGCCAAGGCTGCCGGCAATCTGCGGCAACGACACGTTCACGACGGTCGTGTCGAGGACCACCATGAACGTGCCGAACATCACGGCGACTGCGGTCAACCACGGGTTGACGCTCGGTGGGCCCGATGGTTCGGTCATTGCAGTTTAGCGGGGTGCCACCGTGACGTGGACCGACATGCCGGGACGGAGCAGGCGTTCGTCGTTCTGGCCTGGCGCCAGGGTGATCTTCACCGGCACGCGCTGCACGACCTTCACGAAGTTGCCGCTGGCGTTTTCCGGCGGCAGCAGGCTGAAGCGCGCGCCGGTCGCCGCGGCGATGCTGTCGACCTTGCCATCGAAGGTGTGATCGAAGGCGTCGACGGAGATTCGCGCCGGCTGGCCTGCCCGCATGTCCTCGAGCTGAGTTTCCTTGAAGTTCGCGGTCACCCACACATCATCGAGCGGAACCAGCGCTAACAGCGGTTGGCCGGGCTGGACGATCTGGCCGACCTCCACCGTCTTGCGGCTGACCAGCCCGCCGCGGGCCGCACGCACTCTCGTGTATTCGAGATTCAGCTTTGCCTGCTCGAGCGCTGCCTGCGCACGCTGCACGCGTGCTTCCGCCGCGGACGCGTGGGCGCGGCTGCCGGCGATCTGCGACGGTGCCGCGGCAGCGGCCCTGGCAGAAGCCTCGGCGCCACTCAGACCTGCCTGGGCCTGGGTGACCAGGCTCTGCGACCGTGCGATGTCGTTGTCCGCCTCGGCCACCGCGGCGCGCGCCGACGCGAGCGAGGCGCGGGCGGTGTCCGCGGCTGCGACTGCCGCGTCGTACTGTGCCCGGGAGATCTCTTCCTTCTTGATCAGCGGCTCGAAACGCGCCAGGTCGGCGGCAGCCTTGCGGTCGGCCGTCTCGGCCACCGTGACGCGGGCGTCGGCGGCGGCGCGTCTCGCGGTCGCGGCGTTCAGCGATGCGCGAGCCGCTTCGATCGCGGCCTGCGCCTCCTGCACGCCGGCGCGAGCGCCGCTCAGATGGCCCGTCGACGTCGCGCTTGCGACCGGCACTGCCGCCGCGGCTTCCTGCGCCGCGGCCTGGGCATCAGCCAGTTCCGCTTCGGCCCGTGCACACGCCAGCTCGTAGTCGCGGGGATCGAGCTCCACCAGCAGATCACCGGCTGTGACCTCCTGGTTGTCCTGAACGTGGACACGCAGAACGGTTCCTTGCACCCGCGCGGCGGTCGGGACGATGTGCCCATCGATTTGGGCATCGTCGGTGGACTCGCTCGAGCCGAGCATCCACCACCCGAGGAGCCCGCCGCTGGCGGCAATCACCAGCGCGATCGTGATGAAGACCTTCAATCGCGATCGGGACGGCGGAGGAGGTGCAGGTGTGTCTGACATTACTTCGTGGCTCCGAGGAATCGCGGCATGTCTTCTTCAGCCAGGCCGAGCGCCGCCGCCAGGGACGCTCGCGCCGCGTTGTATCCGTACAGACTGGCGACGCTCGCATCGTGGGCGCTCGCGAGCGCTTCCTGGGCCTGGACGACTTCGATCGTGTCGGCGACACCGGCTCCGAACCGGTCGCGCGCCTGTGCGAGCTGTTCATCGGCGAGCGTCACTGTGCGCGCCGCCAGATTCACCTGCCGTTGCGCCGCATCGACGTCGAGGAGCGCCGTCTGCACCTCGTAGTAGACCTTCGCCCGTGTGTCTTCCAGCTCCGCTCGACGACGCCGCGCGGTGGCTGCGGCTTCGATCGAACGCGCCTTGTCGGCCCCGGCATTGAACAGCGGGACGTGCACCGAGGCGCCCACCGTGTAGGTCGGCACGGCTTCCCCCGGGGTCTGGCCGATCGCGCCCCAGTTGGCATCGACATGCAGAGACGGCAGGTGTGCGGCGGTGGCGGCCCGTTCGGCATCACGCGCGGCGTTCAGCGCTTCTTCCTGTCCCTGCAGATCTTCGCGGTGCGCGTAGGCCTCCTTCACCGCAGCGTCCAGCGACGGCGCGGTGCCGGGGGAATAAGGCATCGGATCGGTGAGCGAGACCGGCTGCCCGAGAGGCAGCCCGATGGCGCGGGCGAGGACCAGCTTCTGCTTCGCGGCTGCGTTCTCGGAAGTAATGAGCCGCTGCCGGGCGTTCTGCTGCTGCACCTGCGCCCGGTTCGCATCGATCGCCGGCACCAGCCCGGCCTTGCGGCGATCTTCGGCAAGCGTCGCGAGCGCATCCGCAGTTTCGAGCTCGGCCCTCACAGCGGCGACACGGCTGTCGGTTGCCAGCGCCTGCAGATACAGGTTCGTAACGGCGACCACGACGAGATCGCGAGCGTTTCGGAAGTTGTGCTGGGCGGCGCTCAGCTCGTGGCCGGTCTCGCGCAGGTGAAAGATGCCCTGTGAATCGATCACGGGTTGAGAGACTCCGATGCGCGCATCGAACACGTTGAACGGGCCGATCACCGATGGGATTCCCGGAAAGCCGGTGAAGCCCAGTGCGGCGAGATTGATCACTTCGCGGTCGGCGCCGAGGCGTCCGGAGACGTTCGGCAGCACCGCCGAGCGCGCACGCCATCGATCGCTGCGAGCCTGTTCGACGTCCTCCTGCCGGGTAATCACGCCGAGGTTGTGTTGCAGTCCGCGGGCGATGGCATCGGTCAACGTGAGCGGCAGCACTTGATCCGATCGTTCACCGGTCGGAACGCCGCCGGAGAAGGGTCCGGCCTCACCGAGGGGACTGCGCGGAGGGAGCACCTGTGCCGAGGCCGTGACGCCGGCGGACGCGGCCACGAGTGCCGCGCTGAGAAAGCGCACGAAATTAGGCATGACTGGATTCCGCGACACCTTTCCAGAGCAGATCGACCGCGGCGGTCACATCCTCGTCGAGCGAGCGCTGCGACCAGCCGCGAAGCCGCCGCGCGATCACGCTGGCGGTCAGCGCCATGACCGAGTAGCCCAGGCCGGTCAACACCGACGTCCGGACCAGCCCGGCCGCCGCCGCTTCCTGCAGCGTGCGATCGAGCAGCTCGACCTGTTCCATGTAGCGGCGAAGGAAGGGCTTCTGCGCCGGCACGTGAGAAGGCGACACGTTGCCGAACTCGGCGAAGTAGATGCTGAAGAAGTCCCGATCCGCGTCGAAGAAGCGGACCTTGGTCTCGATGAAGGCGCGGAGCTTTTCGCGCGGATGATCGACCCGTTCCAGCGCCGCCGTGGTCAGCGCATGCAGCCCGTCCAGGCCGCGGTTCATCGCCGCCCAGTAGATATCGTCTTTCGACTTGAAGTAGAGGTAGAGCGTCCCCTTGGCGATCCCGGCGGCGTCGGCAATGTCGCCCACGGTCGCCTGCCGGAACCCCTTGCTGGCGAAGACCCCGTGGGCGGCGGTGAGGATTTGATCCCGGCGGTAGGCGGAAACGACCTCGTCCTTGGTCGGTTGGCCGGCTCTGTTGCTCATAAACCAATCGGTCATCTAAATGACCGCTTGGTCAGTGTAACGTACTGTGTGGTCAGTTGACGAATTGTGCGTATAAAGTCCTTGATGAAGTCCGGCTACGTCTCCCTGATCGGTCGTCCCAACGCAGGCAAATCCACGCTTCTCAACACCATGGTCGGGGCCAAGGTCGCGATCGTGTCCGACAAGCCCCAGACGACGCGGGGACGGATTCTGGCCGTGAAGAACTATCCGGATGGACAGATCGTGTTCGTCGACACGCCGGGCATTCACAAGCCACTGCATCGCCTGAACGTTCGCATGGTGGATGCGGCCGTCGAGACGCTCCGCGAAGTGGACGTGGTGGCGCTCGTCTTCGATGCGTCGTCGAAACCCGGGCACGGCGACGAGTTCGTCACGACGCTGCTCGAGAGAGTGCGCACGCCCGTCGTCCTGGTGCTCAACAAGATCGATCTCGTCCACAAGGCGAAGCTGCTGCCACTGATCGAGCGAGTGCAGAAATGGCGCGACTTCGCAGCGATTGTGCCGGTATCGGCGCAGAGCGGCGACGGGATCGATCGGCTGGAGAAGGTGCTGCTCGAGCAGCTGCCGGAAGGGGAGTCGCTGTATCCCGACGACTATCTGACCGATCAACCCGAGCGCACGCTGGTCGCCGAGACCGTTCGCGAGAAGATCCTGAATCACACCCGCGCCGAGCTGCCGTTCTCGACGGCGGTGGTCGTCGACAAGTTCGACGAGGAGGAGAGGGACCGCATGCTGCGGCTCTATTGCACGATCTTCGTCGAGCACGACTCGCAGAAGGCGATCGTCATCGGCCGTGGCGGCGAGATGATCAAGCGCATCGGCACTGAAGCCCGCAAGGATCTGGAGGACGCGTTCGAGACCCGTGTCTTTCTGGACCTTCGGGTCAAAGTCAACGCCGACTGGCGCAACGACGATCGGGCCCTCGACGATCTCGGCGTTCCTCGCTCCGCGCGCAAGCCGAAGCGGCGATAGCGCAATCGCGATTCGCGGGTTCGCGGTTCGCGGGAGCCGGTGGCAATTAGAGGCAACTTGGGCCGATCCACGCGGCTGGTTGCCTCGAGTCCAACCGGCCCCCAAACCTGCGAACCCGCGAACCACGAACCCGCGCTTTTTGGAACTTTCCCCCGCTCCCAACTGAATAGAAGATGAAGGCGTCGAATCCGGCATTCCGATGACACCAGATCTCGAGAGCGCGAGCGATGACGTGTTGATTGCCGGCATTGCGGCGGGACAGGCGGAGGCGTTGACGCGCCTGTTCCGGCGGCGCCAGGCGGACGTCTACCGATTTGCTCTGCACATGACGGGTGCGACGGCGCTGGCCGACGACGTGACGCAGGACGTTTTTCTGATCGTGATGCGCGACGCGGCCAGGTACGAGCCGGGGCGCTCATCCGCGACCGCGTGGCTCTGTGGCATCGCACGGAACTGTGTCCGGCAGCGCATCGACCGCGACACGCGCCTGGAGAGTCTTACCACGGCCACGGAAAACGACGCGACGCTGCCGATCATCGAGCCGGATCCGATTGGCGAGATGTCGAGGGTGGAACGCATCGCGATGCTGCGCCGCGCCGTGCTGGCGTTGCCGGTCCGCTATCGTGAGGTCGTCGTGCTCTGCGACCTGGAAGAGTTGACGTATGCCGACGCCGCCGATGCATTGGGCTGTGCGATCGGGACGGTGCGGTCGCGGTTACACCGGGCGCGCGCGATGCTCGCAGTGCGACTCGCCGCGGTTCAGGCGGAGGAGGAGCGCAAGGTGACGAACACGCGAGATCGTGCGCTCGACGTGCCGGTCCCTCAGAAGAGGTGCATGGCATGACCTGCGCGGCGGCAAGAGAAGCGATCCTGGATTTCGCACGAAACCTCTCGGTGTCCGAGGACGTCCGGCGCGCGGTCGACGAGCACCTGGGCGTTTGCGCGAACTGCGCGGCGGAGTTCGAACGCCAGCGCGATTTGACGGCGGCGCTCAGCGCCCTGGCGGCCGAAGCGGAGACCTGGCAGGCGTCGCGGGCGATTGAAGAACGGCTCCGCGAGGTATTCATCGCCCGGATCCCGGCCACACCGACACCGCGGCTGGAATCGAAGTGGACCGATCGCTGGATCTATGCGGTGGCGACTGCGGCCGTCATCGCGCTGGCGGTGTGGCTCGGCAGCCGACCCTCGACGCCGGCTTCTCCGGAGAGCGTTGCGTCAACAGCGGCCTCCTCTCCGACATCCCCGGCCGTCTCTACGCCATCGGTGACTGAGGAAAAGAAGCCGGCATCGTCGAAGACTGAAGGCAACGTGACCGCTCAGCGGCCGGTTCCCGTCCGCGCGGCAGCCGGGCGGAGGGCCGCTCCGCCGAAACAGGTTCGATCGTTCGAATTCGTCACCCTGCCCGGTGCCGCCGGGCTCCCCGACCTCGAGAGCGGGAGCGTCGTCCGGATTGCGGTTCCGGTCGGCGCACTCCCGGAATATGGCCTGGACATCGTGCAGGGAGGATCGAAGACGACGGTGAACGCCGACGTGCTGGTGGGCCAGGACGGCCTGGCTCGGGCGATCCGGTTGGTCAGTGCCGAGGAATCGGCGACCCAGGAGACAAGGAGCAGACAATGAAGGGACGAATTGCAGTGGGGGCGCTGATCGCATTGGCGACGACCGGCGTCGGGGCGCAGGTCCGGGAGAGAGTGCCGTCACCAGCCGTGAGCGGCGTCGTCATGGCGGAGGGGCAGCCGGCGGTGCCGGTCACGCGGGCAACGGCCTTCGTGGAGACCCGCGTCACAACCGGCCGGCCGTACTCCGCCGAGGCCACGACCGAGTTCGTGCAAGTTCTGGGCGACGGCAACAAGATCGCTCGAAAGTCCGCGGTCCGCATCTATCGCGATAGCGATGGCCGGACTCGTCGCGAAGAGCTTGGAACTGACGGCACCGTCCGGGCCGTCAGCATCTATGACCCGGTGGCGCACGTCAGCTACGTGCTCGACCCCTCCACCCGCACGGCCCGCAAGTCGGCGGTGCGCATCGTGTACCCGGCGTCGGCTGCGACGCTGAGCGATGAGGACAAGAAAAGGATCGAAGCAAGGACAGCGATTGACCGCGGATCGATTGAGGCTGGCACGATCACCCTTGTGGCACCGGCGGTCGCGCCATCACAGGCGATCGCCGAGGAACTGCGCAAACGACAGCAGGCAGAGGTCGTCGTCGCGGGCGCCGGTGGCCGGGGCCGCGGTGTTCAGCCGGCCCGTACTGCTCCCTCGGATGCGAAGGAAGAGTCGCTCGGCCAGAAGGTCCTCGAAGGCCTGGTGGCAGACGGAAAACGGGTGACGACCGTGCTGCCAGCCGGCGCAATCGGCAATCAGCAGCCGATTACGGTCCTTACGGAACAGTGGTTCTCGCCGGATCTGGAAATCCTGCTGATGACCAGGCACAGCGATCCGCGATCGGGCGACACGACTTACACCCTCACCAACGTCGTCCGCGCCGAGCCGCAGGCGGGCCTGTTCGACCTGCCCGCGGACTACACGATTCTCGAATCGCCTTACAGGGCGCCGGCGCGTTGATCGGATCGGGCGGGTCTCTGAATTAGCACTAGTGGCTTCCGGCTTCAGCCGGAAGCCACATACTTCCCTGAGTCACCATCCGCGCCGCAACCTGCGCTGTTCGTCCGGAGATGGAATTGCCGGACGCATCGCCCCTCCGCCAGCGACCTTCGATCTCGCCGCCAATTACGTCTGCCGAGCACCGACGTGTTACATTGACTAGTTCACGTTAGGGCTGAACCTACTCCCATGGCGCAGCGCAAGCTCGATGTCGTGCTGGACTCCGTCAAACGCCTGCTTCGCGTCGGCGCGACGGCGAATCTCGTCAATCTGCTCCAGAAACAGCACCCTGCCGACCTGGCGCAGGTGTTCTCGGAGCTGACGGACAAGGATCGACTCTCGGCGTTTTCGCTGCTGGTGGAGCGCAATAGCCGGCTCGCGATGGAGGCGGTCAGCGAGTTCGGACCCGAAGGCGCGGCGGCGCTGCTGGCGGGTCGATCGGCCGAAGAAATCGGCAAACTGCTCCAGGAGCTCCCTTCGGACGACGCGGCGGCGATCATCGGCTATCTGCCCGAGGACATCTCCGCGAAGGTCCTCGAGCTGATGCAGAAGCGGCCCGCCGGCGGCGAAGTCGGCGAGCTGCTCGAGTATCCCGAGCAGACCGCCGGCCGCATCATGAACCCGAAAGTCTTTGCGCTTTCGGAGGACATGACGGCGGCCGAGGCGATCACGGCGTTGCAGGGATCGCGCGACGTCGAGATGGTCTTCTATCTCTACGTGATCGACGTCAGGCGGCATCTCGTCGGCGTGGTCTCTCTGCGCCGGCTGTTGCTGGTGCCACCCAGCACACCGCTGAAGCGGATCATGACGACGGATCTGATCAGCGCCCGGGTGGACATGGACCAGGAGGAGGTCGCGCGCCAGGTGGCATCCTACAACCTGCTGGCGATTCCGGTCGTCGACGAAGAGAACAAGCTGGTTGGTGTCATCACGGTGGACGACGTCATCGATGTCATCAAGGACGAGGCGACCGAAGACGTGTATCGCCTGGCCGGCGTGACCGGAGACGATCGCGTGTTCACGCGGCCGTACGAGTCGCTGAGGAAGCGGCTGCCGTGGCTCCAGGTCAACCTGGTGACGGCGTTCGTGGCCGCATCGGTGGTCGCGTTGTTCGAAGGAACGATCGGGCGATGGAGCGCGCTGGCGGTCTTCATGCCGGTGGTCGCCGGCATGGGTGGCAACGCGGCAACGCAGACGCTGACGGTGATCGTCCGCGGCATCGCCCTCGGCGAGCTGACATGGGCGAACACCCGGAAAGCGCTGCTGAAGGAGGCCACCGTCGGCATCGCCAACGGCATCGGCTGCGGTCTGGTCGCGGGGCTCGTGGTCTGGATCTGGAAAGGCAGCCCGGCGCTGGGCGTGATCATCGGCGCGGCAATGATCATCAATATGTTCGTCGCGGCGACGGCGGGCACCTTGATTCCGCTCGCGCTGCGGGCCATGAAGGTCGACCCGGCGCTCGCGTCATCGGTGTTCATCACCACGCTCACGGACGTGTTTGGGTTCCTGTCTTTCCTGGGGCTCGGGACGCTCGTGCTAAGACATTGGGGATGACGGGGCCCCGACCCTTCGACTGCGCTCAGGATCGCCCCGAGCAAAGTCGAGGGCGACAGTGAATAGAATGTAGCGTGCCCGTTTACCAGTCCGAGGCGCTGATTCTTCGGACCTACAAGCTCGGCGAAGCCGACCGGATTGTCGTATTTCTCACGCGGGATCGCGGCAAGAAGCGCGGGGTCGCCAAAGGGGCGCGCCGGGTGCGGTCGCGGTATACCGGGGCGCTCGAGCCGATGACACGGGCCGGGGTCGCGTACTACGAGCGGGAGCAGCGGGAACTGGTCAGGCTCAATTATGTCGAGCCGACCCGCTCGCCGCTTTCGGCCGCGTCCGGCGAGGCGCTCGGTTATGTCGGATACTTCGCCGAGTTGATCGACGAATGGGCTCCCGAGGCGCATGCCGATGAGCGGCTGTACCGGTTGGGCTCTTCGGTCGTGGATGCGATGACGGCCGGCGCGCCGGTGGAATTGCTGGCGCGCTATTTCGAATACTGGTTGTTGCGGTTGCAGGGCGTGTATCCGTCGATCCGGCAGTGTCCGGCCTGCGGGGCGGGGCTGAGCGACGGAGCAGCGATGCCGGCGAAGGATGCCGTTCTCCTGTGCCGCGCGTGCGCGCCGGGTGTCGCTGGCACGCGGTTGTCGCCGGAAGCGATGTTGTTCTTGAGGAGTGCGACGGCGGTGGCGCCGGACAATCTTGCGGCGCTCGCGCTCGGCGCTCACGCGGCCCGCGAGCTCGAGACGGCGCACCGGCGATTGATCAGCGTCCATCTCGACAAAGATCTGAAGTCGGCGCGCGTGCTGCGCGAAATGCGGCAGGCGCGTTAGGACCACTCGGGTCAGCAGCGCACCCGAACCAAGCTCAGAAGGGAAAGGGAGACGTTTCAAGCTCCGTCTGCATGGTCACTCTTCAGCAACTGATCTTCAAGTTGTCCGAGTTCTGGGTTTCCCGAGGCTGCCTCCTCCAGCAGCCGCTCGATATCGAGATGGGCGCGGGCACGATGCACCCCGAGACGTTCCTGCGGGTCCTCGGTCCCGACCACTGGAACGTGGCGTACGTCCAGCCGTCGCGCCGGCCCGCCGACGGCCGTTTCGGCGAGAACCCGAACCGCCTCTTCAAACACCAGCAGTACCAGGTGATTCTCAAGCCGGCGCCCGACGACGTGCAGCAGCTTTATCTGCAGAGTCTGGAAGCGTGCGGCATCGATCTGCGCGCCCACGATGTCCGGTTCGAGGAGGACAACTGGGAATCGCCGACGCTCGGAGCGTGGGGGATCGGCTGGCAGGTGCTGTTCGACGGCCAGGAGATCACGCAGTTCACCTACTTCCAGCAGGCCGGCGGCGTCGACCTGTCGCCGATTTCGGTGGAGCTCACTTACGGCATCGAGCGCTTCGCGATGGCGCTGCAGGACGTGGACGATGTCTACGAACTGGAGTGGGCGCCGGGCGTGAAATACCGCGACGTCCGTCATCGGGACGAGGTCGAGCAGTCGAAATACGCCTTCGGACAGATTGACATGCCGGCGGCCGAGCTGCACGCGCTGCACCGCAACCTGTTCGATCAGTATTACTACCTCGGCGAGACGCTGCTGCGCTCCAACCTCCTGCTGCCCGCGCTCGACTACTGCCTGAAGTGCTCGCACATGTTCAACCTGCTCGACGCAAGCGGCGGGATCGGGGTCACCGAGCGGATGGCCTACATCCTCAAGGTGCGGCAGCTGGCGGTGGCGATTGCGAAGGGGTGGGTGGGGGAGGATGGTGCCGGCGACAGCCGCTCCAAGGATCACCCGCCCACGGCTGGGCCTTCGACCTCCACGACGATACGACGACACGACGACACGACGAAAAGCAATGGCTAGAGCCCGGAACAACTGTTTTCCGTCGTGGCGTCGTGGCGTCGTGTCGTCGTCCAGCGCGAAGCGACCCCGTGATCGCGATCGCAGAGTGACGGTGAAGACCGGTGGAAGAGATCCCCTGAATGGATAGAGAGCTGCTGATAGAAGTCGGTGTCGAAGAGCTCCCTGCCGCGTGGATGCCAGGCCTCACCCGCCAGCTTGGCGAGCGTCTCGAGGCGCGGCTCAAGGAGGCGCGCATCGCGCCCGGCGCGCCGGTGGAGAGCTACAGCACACCGCGTCGTCTCACCGTGCGGCTCGCCAAGATCGCCGAGCGTCAGGAGGACCTCGAAGAGGTCGTGACCGGACCGCCGGTTTCGGCGGCGTTCGATGGCGAAGGCCGTCCGACACCGGCGGCGGTAGGCTTCGCAAGGAAGCAAGGCGTCGCCGTCGAGGAACTCGGACGGGCCTCGTCTTCGCGCGGGGAGTATCTGACCTTCCTGAAACGCCAGCGCGGCAAGAGCGCCATCGATGCGCTGCCCGATGTGCTCGGCGGCGTGCTGCGCGACCTGACGTTCCCGAAGCAGATGAAATGGGACGCGACCCTCGACGATGGCCGGGGCGAGTTCGTGTTCGGGCGTCCGATTCGATGGCTGCTGTTCCTTTACGGCGGGCGGGTAGTGCCTTTCACGATCGGGCGCGCCGCCAATGCGGCCGGGTCCTCAGTACAGGAAGTGCCGTCAGGCGCGCTGACCTACGGCCACCGCTTTCTCGCGACCAGCGGCCGCGCCGGCCGGTCGATCAAGGTACGCAGCTTCGACGAATATCAGCTGCGCCTGAAGGAGCACTTCATCGTGCTCGAGCATGCCGAACGGCGCGATCGCATTGCACGCGATCTCGAGGGTCATGCCCGCCGGCTGAACGGCCGCGTGGCGCTGAAGGATCACCAGCGTCTGCTCGACGAAGTCGCCGATCTGGTCGAGTTCCCCGGCGTAGTCGCAGGATTTTTCGATCGCGCGTTCCTGACGCTCCCTGGAGAGGTGCTGGCCACCACGCTCGTCCACCATCAGCACTATTTCCCGGTGGTGTCCGACCGGGGAGACCTCAAGGAGGCGTTCCTGGCGGTCGTGAACACGCAGCCGAAAGACGAGCGTCTGATCGCGAAGAACGCCGAACGGGTCGTGACGGCGCGGCTGCGGGATGCGCGGTTCTTCTGGGAGAGCGATCGCCGGACCACCCTGGAGTCACGGCTCGAACGGTTGCACACGCTGCTGTTTCACAAGAAACTGGGGAGTTACCGCGACAAGGCGGAGCGCATCGAGACCCTGGCGGCGTGGATTGCCACGGATGTGCTTGGGCAGCCTGACGCGGCAACGTTCGCGGCGCGGGCGGCGCGCCTCGCCAAGGCGGACCTGACAACGGAAATGGTGTTCGAATTTCCCGAGCTGCAAGGCACGATGGGCGGAGTCTACGCCCGCGAAGAAGGCCAGCCGGAGCAGGTCTGGAAAACGATCTATCACCACTATCTGCCGGTCGGGGTGGAAGCCGATGCGCCGCCCGGCAAAGCGGACCTGGGGGCCGCGGCGGTGACCTGGGCGGCGGTGGCGCTGGCCGACAAGCTCGATACCGTCACCGGACTGATGCATGCGGGCGAGCGCGCGACCGGATCCCGCGATCCCTTTGCTCTCCGTCGCCAGATGCACGGGATCGTGCGCGTCCTGATGGACCTGCCGGAACTGGCCGGAATCGAGCGCGAGATCGCCGTCGGTCCGCTCGCCGATCGTGCCCGCCAGGCGTTCGTCGGCGCGACCGCCGCCGTGACGGAGCAGGCGGCGGGATTCGGCGTCGAGCGGGTGCGCTTCGCGCTCGAGCAGCGTGGATTCCCCGTCGAAATCATTCGCGCGGTCACCTCCACCCCCGACGTCGTGCCGCTGCGGGCGCGTCGCGTCGCGGAAGCGCTCCAGCGCATGCGCTCGTCCGAGGACTTCCAGGCGCTGGCCGTCCTCTTCAAACGCGTCAAGAACATCGCCCGCGAACTGGCGGACGTGCCGGCGCTCGACCGCGAGGCGCTGACCGAGCCCGCCGAGCGCGCGCTGCTCTCGGCGCTGGACGGGGCACGCCCCGGGATCGATGCGGCCGCGGCGAGGGCCGACTACACACGTGCGTTCACCGACGTCGCGGCCCTGAGGCCGGTCGTCGATCGATTCTTCACCGAAGTATTCGTCATGGCCGAGGACGCCCGCGTGAGGACCGCGCGGCTGACCCTCATGGCCACCCTGCGCGACATGATTCTCGCGCTCGCGGACATCTCTGAAATCGTTCCTCACACGGAGTAGGCAGTCGCAATGGCAAAGAAGCAACAGGCTCGAAAGTCAGCAGCAAAGAAGTCGTCGGCCAGGGGCTCGTCTGCAGCGAGGGCGAAGGCCGTCGCGCCGAATGGCAGGACGTCCAGGAGCCTGAACGCGGCGAAGGCCACCAGGTACGTCTATCTGTTTGGCAAGAAAACCGACGGCAACGGGACGATGAAGCCGCTGCTCGGCGGCAAGGGTGCGAACCTCGCCGAGATGTGTCGGATCGGGTTGCCGGTGCCGCCGGGATTCACGATCACCACCGAGGTGTGCACCTACTATTACGCCAACAAACGGACCTATCCCGCGGCGCTGCGCGCGCAGATGGAGCAGGGCATCGCCTCTATCGAGCAGCAGACCGGCAAGAGATTTGGCGACCTGAAGAACCCGCTGCTCGTCTCGGTGCGGTCGGGCGCCCGCGACTCGATGCCGGGGATGATGGACACGATCCTCAATCTCGGCCTGAACGACGACACGGTCGGAGCGCTGGCCGCGAAGACCAACAATCCCCGCTTCGCGTGGGACTGCTATCGCCGCTTCGTACAGATGTACGGTGACGTCGTCCTTGGCGTGCAGAAGCGCCCCGACGAGGATCACGAGCCGTTCGAGACGGTCATCCACACCCTCAAGCACGAGCGCTATCACCAGGACATCGAGGACACGAAGCTGACGGTGGCGGACCTGAAGGAGCTGGTCGCCCGCTTCAAGGCACTGGTGAAGGAGCGCGTCGGCAAGAACTTCCCGGCCTCGCCGTGGGACCAGCTGCTCGGCGCCGTCGGCGCGGTGTTCGGCTCCTGGATGAACGACCGTGCGATCGTCTACCGCCGCAAGTACAACATCCCGACCGAGTGGGGCACCGCGGTCAACGTGCAGGCGATGGTCTACGGCAACACCGGCGACGAGTCGGGATCCGGCGTCGCGTTCACCCGCAACCCCGCCAACGGGGTCAAGGAGTTCTACGGCGAGTTCCTGATCAACGCGCAGGGGGAAGACGTCGTCGCCGGGGTGCGCACGCCGGAGCCGGTGTCCGAGCTCAAAAAGGAGATGCCGAAGGCCTACGCTGAGCTCGAGCGGATTCGCGCCACGCTCGAGAAGCATTTCAAGGACATGCAGGACTTCGAGTTCACCATCGAGGACGGCGTCGTCTACATGCTGCAGACGCGGAACGGCAAGCGCACCGCGATGGCAGCGCTGAAGATCTCGATGGACATGTCCAAAGAGAAGCTGATCGACTGGAAAACCGCGGTGATGCGCAATCCCGCCGACCAGCTGGAACAGCTCCTCGCGCCGGTGTTCGACGTGGCCGAGATGGCCAAGGCGAAGCCGATCGCCACGGGATTGCCGGCCGGCCCGGGCGCGGCCTCCGGTCAGATCTACCTGAACGCCGACCGCGCCGTGGTGGCTGCCGACAAGGGCGAAAAGGTGCTGCTCGTCCGGCTCGAAACGTCGCCCGAAGATCTGCGCGGCATGATCGCGGCCGAAGGCATCCTCACTGCGCGCGGCGGCGTCTCGTCACACGCCGCGCTGGTCGCCCGGCAGATGGGCAAGGTGTGCGTGTGCGGCGCGGCGGCGGTCGAAGTGGACTACAACTCACGCACCGTGACCGTCCAGGGCCAGAAGTTCAAGGAAGGCGACTGGATGTCGATCGACGGGACCGCCGGCAACGTGTACGCCGGCCAGGTCAAGACCGCACCGTCGGAAATCGTCGCGGGCCTGATCAACGACGACGAGGCGGCGAAGAAGACCGAGAAGTTCAAGCACTTCCAGCAGTTGATGAAGTGGTGCTCGGACGCGTCGCGGATGGTCGTGCGCACCAATGCCGACACGCCGGAGCAGACCGAGAACGCCGTCGCGTTCGGCGCCGTCGGCATCGGCCTCACCCGCACCGAGCACATGTTCTTCGAGGGCGATCG
>Ga0111538_10001781_pt1 | contig 30232 bp, 24 predicted proteins | sample SoiMethybrSBSTD1_FD_79669 | JGI IMG/M metagenome (GOLD analysis project Ga0111538, IMG submission 79669) | Bulk soil microbial communities from a Populus tree surrounding site in Tennessee, USA - Soil MetaG P. TD hybrid SBSTD1 (version 2)... | ecosystem: Environmental > Terrestrial > Soil >... | reverse complement strand
TCAACAAGTTGGCGCACTCCAAGGAGGCGTGTTATCCATAAGGCATGCTTTGGAATGTAGAGGATCAGGCAGCACGGTTAGCGGAGCTGACAAGTCACGACTCCGATCTGAAGGAAGCACTGTTGCGGCGTGATGTGCGCTCGCTCGGTCGTCTGCTTGGCGAAGTACTCAAGGAACAGGCCGGCGACCAGTTGTATTCCGCCGTCGAAGAGTTGCGCCTGTTGTTAATTGAGCACCGGGAGTTGCACGCGCAATCGGAACGCGACGTTGAGAATGTGCAACGCCTGATCGAACGTGCGGAGAGTATTGTCAGTCGTTTGGACGTGGCCGATGCACACCAGATGGCGAAAGCGTTTGCGATCTATTTCGAACTGACAAACCTCGCTGAAACAAACCATCGCAAACGCCGCCGCCGAGCCGCGCAGACGTCGCCCGAATTGTTGGCCCAACCCGGATCGTTTCTGGGAACCCTGCGCCGCATGCGCGACGCCGGCATCAATCAACAGCAAGCACTCGAGTGGCTCTCCAAAATCGAGGTCATACTTGTATTCACCGCTCATCCCACCGAAGTCGCACGCCGAACCGTGTTATTCAAACGACAACGCATCGCCGCCGAACTCGAGCAATTGGATCGTCTGCCGTTGACTGAAAGAGAGTCGGAAAAACACGAGCAGGCGATCATTGCGGAGATAACGGCACTCTGGCAGACCGATGAAGTCCGGCGCCGCCAGCCGCGAGTGCGCGACGAAATCAGGATGGGCCTCGACTACTATCCGAGTGTTTTGTTTGAGACTTTGCCGGCGTTGTATGACGAGTTGGCAAACGATTTTCGTGAAGCTTACGGTGAAGAGCTGCCGGCGAACGCGTTGCCGCGAGTGTTACGGTTTGGGTCATGGATTGGCGGCGACCGTGATGGCAATCCGTTGGTCACGCCCGAGTGCACGCGTGATGCGTTGCAGATCGCTCGCGAAACGATTCTTGGCTACTACGTCGAGCGAGTAAATGATCTGATCTGGCAACTCAGTCCTTCGACGTATCAGATTCGCGTCTCAACCGAACTCCAGGAAGCACTCAACGCTTATGCGGCGACTGTTTCGGCGCCCGACCTCAATCCGAAAAGACATCCGCCACAGGAACTCTATCGACGGTTTCTGGATTACGTGTTGGCGCGCCTGGTGCTGGCGCGTGACGATCGCGGCAACGCAAATGCGTACCACAGCGCCGCTGAGTTCCACGCGGATCTGAGTCTTGCGCGTCAGAGTCTCTCTGCAAATGGCGGAGAACGGATCGCGAGGTTTCTGTTCGATCCACTGCTACGACAGGTAGATACGTTCGGCTTTCACTTACACACGCTCGACGTTCGAGAGCATGCGAGCGTTCACAAACGTGCATTGCTCGAGTTTTCAGGTGCTGTCGCGGCGACTGAAGGATCTCTTCCGGCGGCGCCTTCAAGAGAGACCGTGAAATTGTTTGACTCGCTCAGGATGGTCAGTGCCGTCAAGCGCGACTACCCACCCGAAGCAATTCGTAGTTATGTCATCAGCGGAGCACAGTCGGCTTCAGACGTGACGGCGCTGGTGTCCCTCGCTGAGTTGAGCGGTGTACAGGTGGCGGCGACAAATGGATCGGACCCGGGCGTGATGCCGGTGCCGCTGTTTGAATCGATTGAGGATTTGCGTAACTGCCCGTCGGTGTGCCGGAGTTTGTGGACCAGCGGCGACTACGCCCGTCTGCTCGACTCGTGGGACCGGCGCCAGGAGGTGATGCTCGGATACTCCGATTCAAACAAGGATGGCGGCATGCTCACCAGCACGTGGGAGATATTCAAGGCGCATCGCGCGCTCCACGAGGTCGCTGCAGAATGTAACGTGGCACTCACATTGTTTCACGGACGAGGTGGAACGGTCGGGCGTGGCGGTGGTCCAACCCATCACGCGATCATTGCGCAACCGCCGGGCGCCTTTACGGGTCAGATAAAGATCACCGAACAAGGCGAGGTGATGAATTGGAAGTACTCGGAGCGAGTACTCGCGGAAAGAAACCTTGAATTGATGATTGCTGCATCGCTCGAAGCGCTGTCGCGGCCTACTAATTTCGCCGGTTTTGCTGACTTGGACCAGGAGGGAGAAGCGGCACTGGAGCAAATGTCCGGGGATGCTTTTGAGTTCTATCGCGAGAGCATCGCGGAGAACGAAGCAGTGCTGACTTACTTCGAGGAGGCGACTCCGGTGAAGGAGTTGGAACACATGAGGATCGGTTCTCGACCCACGCGACGAAGTTCACAGCGCGGCCTCGGTGATCTCCGCGCGATTCCGTGGGTGTTTGGCTGGATGCAGAGTCGTCACGTCGTGCCGGCATGGTTTGGGGTCGGCTTTGCGCTGGAACGTTTCTCGGACGCGAAGTTGTTGCAGAAGCTGATACGTGAGTTTCCGTTTTTCATCGAGCTAATCGCGAACGTTGAGATGGGGTTGGCGAAGGCTGATCTCTCGATTGCGCGTTTGTATGCCGGATTGGTTTCTGATGCGGCGCTGAGAGAGCAAGTGTTCAGCATGCTCTTCGAAGAGTTTGAGCGGACCAGAGCGATAGTGCTGCGTTTGACCGGGCAGACAACGTTACTCGAGAAGAACCCGGTGTTGGCGCGTTCGATTCGACTGCGCAATCCGTACGTCGATCCATTGAGTTTGATTCAGGTTGAGTTGCTACGACGGAAACGCGGCGGTGAGGACAACGACAATCTGAACTACGCCCTCGCGGCAACGATCAACGGCATCGCCGCAGGGTTGCGGAACACCGGCTAAACGACCTTTTAAATTAACCGAGGGGCGGCCACGGAGGGCCGCCCCTACAGTACATCCCCGCAGCACCCTTTCCCTTGGCTCAATTCCCGCCGAGAATAAAAAAATTTCGGAACGTACTGTAGGGCGGCACTCTGTGGCCGCCCCCTTGGTTATTTGCGTCCGAGAATTCCTCGCTACGGAATAAAACATCGACTGCTCCGGTTACAACATAGGAATACCGTCATATGTGCGACGTGGTTGGACCAACGCATGATCACATCAAATTCTTAGGAGAACAGGGCAAAACATGAAGAGAGCATTCTTATACCTGGTTATTCTTACTATAATTACATCGATTTCGCTGCAGATCTCATCAGCCGCCGATGTGAAGGTGCGCCATACGATCATCGCCGCGAGCGGTGATGCGGCTCCTGCAGGCGGAAACTATAGTCCGTTTTCATTTTCCAACGTCAGCTTGAATGCGCGGCACGAGGTCGCATTCGATGCAGGTGTTGGTGTCACAACCGGTGTCTTCGTGGGCGACGGCAAGACCACGTCCACCATTTCGCTTGGATCCGCAACTCACCCATTCATCACTCCAAACGGCGATGTCGTGTTTGACGTAAACGACTCCGATACCTACCGAAGCAACGGAAAATCCATCGTTTCTCTCGTGCGTAGTGGAGACACCGCGCCCGGCGGCGGAACATTGACACCACTAGTAGGATCGCACACCACTAATGATAACGGCGCGATTGCCTATAGCGCATTTGTGAGCGACTCGACCGCCACACAGGGAATCTTCCGAAGCGACGGTCTAGAGACGATCGCGATCGCGCGCGACGATATAAACGCGCCGACCGGCGGCAGCTTCACGTTATTAGCTAATCCTGTAATCAATGATCGCGGACAAGTCGCGTTTTACTCCAACATGACAGGAGGCACTGCTGACTTTGGTATTTTCCGCGGCGAGGGCCAGGATCTCACGCCGATATTCGTTACAAATCAGATCGCTCCTGGCGGCGGAACATTCTCAGACTTTGGGGATCCAGTGATCAACAGTCACGGTCAAATCGCGACGACGGTCTCATTGACTAACAGCGACATAGGTATCTTCGTTGGCGATGGCACAGACACGGTCGCAATTGCTCTCCAGGGTCAACCGGCTCCGAAGGGTGGCAACTATAAAGGCCAGTTCATTATCCCAACCAGGCTCAACGACCAGGGCGAGGTAGCCTTCGACGCAAGATTGACCGGTGGGACCAGTTCAAGCGGGATCTTTCGTGGGGACGGTAAGCGCACGACGCCGATTGCAATCGGTGGAACGAACGCACCGGGAACAACAGGAACATTTGCATCGTTCCGTGACTTCCAACTGCTGAATGACGGTCGCGTCGCATTCATAGCAACATTGACTCCGGGGGTGGGCGGCGTGAATGCCTCAAACAACACCGGGATCTGGATCGGCACATCGGACGAGGACCTTCAACTCGTAGTGCGAACAGGCGACATCATTGAAGGGAAAGTGCTGACGCGACTTCCACAAGCTGGTCAAGGTACTCAGTTGGATATTAACGAGAACAGTGTACTCTGGGTCGGTACGTTCGGCACCGCCAAGGCCATCGTCTTGTCACGTCTTCTGGGCGACAACGACGAACAGTAAAACTGCTCAATTCGCGCAGGCGACTTTATTGATTCGCCAGCCGGAAGCAGTTTTGATCAGGGTTAGATCGATCTTGATCTTATCCGTCTCACCCGAAGGCAGCGTCACTGTTTCAGTGGCGCTGCTGTTTTTGATCTGCGGTGTGCTGATGGTGAAGTTCTTTTCCCAACCGGTGTCCCAATCCTGTGCGCAGATAAATATGTCCGCGTCCATGCGACGGCTCAGCCGCGGCGCATTTGCGTAGAGTTGCGGTGTCAGATATTTCAACGCAGTCGTTTTCTGTTTGAGTGGATTCGTGTTTTCCTGGCTGAGTTGGTGCAAATACCAGGAATAAAAACCACGGGCTACATCTTCCGGGGTGGCCGGCTGCTGCGCGTGTGACGGCATTGACAGAAACGCGATCAGTGCAAGTAGGGCCAGCCCGGTTCGTAGAAATGAATTGAACAAGAGTTCTCTCCTTATAATGAATCTTGTGAATCGTGTTAATCCTGCACATCCTGTCACAAGACTACGAAGATTACACGATTGGCAAGATAAATTATTGCGCATAATAGCCCGGACGAGTATGGGCCACCAGATCCGGGCGGTTAGCGATCGAAATTGTCACCCAGCGCCAGGCGCCGTCATGTGACGCGTTTGCCGGTTTGTATCCCAGACTGTAGACCTTGCCAAGATCATTGATTACCTGCTCGTACACGCCGTTGAGATCCGATAGCTTCTTTGCCTCATAATAAGAACCGCCACTCTCCGAAGCGAGCAGATCGAGTGTACGACGCGCATTGTCATACACCGGCTTGTCGAATGGATTCGACTGAGTATCCAGAAAAATCGGCACAATAAGCGTATCGGTTTGCCGTATCTGTTCAACCAGATCTGCGAAGCTCATTTTCGAACCAGACGTCCCGCCCATCAAAGATCCGTCGACACCATCACTCATCAGCACGAGTGCGCGGCGTCGTTCGAGCGTCCTTGGTCCGACTACGTTGTCGAGCGCAAATTTCACCGCATCCCACACGTTTGATCCACCTTCGCCTTTCATGTTTTTGACGCTGGCTGCGAGTTGGGCACGGTCCAAAGTGAGCGGCGAGACGACGTTTGTCGTATCCGAGAAGGTCACGATAGCGAGCCGGTCGTCCGGACGCGCCGCCTCGATAAACCGCAGCGTCGACTTCTTAATCAAGTCACGTTTCTCCGAGGTGGATCCTGACAAGTCGACAACTAAAACCAGATCGAAAGGGACGTGAGTCGAAGAAAAGTAAGTCACGGTCTGTTCCTGGTTGTTATCCAGTACGCGAAAGTCTTCTTTGGTTAACGAACCGACAAACATCTTCAACTTGCTATTGAATACACTGACGTTGAGATTCACGAGGTTCGTTTCGGTTTTGATAACGTCACCCGGGTCGATGTCCTTCGCACCAAGGTCGGTCGCGTCGATCGCTTTGGCAACCGATTCTGTTAATTGCTTTGAGAGTTGGCTGGTGGGTGGTTGCCGCGATTTGACGAGCGGTCTGCCGTAAGTGCGTTCCAGACTCTTAGCGTACTGGTCGATGGGTGATAGTCCAAACTCTTTGCGCCGTGCATCCAGCCTTGCAGGATCGTCAACTGGATAAAGAACCAGGAAGCCACCAATGCTGACTGCCTGCGTGCCGAAGAGTTGTTTCATTCCGGCGCTCACGCGCAGCCGGTCGTACAATCCGGCAAACTCGCGCTTCTGGTCCGGATCCTTTTTTATTATGGCAAGGATTACAGGCAGCAAGTCGCGTTGTAGTTCGAAAGAACCATTCTTGAGAATCTGGAAAGTCGCGAAGACGCCTTCCTCATTGACCATAGCTGTGGTGGGCCAACCATTGGTTTTTAAGATTTCACAAAGCTTGACGGTGTGATCTTCGTAAATCTTATGTAGTTTTTCCTGGTCTGATTTCTTTGCCTGGTCCTGCCGGACTACTTCCCGAAGCAACTCATTTTGCTTCATTGCCATTTTGAGCAGTTCTTGTTTGAGCTTTTTGTTTGGCGTGGCAGGCGGTGAAGCATCGACGCGTGTGAGCATTTGCCGCACATCGTCCTGTGTGAGGCACGACTGCGCTTTGGTCACAACCGGCGAACAGACGAGCAAAAGCAGCGCGGCCAAAACAAACTTCATGCTGCTCTATTTTTATCAATTTCAGTGGATTTAAGCCACAGATGAAAGCATCTGTGGCTAATCCTTCTACTTAGTAAATGATTTGCCCGTTTGCTACGACGTCGTACTCTCCGTTGGCAACATCGACCGACCAGAAAGTAAAACCGGTTGCATGTTCAAAGCGGCCTGTGCCGCCAGTCCACTCGTAAGCCAAATCCGCATGGCCTGTGGCGGCATTAAATGTGCCATCAATCTCCGTGGTGAGCTTTTCACCCGTTGCGGCTGTCAGTATCGCTTCTCCTTTGAAATCAAATATCCCGGGTGTGGATGTTGCTGTCAGAGTGGCCGTGCGTTCAACCGTAAACGCTCCAAGATGGGTCGCCGTACCCGCTCCAGTAGCAACGACGTCCAACACACTGCCACTCGCATCGCGTGGAGTTGCTGTGATCTGGCCGTGTTCCACAAGGTGGAAAGGCCGTGGGGCTGCGAGAACTGTCAGTGATATGGCTCCTATCAGCGCGAGGGCCATGACGTGAGTGCCGAACTTAAATAGATAACGCTTCATCAAATTATCCTTTCTGTTTTGGTAGTGCTCCCCTAAATTGGGAACACGACAATAATGAAGCGTTCATTTACAGTCATAATCTTGCTGTAAAGGTGAGGTAATGTTTCGGTAAAGTCAGAGAAGCCCGACCTGTTTGTGCAGAGTCATGAAGTCGAAGTTATTCCACGCCTCAACGATCTTTCCGTTGTCGATGCGGACCATTGCAATGCCGGTGAAGTCGACCGGAGATTGAGTAGCAGATCTTCCGAGGAAGTCTCCTTCGTGCCTCGCGCGCACCGAACAACGTGCAGCGACTTTGTCACCTTCGGCAATCATGTCCTCGACAACGATCATCATGTTTGGGAAGGCTTCACGAAACAGTGTATGAAACGGTCTGAAATCCCTGGGTCCCGTAATCGGATTTGCGGGATCATCCGATAAGCCGTGCGCAATGCCGTATTCGTCGAACATCTCCTCGATCGCATCGGCGCGCCCCTTGTTCCAAACTTCGTCGAACCAGCGTTGAACTAATGCTTTGTTTTCTTCCGACATGACATCTCCAATCTGATTGGTTTTCTCTGTTGCTCAGAGAAGAATTTCAAATTACGCCACTGCTCGTGATCGTGGGCAACATGGCCTCTGTGGTAGCATGGATTTCGAAACCCCGGATAAATGCTATGAGCTCAGTTCCAAAGATCGATCCTGAACTGATCAAGCAGTTGGACGCAACTGCAGCGAGCCAGGACGACAAGGTCGAAGCGGTTATCAGGTTGAGACCGGATGATGCATCACAGATTGTGCCGGCGCCGGAGCAAACCGAAACTCTTGCCAACCATCTGATCGAGCGTGTTAAGGGGCAGGTCGGAGAGTCGGCGACGCATTACAATGTCTTTCGAAACCTCGGTTCATTTGTCGTGTCGGCACCACCGTCGTTCATTCGGGAGCTCATATCGCAACCTGAAGTTGCTTCCGCCGTTGCGAACCGGCAACCTGAGAGCGCTGCGATGCCGCCAGTCGAAACGCGTCCGCTGACGGCACGCAAAGCTCCTCGCCGCAAATCCACAAAAAGCAAGATCAAGCCGGCCAAGGCGAGCCGCAAAAAGAAGTAAGGCTTATTTCTTTTTGGCCGTCGACTTCTTCGACGCCTTTGCCGTGCCTGACGCTTTCTTTCCAGCCTTCTTACCGGATGTCTTCTTGGTTGATGATTTTTTAGTGGCTGCCTTCGTCGCCTTAGATCCACCAACCGGAGTGCCAATCAGTGCTGCTAATGCGCGCACACCGTCCGGAAAACCTCGATTCCCCCGCTCACGAGAGATCGGGCCCAGCTCACATGAATTCAAGAGCGCTGTTTCGACTTCGTTCGCAGTCGCGGTTGGTTTGGCTTCGAACAGCAACGCCGCGAGACCAGCAATATGCGGTGTCGCCATCGAAGTTCCGCTCATGACCTGGAACCCACCACCCGGTTTAGCAGAGATAACATCCACTCCTGGTCCAACCAGATCCGGGACCAAGGGATCGTCGGTGCGGACGAACCTCTGACTCGACGAGAACACTCCGATTCGTTTGTTCTTATCGCACGCGCCCACAGACAATGCCTGCGAATAATTGCCGGGTGAGCGACTCGTCGCCGGTCCTTCATTTCCTACCGCAAATACGGGCAGGATATTTTTTGAACGAAGGATCTGGGTAACGACGAGGAAGTCGTCAAAGAAGCCGCGCAGCCCCAACGACATACTAAGGAGGCGTACATTCTGCGTAATGGACCAGTCCATGCCACCGAGAATGCGAGCGATTACATTGCCGCCCTCGATCACAATCGCACTCGCGAGAGAGGCTTTGGGAGCGACGCCAACCGATTGTCCACGGACTTCTCGTCCCGCGATAGTGGCTGCGGTATGTGTGCCGTGTTCGCCGGTATCGTGAGCTTTCGGAGCAGGTTTGACCTGGATGCCGAACGAGTTGAATTCGGCGAAAGCAGCAATCGCAGTTTTCAGTGCCGAATGTTTACCGTCGGCTCCGGTGTCCAGGTGGCCTACCATAATGCCGTTCCCGGACAAGCCCTGGTCCCAGAGTTTCGGGACTTTCAGGAAATCGATTCCCCAGGTCACCTTCGTATTGAGCTGAGCAGCGGCTGTTTCCACGGGCCGGATCAGACTGAACTGCGGCGCTCCGACAACTTTTTTCACGCGTGGATCAGCGCGTAATCCTTGCAGCCCTTCGCGGGTAACAGTGCCGAGCATCACACCCAAATTCGGAAAGTGAAGTACGGAAGGCGGCGACTTGACGGCACGAGGCCGCGCGATACTTTTCGTGGGCGCGAGCGCCGCGACATTACTCATTCCCGCGGCCGCGAGGGCGTCGTTTTGGCCGCCTTGATGAACGAAGTAATTCTCGAGCCCAGCAAGCTGCGGCGCGTGGGCGGCGGCGGCCGCGAAGGCTACCCCGCCTGCAGCCAATCCGGCACTTGGCGGAGGGGGAGGCGCCGACTCCAGGACAACTATAACCTGGGCAGTACCTGTCGCTTTTATTTCATCACTGGTTATGGATGACATGATCTCTCCTGTGGGAGTTAAGGTTAAGAACATCGCTGAACTTCAGAAGCGAGGGGACCTGACTCGTGGTTCAGCTAAGAGAAGTGCGGGGAAAGGTATTAGTGGTACGGAATTATGTCAAGGCAAATTTTGAGTGAGCTTTCCCAAATCAGTGATGTCTTAATTGGATTTCTCTGTGCAACCTCTGTGTTCTCTGTGACTCTGTGGTTGTTGTATCTCGAGTTTCTACAACCACAGAGTCACAGAGAACACAGAGATTGCACAGAAAATCCAAATTACGTCACTACGATTCGAGTTCGCGGCGTAAGGCGTGGACCAGGAGATCCACTGCTTCTTTGGTTTGAACCGCCAGGCGCAGGTAGCGCTCGGAGGAGCCGATCTTGTTGCTGCATTCCCGCACCATCAATCCGTATTGTTCCAACAATCGATCTCTGAGCTTTCGGCCGGATACATTGGTTGGCAACTCGACGTAGAGAAAGTTTGCTTTTGAAGCAAACACTCTTAACCCGGGAATCATTTCGAGTTGACTGAGCATGTAGGTTCTGTCTCGCGCGACGAGCGCAAGGCTTTGCTGGAATTCATCCTTGAACTCCGACACGCTTTTCAGAATGTATGCTGCCAGGCTGTTGACGTTCCAGAAAGGTAGTTCGGATCGGAGCAGATCAGCGGCTCTGGAATTCAGCGCAGCGTAACCGAGTCGAACTCCGTGCCAGCCTAACGACTTACCAAGGCTCTTTACCACCACCAGGTTTTGAGCTCTCGGTATCAGATGGACCGCGCTTTCGAGACCCGCGAAGTCGAGGAACGATTCGTCAATCACAATCGACTCGACATCGGGCAGACTAAGTACGAGCTCTTCAATCTCTTCAGGCTCGAACCATGCACCAGTCGGGTTGTTTGGATTTGAAATCACCAGCATTTTTACATCCAACTCGCTCGCACGCGTAATTATGTCTGCAACCTCGAGACGAAAGTTTCTCCCCACTTCGTGTTTGATCGTATGGAGGGGAACGCCAAGCTCATTCGGCAGATCGGTCCAACGGCTAAACGTGGGAATCGGAGTGAGGATTGGACCACGAGTGAGGTGGCACAGGCGCGTAATGATTTCTGTCGATCCATTTGCCGGCACGATGCACTCTGGTGGAACTCCGACAATTTCTCCAATGTGGCCCGCATGGACCTCGGCATAGTCGGGATAGTACCTGAGAATTTCAGGTAAACGCTCGGTGATGCGTTGGACCATTTCGGGAGGAGGGAAGTGCAGATTCACCGGTATGCAAAAGTCCAGGAGTGGACCGTTGTAAACAGCACTCTCTCTAACCGAAAAAAAGGATGGGTTGTGCGAACGTACGTTGAAAAGATCCGCGGCAGTGTTACTCATAAGAACTCTCCTTTAATTCGACGTATAACCAGCCAAAAATCTTTCACTTTATTGTTTGAGCGAACGCAGGAGAGTGATGCTGGTAATGAACGCGCGAGACTGCGCCGTCTTGCACAGGAAAATGCTACAATCCCGCAGGCCTATGATTGTCCGCTAGAAAAGTTGCTGTGATTCTGCGAAGCGAAACACGCGTCGGGCGTGACTTTTGCAGTGTCTTCACGGCAATTAACCATCGCAAATTTTAATCCTTCTCCAGAATTAGAACGTCGCACTTGGACTGTGTCCAAGTACATTGCTTTTTGTTGAGAGGACCATCATGGATCTGACAAGCTTTGGTTGGAGTGAGTTTTTTGAGTCTGGTTTTAGTCTATTTGAGCGACACGGCTACACGGCAGGTCGAGTCGCGCTCGAACACAAGAATTTGTACCGCGTTTATACCGAATACGGAGACGTGCTCGCCGAACTTTCAGGCAAGCTGCGGTACGAGGCGGTGAATCGAAGTGATCTGCCTGCCGTCGGGGATTGGGTGGTAGTTCGTGTACGGCCGGAAGGTGACCGAGTAATAATCCATGCCGTCTTGCCGCGGCGGACCAGTTTTGCACGCAAGACTGCCGGGTCACGAACTGAAGAACAGATTGTTGGCACGAACATCGACACGGTCTTCCTTCTTACCTCACTGAATCAGGATTTCAGTCTGAGAAGGATCGAGAGATACCTGCTTATCGCGTGGGAGAGCGGTGCAGATCCGATCATCGTTTTAAGTAAGTCGGATCTGTGTGACCGCGTGGCTGAAACGATCGATGAAGTTCGATCCGTTGCTCGAGGTGTGGCTATTCACGCCGTCAGTGTTGTGACTGGGGAAGGAGTGCAGGACATCGTGCAGTATTTCAGGCACGGTAAGACGGTTGCGCTGCTGGGTTCATCGGGCGTCGGGAAATCGAGTTTGATAAATCATCTGGCAGGCGCCGATCTCTTAAAGGTTCAAACTGTGCGCGAGCATGACGATCGAGGGAGACATACGACAACTCATCGCGAGCTGGTTTTATTACCTACGGGAGGACTGGTGCTTGACACTCCAGGCATGCGTGAATTGCAGTTGTGGGATGGCGAGGAGAGTTTGCAGTTGGTCTTTGACGATATCGAGGAGCTTGCCGGTCGTTGTTACTTCAGTGATTGCCAACATGAAGACGAGCCACGGTGCGCGATCCGTGAAGCCCTGGCAGCGGGAACGATCGACGCGGGACGGTATCAGAGCTACGAGAAGTTACAGAAAGAGTTGAAATACCAGGCCCGGAGAAAAGACAAGCTCTCAGAAATCGTTGAAAAGAAGAAGTGGAAAAAGCTCTCACGCCTCGCTACTGAGCGCGCGCGTCTGAAGCGACGATAGATTTGCCACAAGAGGCACAAAACGATTTTTTGTGCTTTTTGTGCCTTTTTGTGGCTATATATAGAAGACATGCAACGTCTCTGCGTGGCTCTGTTCAAACCCGTCGATATCTCATTCCTGGTGTTCTTCCGCGTCATCTTCGGCGCAATCATGCTGTGGGAAACTTATCGCTACTTCACGCACGGCTGGATCAGTCGTTACTTCATTGAACCTACAGTCAATTTTACTTACTACGGGTTCAGTTGGGTAAAACCGTGGCCGGGGCGCGGGATGTACATTCACTTCGTGGTGCTTGGTTTGGCGGCCGCTTGTGTGATGGCGGGGTTCCTTTACCGCATTGCCGCACCGGTATTTTTTCTTGCTTTCACATACTTTTTTCTGCTGGACCAGACGCGTTATATGAATCACTTCTATCTGGTCTGTCTGATCAGTTTTCTGATGTGCTTCCTGCCGGCCGAACGTGCTTTCTCCATCGATGCGTTATTGCGCCCGAAGATCCGCTCAAATGTCGTTCCGGCGTGGACGTTGTGGCTGTTACGAGCACAACTCGGCATACCGTTTTTCTACGGCGGCATTGCGAAACTCAACAGCGATTGGATACGTGGCGGCGAGCCAATGCGCTCATGGTTACGTCCTTTAACCAAGGTGTCAGGAGGCAGCCCGATCTTCACCGCCGACTGGGTCGTTTACAGTTTCGTGATCGGCGGCTTGCTAATCGATCTACTGGTAGTGCCGCTCCTGCTGTGGCGACGCACGCGTCTCATCGGATTCGGAGCGGCCGTTCTATTCAATCTAATCAACGCCACGATCTTCGACATCGGCATCTTTCCGTGGTTGATGCTGGGCGCGCTCCTTATTTTCTTTCCACCTGACCTGATCCGGAGGTTCGCTCGTTGGTTCATGTCGCCAGGAGAGGACTTTCACCGCACCGAACCCACCTCTGAATCTTTGCCGATCCCGGAAACAGCCAGTTGCTTAACTCTTACCAGATCGCAAAAACTGATTGTTGGATCTTTGGCCGCCTACCTTGTATTCCAGGTTTTATTTCCGCTTCGCCATTATCTCTATCCGGGGAATGTAAGTTGGACCGAGGAAGGACATAATTTTTCGTGGCATATGAAGCTACGAACAAAGAGTGGCGAGGCACGCTTCACTGTCACGCATCCCCAAACGGGACAAATCTGGACCATCAAGCCGGAAGATTATCTGGAGTCACATCAGTTAATGAAGGTGATTACGAAGCCCGACTTGATCCTGCTCTTTGGGCATCATCTTGCCGAAGAGAAGAGACGTGAAGGTTACGAGAATGTTGAGGTGCGCGCGCGTGTGATGGCGTCTCTTAACGGGCGCCAACCGCAGTTACTTATCGATCCGGAGGTTGACCTGGCGAAGGAGCAGGTAGGTTTGTTACCGGCGCGCTGGATCGTGCCGCTAACGACGCCGCTCGGATCGGGAAGCTTTCATAAGACCAACGAGGACATAGACGAACCATAAACTGGCCGCGGATGAACGCGGATAAACGCAGATCTGCGTTCATCCGCGGCTCCTTTGATCCACTAGCTAGAACGCAGTCCGTTGCATTCCGCCCTTCAACGCTTCGTCGATGCGGGCGATCGATTCATTCAGGTGCGCCCGGACCTCGAGAGACGTTTGTAATCCCGGCCTCGCAACAACGCGCTGCAGTTGTCCGCGAAGCGTTACCAGACTTTGACGCGCCAACGTTCTCGCATCTTCCGGGGCGGCAGAGTCTCGCAATACCATCCCGATCATTCGGCGCAGGTGTTCGCGCTGCAATGAACGACGATAACTATTGATGTTGACCGACAGACCCGGAGCCTTTGTTTCCTCCCAGACTGAATCCTGGATTTCAGTAAACAGCAGACCCAAAGTGAAAGGCTGGACACTCGTTCCAACTCTCAATTCCGAATCCTGAATTCGACTCAAGACTGTCGGAAGGAAGATTCGATCGAGCACCTGCCGTTGCAGATTGAGAACAATCTGGTGAACCGGTACGTCCTGGCGTCCCGGCGTGAAGTTGTTGAAATCGATAAAGCGTTCGTTTTCCAACTTGTTGAGCAGTTGTGGCTTGAATTGAAAAGCCGTCGACGCAAACAAATTGTCGCGCAGTAATTTCAGCGCTTCTTTTTGCCTGTCTGCGGATACGGGTTCAAACGGTAAACGATTTCCCGGATCGCCAACGAAGCTGCGGTAGTGATACATCCCGCCGATATACTTCGAAGTCAGGAACAGCGACTGTGCCGTTTGGTTCAGAGCGGAATTAAAGCTGCGCCGTAATACCTGATAGCTCTCCCCGGGTTTCTCAAGCCGGCTCTCCATGTTGGTAAAGATTTCACGGGCCAGACCGACGCGATGCGCATAGTACTTAAGCGGATCGGCGCCGAGATCGAAGCGGTTGACCACGGGATCCATGTCGAGTCCCGGCCCAAAACCCGCATCTTCGTCGGTGTCGTAAGCGAGCTGTGGCTCGGCGGCTCGAGATGCAATCTTCCGCAACTCAGTTTGCTCACCGTCGACAGTCGCCGAGTCGATCGGCTTATAAGCGTACTCAATTGCCCAATAGTCATATGGGCCAAGAGTGGATTGGTGGTATTCGCCCTGCCTGCCGCCACGAGCTGCGATGTTGGTTGGAATGTAATCCATCACCGAGCCGGTGAGGCCATCGCGTGCAGTAACACTCGAGTCCTGCGCCTGCTCCCAACTGTGGATAGTGCTGGCGCGGAAGTTGTGGCGGAGACCCAACGTGTGGCCCACTTCGTGAGCGGCGATTTCACGCAGGAAATCCTTGATGAACTTGTCAGCCTCGGCGCCATTCGGATCCATGCCGCGGGCCACTAAAAGATCGAAAGCAAACTCGGCATCTTTCACGGCGCCGCTGGCGAAATCGCATTGATAGCTGGCGTTGACAACACTCCATGGCGCTACGAATGCGCGTGGAGTTGCGTATTCCCACGGCATCGCTGCCGGAAGAATCTGCTCCTGCACTTCGCGACGGAAGAATCGAGTCATCGCTTCCGAAAAACGAATATCAGCGTCGTAGATTTCACCAGTCACCGGATCCGTTCGTGATGGTCCCTGTGCGAAACCCGGATCCGGGTAGCCTGCAAACCAACGAATCGTGCTGTAACGAGTGTCGCCGGGATCCCAATCCGCATCATCGGGTTGCACCTTCACCTCAATCGCGTTTTGAAATCCGATCCGCTCGAATGCTTTGTTCCACATGAGTATGCCGTCGCGAATAGCATCGCGATACTTCACCGGAATCGTATTCTCGAGCCAATAAACGATCGGTTGTTTTGGAGGTGACAACGCTGCCGATGGATTCTGTTTCTCGAGGTGCCAACGATTGATGTAGCGCTTCGTGGTGCTGTTACGGTTGTCGTCGCTGTAGTCCTCGATCGAGTTGACGAAGTGGCCCACGCGCGCATCCGCGAGTCGCGGTCGATAACCTGTTTGCGGTCGCTCACTAATGCTGTAGCGCAAATGAAAGAGCATGCTGCGCACGTCGGGGAGATTGGCCGGCGGCCGAGGCAGCACCGGCGGTGGCTGGCCCGGTGCAAGCAGTGGCGGCAGTGGCGGACGTTCCGTTGCGTAATGCGCGATCGTTTCGATTTCTACGTTTTGCGGGAAGCCTTTGACAGTGCCGAACACACTGTTCTTCACGTCGAAGCGATAGGGAATTCTGAAGGTCGCTTCCAGATCGTAACTAAGCATCGGCAGATCTGTAAGCATCAGAGCGCCGAGGTCTATGAGAATGCTCTTGCGTTCCGGATGTGGCAGGCTCTCGATCTTGGTGATGCCAAGAATCGAGTCGCTAAAGGATCTCGCGACCGTGCGGCTCATAGGGCCGTTCTCAGCCCAGAAGCGAGTGTTCTTTACCATTAGCTGCACATTTTTTCCCTGCTTGTGAAAAAAGAAGGGTGCTTCTCCGGCCATTGCGGCGGCATAAAAGCCAGCCTCGCCAATGCCGGAATCGATCGTCATCGACACCAGATAAATCTTGTCGAGCTGCTCGGGCAGGATTTCGAGAAACACTTTCTCGTCCGTGCGATAGAGCGTAAAGAGGCCTTTGACGACCTGGGCATCTTTGACGATGTCAGCAAAGGGTTTGTCTTTGGGCGGCTCCGGTTTATCGGGCGTCGCGGGTTTCTTTGCATCGGCCGGTGTTTGCCCCGCGGCCGGGGAAGTCGCTGGCGCAGCCGGGCTCGGTTGCTGCGGCTGCTGAGCGACAAGGATTGAGGTACACAGCAGAACTATCAAGAACAGGAAACCGGGTCGGTTTTTCATTGGGTCTACTCCTTATTGACCGAAATGGGGACTGTCAGTCTTTTGAAAACCCGCGGGACAGACTTCTGCGACTAGTGAGTCGGAGGTTCCCCCCGGGGAGTTGGAAGCGATTAGAGCAGACGCAGTGAAAAACTATGTATACCGGTTCCGAATAAAGGTTATGAGGCCTGGAATTATTACTCGTTAAGGCGAAAAGGTAAAGCAAATCCGCGTTTGTCCGCGTAAATCCGCGGTTAAAAATTCTTGCCGAATAGTGACTGCCAGCGCTATCTTGCTTAAAGGTCTTTCCTCGAGGTGTTCTATGACCCACTTGCTACGCTCGCTAGTATTCATTTCACTCATCATCTTTATCTACCCGCTTCAGCCCGCAGCCGCCGGCGCAGCCCTCGATGATCAGTGGCTCTACAATGCGTCCGGGTACAATCGCGCCGTTGAGCTGCAGCGGGAGTTGAAGGTTCCTCTCATCGTCTATTTCTACACAGACTGGTGTCCCTACTGCCACGAGCTTGATGCGTCGTATTTGCCGACGCCCGTGGTGCAAGACTACTTGCGAGGCGTGGTCAAGGTTCGAATTAATCCCGAGAGTGGACCGGCCGAGCGCGAGATAGCGGACAGGTTTAACGTGACGGGCTACCCGCGCTTCTATGTGATTCGCAACCCCTCGGCTATTCCCAAAAATCTTCAGCCATTTAGACGTGGTGGTAACAACCTCACACCGGAGCAATTCATTATGGCTTGCCAACAAGTTGCCCCCGTGTCAGTGCGAAAGAGTACACCCTCTCAGATGGTGGTTAACCCGGAGGGACGCAACGCCACGACTGCACCGCGGCTGACCAAACCTCGTGGATCAGCAGCGGGTCCGGAGATTGTCACCGACGCCAAACTCCCTTCGCTCGACGCTGTACTTCAGAAATATATCGATGCCATTGGCGGAAAAGACGCGCAGGCGAAAGTCACCTCGCGCGTCATAAAGGGAAAAGTTGATCTCGTTGGTGTGAGCCGTGGTGGCAAGCTGGAAGGCTACATGATGGCGCCGAACAAATCGCTGATGGTGCTGGAGGTGCATCCAATCGGTGTTACCAAAGAGGGATTTGATGGACGCGCCGGCTGGGTCTTTTCTCAAAAGGCGGGAATGCGAAACCTCAAGGGACCTGAACTCACAGCCCTCGCTTCCGACGCAGACTTCTACCACGATCTCAGAATCAAAGAGTTGTATCCAACAACGAAGCTACTCGGTAAAACAAAGTCCGGTTTTCGTGAACTGTACGTGGTGCAGGCGATCCCACGCGACGGCGCTGCCGAGTATTTTTATTTCGACGTTGAGAGTGGATTACTGTTTCGACGAGATGCCACGCGACAAACGCCTGAAGGGATAGTCCGCGCTGAGATCTATTATGGTGATTGGCGCGAAGTGGACGGAATCCGGTTGCCCTTCAGCATCACGCATTCAATGGGTCAGATGACTCTCGCACTCACCATCGAAGAGGTCAAACATAACGTGCCGTTAGAAGACGCGATGTTTCGTCGTCCTTAGTGCTTCGCCACTGACAATAAATCAATCCACTTCCAGTATTTTTACTCCACGTGTATCTACCCGCTCGTTATTCCAACGAAATAAACAAGCCATTCTTCGTTTCAGGATAAGGCATTCGAATTGCCGGTGAGGCGCTCTCGACTCTGACGTGGGAGACGATCATGCGATTCATATTTTCAGCCTTATCTCTTTTTCTGCTTCTTATCGCATCGCGCGCCGATGTTTCAGCCGGCCAAACGAAACCAATTGTTTTTTTGGAGAGCAACCGAGAAGAAGCGGAACGTCTATGGGAGCAGGCGATTGCCGCAAAAGGCGGGCGCGAGCGTCTGTATTCAATTAACAATTTACAGTTTTCAGTTCGCGACAAGGCGTGGTGGAACTTAAAGCGTGTCCCGAATGACATGGAAGCTCTTTACGTCTTTCCTGGGAAATCATGGGAATGGACAGATCGAACGGGAACGATATTTGGATTCGACATCTGGATGCAAAACGATGAGAAAAATATTCATTTGGCCTACAGCGATTGTGGCAAGGGCAAGGATGTCTCGGTTTCACAGATTTTTCACTCGCCGACATACAGACGCGGCCTGACCATGATGATTATTATGCAACTCAACTTTTTAATGGAAACCAGATGGGTCAAGCCGATTCCTGTAAGTGTCGAGCGCGGGAAGGTCGGCCGGCACGCTGTGGATATAGTTCGCACCATTCTCAAAGGAAATGGTGGAGTAGAAGAGAGAGTGTCGTTCGCGCTCGACAGAGAGTCACATCTTCCCCGGCAGGTGATTTATCATACGATCACGTTTGGAAAAGAGTATACGGGTGCTGTGCCGCTCTCAGACTACTCCGAAGTAAACGGTATTCAAATGCCGTCGAAGGTTTACGGCAAGCGATGGGTTTTTCAGCTCAACGTCGATTACAACGAGCGAGTCTTCGAGCAGCCTCCGAGCCGGGAGGCAGGGATAGAGGCATGGAAGAAATAGAAAAAACGATTCCGTCTCCTATGCAGCATCTTGAACGTCAATAATATTCCATTATTCGGGACGTACTGTAGGGGCGGCCCTCCGTGGCCGCCCCTGCGTGTAATGAAAAATATTCGACGAAAGAATCGCGGCCTCTCGCGTGGTGAGACCAACCCCCAAGCGTTAAATGTCCGGCAAGGGGCGGCCACGGAGGGCCGCCCCTACCGTACGGCCCGAGGTGTTGGACAGAACTACAGCGCGCTGATCGTGACGAAGTATCCGTCCGGATCCCGCACGGAGAATTCCATTGTATGAGTGCTTGGATTCAAATGCGGCTCTTCTTCGAATTGTGGGACGAGAGCGCGGACTCTGGTCAGGGCCTCGTCGTAGTCGTCGACGCGGAAGAACAGGAGAAGACCATTGCCGGGTTGCGCAATGTCGGGGCTGGTCAGAGTGGGATGGTCGTGCGCGCCCCACCCGTGGAGGCAGAGCAACACGGTCTCGTCCGTGTCCAGGATCTGACCAAAGAAGTCATGCGCCGGTGATGTCGGAGGTAGGCCGAAGAGTGACTGGTACCATTTGAAGCTACTCGCAACGTCGCTCACGCCGATGATTGTCCAAATGCGCTTCATGGCAATAGTTTGCCACGGATTCGCATGGATCAGTAATTCAATCCGTGCAAATCCGTGGCTAAAGAACAGATCACGGGCCGAATGGCTTCAGGATATTCGCAAACGCCCAGTTGCTCTGCGAAATGCCGCTACACGAAGGCGACGCAAAGCCCTGGTTGGGGCAACTGCCGTTGTCTCGTGCTACAGACCAATACGAGAGTCGCGTGATATAGCTGTTCGCATTCGCAAAGTTCAACAACGATGTTGCGTCGGCCAGTTGAAAGATCTCGGTGTTGACGTCGTTGATACCTATCATCGGTGTGACACCGATACTCGCGGTCAAGCCCGCCGCCACGACTTGATTATGCGTGTTGGTTGCGGCTTGTTGGGCGCTGAGTCCCATCTGACCTCCGTTATCGTTCGCCGAACCGTAGTCCATCGCCATGATGTTTACTACGTTCAGGTTGAGTCCCGCAGTTTTCACGCTGTTCAGAATATTCACACCACTTGCTACCAGGCCTGTCGGCAGAACCGGCAGCGTGTAGGAAATCACGAGACCAGGATTCGCATTCTTCAATCCAACCAACGCCTGGTTGCGACGATTGATCGAAGTCTGATCGGTAGTCGCTCCGCCTTCAATGTCGAAGTCGAGTCGCACCGGTGTACTGCTGTTCACACTGTACTTATTGAGCACCGCCTGGTAAGCAGCCTGAAGGCTCGACACGGTCGTGCATCCCAGTGCCAGTTCAGTTCCCGAAGCGCCGCCGAACGAGATGATCACATCGCCGCCGGCAGCACGTACGCCCTGGACCAGCGAGAGTATTGTTGTGCCATTTGGGAGCGTGTCGTTTGCCACTGTTGCTCCGACACCGCCCCACGTCGGCGTGCAGCCGCCGTTACCAACGACGAATCCGAGAGTGAAGACCTTGATTCCGGATTGCTGCTGAATTGTTAGCAGTTGCCAATCAGCCGTAAGCCCCATGTCGACGTAAGGCGCGAACACTTTCGATCCCGGCGGCGGTGGCGGTGGACCACTGAGAGTGGTTACATTGATCGCTGTACTCTGTGCGGAGCTTCCCGCAGCGTCCGTGGCTGCAACTCTGAAACTATAAGTGGTCACTGGAGACAGCCCGGTTACGGTCATGTTGGGGCTGCTCGTCGTACCGATTGCAACACCGTTCCTAAACACAGTGTAGCCGGTTAACGCGCAGTTGACGGCGACAGTCGAAGCATTCCAACTGAGATTCGTGCTGTTACTAGTAGTGCCTGAGGCTTGTAGTCCAGTAGGCACGCTGGGAACCGTAGTGCACGCACTGCAGGTGCCGATGATGGTCCACGGCGCACCACTGCCTGGTCCACCGTTGTTCGTCGCAGGGTTCTGGCCCTGCGTCCAGAAGTTGGCCTGATAGTTGACCCCGTTAAGACTTGCCGTCATACCGCCGGTGTAAACGCTGGTGGAATTCCAGGTTGGCGCGCATGATCCACCCCCGCCGCCACCTCCACCGGATCCACTACAAGTTCCATTACTGGTCCAGGGCTGACCACTGCCTGGTCCACCATTGTTAGTCGAGGGGTTCTGGCCCTGCGTCCAGAAGTTGGCCGTGTAGTTGATTCCGTTAAGACTCACCGTCATGCCGGCTGTATAGACCGAAGTGGAAACCCACGTCGGATTGCAAGTTTGTGCAGCGCCCACGCGCGCCATGCACAGCAACAAAAACACTAGTCCGATACCGCATTGGATTTTGCGAGCTGACTTCATTGCAGTCTCCTTGGTGATTAGGAGGTGATTAGGCGCGGGAAGGGAAGACTCGTTGATGCGGGGGTGAATAAACGAGCATGTAGACGAACTTCTATGCCGAATGATTGCGGTTGTCAATAGGAAGAGAACCATCGACAGATTACACGGATTTCTATAATCAATCTGTGTAATCTGTGGATGGAGTCCTCAACTCTTGACAATGATCGTCAACGGGAATAGGTTTTTTGTCCGGTTCTCCACATCAAACGACTAAACCTCCCCTAATGAGTTCACCCGTACGTCTGCGTCGGCGTGTGTTCGCCGTCTGTCGCTTTGATAAACCTCTGATCACGTGGGAAGGAGTGCAGTCAATGAGAGATAGATCCAAATTCATCGTAACGATTGTTAGCGTAATAATAATGGCCGTGATTGTCGTTGTTTGTGGCAGTCAAAGAGCACTTGTAACTGCTTCGTCAGTTCCTGGTCCATCGCAATTTTATCTCCAGCACAATCTCATTTCAGATGGATTTGTGCCTGCAGACATCACCCATTCCAACCTGGTCAACGCGTGGGGCCTTGTCTCAGGTCCAACAACACCCTGGTGGATTGCTAACAACGGAACGGGAACAACCACTTTGTATAACGTCGCCACCGGAACGATCGTGACGGACTTCACAGTCCCGGGCGCCGGCGGTGCGCAGGGCAATCCTACCGGATTGGTCTTCAACGGTGGCACAGGCTTCGTTGTGAACAACGGGGTCGGCTCACCCGCACCTGCTCGATTTATCTTCTCGAGCGAAGATGGCACGATCTCGGCCTTCAAAGGCGCGCCGATTGTCACCGTCGTTCCGAATGCACAGGCTCCCGCGCATGGTGCGATCTATAAGGGACTCGCCATTGACAGTACCACTGCGGGCCAGTTCCTTTACGCAACTGATTTTCACAATGGGAAAGTCGACATTTTTGATAGTGCATTTCATGCGGTCACGATTCCGGGGTCTTTTACCGATCCGAATCTCCCAGCCGGATTTGCGCCATTTGGAATTCAAAACATCAACGGGACAATCTATGTGACGTACGCATTGCAGGATGAAGATCAGGAAGACGACGTAGCCGGTCCAGGGAACGGTTATGTCGATGCGTACGATACTTCCGGCAATTTAATCCAGCGCGTCGCATCGGCCGGCGAACTCAACTCTCCGTGGGGCCTCGCATTAGCGCCTAACAACTTCGGCAGATTCAGCGGCGATTTACTGATCGGCAACTTCGGCGACGGACGGATTCATGCTTTCGATCCGAATCAGCTTACGCTTGCCGGAGAGTTCGAAGCTGTCGGCCTGCTTCATTCGGCGTCAGGAAAGCCGATTGCGATCGATGGGCTGTGGGCACTTCAATTCGGTCACGGCAACAGCGCGAGCAGTGCCAACGGATTGACGAATACGCTATTTTTTACGGCTGGACCAGCCGAAGAGGAACACGGATTGTTCGGATCACTTGTTAACGTGCCACCGCCAGGCCGGCAATGATCGACTCCCAAAAGTCTGAACCGCTCTGAATAACTCCAGAGCGGTTCAGCCGTGATCAAAATCTTTTTCGCCACCACTCGATGGCTTGTTCCACGGACACGATGCGAATCTGTTTGTCGTCGAGAATGAGAGTATAGGTGCGGGGTGTGCGGTAGTTACTCAGTCCCTCAATGATCTGCTGCAGACCATAGCTCAGAGGCATCGGTGCCCCGCCAGTATTCGCCCACGGATATCCATCGGCGGCTCCTGCTTCGCGAGGTAACGGCTCGCGGCTGGGTTGATAATCCAGCACGATCCGAATGCCGGTCTCACGATCAAATGCCTCAACCGTAGTTTTCACTGATTGCATACCCAGGCTACGAACCTTCTGCGTCTGAATGCGTTCCCAGAGTTCACGATCCAAATGTCGATTGAGTTCGTTGATGATTTCGCTGCGATAAGGACAAGTGGGACGAGCAGCCAGATCGATCAGCTTAGGAAATGTCCTTCGTTCGCCGATCTGCGCCAGAGCCACGCCGACTTCCGCGGTCGCAGACTCGTCTGTGATTGGTTGGTCCAAAAGCTCGAGTAGATCGTTTACGCTTTCTCCGGCGCGGAGGACACCGAGCGTCATCACCGCCGCTCGTTGTAAGAACGTATTGTTGTCCCTTCCGCGCGCGTACGTTCTCAACACCGGGATCGCCTCTAGTGCTTTAAGTTGGCTCAGGCATGTCATGAGGTCGCGGCGTATATTGCTGTCTGTGCCAACGTCGTTGGGATTACCGCCCAGCACGGTCTGGCTTTCGAGCACAGCAATGAATGCGGGTACAATCGCAGTCGCTTTTATCGTTACGAGGTAATTCAGCATTTCACTGCGGCGTGACAAGTCGGCATCTGTCGCTTTATTGACAGCGAGGGGAATAGCGCGTTTTTCGCCGAAGTAGATCAAGGCTGCCAGCGCATACCGCTGCGTTTGAGGAAGTTGGGCTTCGGTGAGTTTCCAAATTGCCGGGACTTGGTCGCGTGCATTGAGCTTCACGAGGGTGTCCAAAGCCCAGTAGCGATCGTTTTCGTATTGATCGTCTATGATCCTGGCCACATCAGCGGCAGCCTCTCTGCCGTTGACCTTCACCAGACTGGTCATCGCATAGTATCGGCTGCTTGCGTCGCCACCTCGCAGGATCGCGACGAGGGCGGGAATTGCTTCTTTGGCCCCAAGATTTACGAGTATGTCCAGAGCTTCACGCCGAATGTTCTCCTTTGGAGATTGCAGCAGCGCCACTAATTGCGGCACGCTCTCGACTGGCTGCAGCGTTTTTAATGCCTGAAGAATGGCTAACTGGACAGGCGGGGTGCTCTCAGGTAAGTAACGGGCGAGAGTTTTAACCAGCTCCTTGAACTTAAATACGCTGACGATGTGGGTGAGTTTCCACCAGGCTCTTGATGCGCGTGTCTCATCAAGCTGCGCTAAATTTCCTGCGAGTACGCTTCGGACGACAGCTAAATAATCTGAAGCCGGAAGGTTATAAGGAAGAACAACCCGTAGTACGTCACTGCGTTTCTCGGACGTCACTAACTGGTCCAGTACACTGATTCGGTCATTGATATCCTGGGACTGCAATTTCTCCGTGACGCCCGGGATGAGCTGCAAAATAGAAGGCGAGAGTTCCTGCGCGACCGCGTTACGTTCGTAAGCCAGTCCACTCAAAATGAATGCGGCGCATATTATCGAGCGGGCTACAAGCATGCGACGGCCTTCAATGCGTGTAAGAATGCTGCTCAGAAAAAGCTACATCGCCGGACTTGCTTATGGTCCACACTCGCCAGACCTGTGTTCCTCCACTCATCAAATGGCCGCTCGAGACTTTGTTTTCTCTTGCGGGCAGGAAGAACAATCGCGTCAGTCCCCAGTTAGTATCTTTTCCCCACGTGAATTCGACAACCTGTCCGATCACGTCTGTGCTTTGACTTGGTTCCCAAATGAAGTCACCGAATCGTTCGTCTCTTTTGGGCCGAGGGTATACTCCGTCGGGTGTGAGGGGCCGGCCCGGTTCAGGCGTAACTCCGGTTGATGATTCGTGGTCTAATGAGTTCACGAGCGTGTTGGCAGTCGTCAGCGGAATCTTGGCCCAGGTATTTAGTGGATCGTGAGTAATTGCCAACAACCGCCAGATCCCGCTCTGATTCCTAAGCACGGCGAGAATCGAGTGTTGGCCAAGGTCCATTCCATGTCGTACCTGGAAAATTGTGTTGGGATCGCGTGTCTCTGCCGAGAAACCACCGATGAGTGAGAAAAACGCAAGTTTGTCGTTGCCCGATATTCTACAAACCTTCAGCGATTCGACCTTCGTATCACTCTGAGGCAACATGCACTGCTGGAGCAGGCGAGATTCATCTGAAATCTCCGAGAGTGTGGAACGATCACAAGCGAGATACGCGCGCGTTGCGGCGACGGCTTTCTCCTGAGCTTGCAGCAGAGCCGGATCGATCGTCTCTGAAATTTCACAGTCTGCCGGTTGCATGGACAAAGCCCGTGCTGCTTCGTAATTGATAGCCGAGCGGACCAGCATGACCCAGCCTCGTGCCATGAGGGAAGTCATCGTCTCGTGAACTAGCGCGAGAGACGGAGCCACCTGGCGATCGGCGTCGATACCCTCGAACCAACCCAGACGAGTCTGAATCCCCATAATCACACCGAAATTGTCGAATGTGAGGATCTCGGGTTCGGTATGGTCCTGAAGCGCCTGACGAAATTTAGCGGCGAAGCCGTTGGTCCGGAAACTTTCGACCTCGATGGTATACCCGAGCCTCTCAGTTCGTTGTTTGAACACAGGAGATACGACTGCCGGCGGCAGTGCACCAGTGTGAGGCGAACCGACAATCCAGATTCGGATCAAATCGCCTGTGGTTCTGGCACGCGTTGCCGCGCCAGCCGGTGCGTGAAGGAACAGTGTTAAGAAGACGCAGGCGAGTACAGGTATGGGGCTCGAGACGATGCGGATACCTCTCATAGTTCAACCTCCGATCCGCTTGGAAAACAGGTTAAGTTGAGCCACCGCAGAAAATCACAACTGTTTAGAGGCCCTGGCTCAAGTTAGTGGCGCTTGGACAGAACTTGGGACTTGGAGGTAAGAGTTGTTTCCCGGGTTGCATTCGAAGATGTCAACAATCCCGCCAACGGAAGTTGGCGGATGGTTCAAGTCCTTTCTAATCCCATTCCTAGACTCATGTTCTAATCCCGCCCACGGAAGTGGGCGGATACTTCAAGTCCGAACTATTAATCGAGCAAGATAATAGTGCGGACCTGAACGATCCGCCAACTCCCGTTGGCGGGATTGATAGTCAATCGGAGTGGAGGTTTTATAGAAAGGACTTGAACGATCCGCCCACTGCCGTGGGCGGAATTCAAAACGCGAGTACTGTCTGGATCATCGGCACCCAGCCGCTCATGCCTGCTGTATACGGAGTAAAGCCTCCGCTGTAAGGAACTCTTTGAACACGCATCAGCTCGGCGTTGAGCCACAAGCGCTCCGTCGGAAGGAAATGCCACTTGACACCACCAGCATATTCATGAGAGTCGCGAAATTCGCCGAATACCGCCGACCCGCGTACATAAACCATCAGCTTTTTAGGAACAACAAACTTGCCCGCTGACAACTCAAAGCCGTGGTCGAATGTGGCTGTGAGCGGAAGCGGCCCGTCAGCGACGAAGTCGTCCAACCAGCGAAAGTAATATTGGCCATTGACTGCAAATCCATTCCATTTCACACCGCCGTCGATGGCCCACATGCGGTAGGTAGCCTTGTCGACTGTGACGCCCGGCGCGAACGCTCCGGTCGAGAAGGTCAGCACGCCGTCTGAATTGTGAAGCGAAGTGTTCTCCGGACTTGATTGATCGAGATTTGAAAAACGGTCCTCCCGGGATCTCGTGTAAGAGGTTCCCAGGCGAATGCGAACTTTGTTCGAAGCGAAATAATCGTCATACATGTTACGGGCTCTGCTGGGAGGTCCGTAGTCTCCAAGCGGCTCCCACCAGACACTGCCCGAAACTGCAAGATTGGTATCGATCTTGGTTGCCGAGATATTCAGCGTATTGAGACCGTTGCCGACGAACACCAGGTAATTCAGCCCCTTCACCGGTTCGCCGTTAGCCCAAACTCCCTGAGTGAAGCTTGGCCGGAAGAAGTTGTCAGCCAGGGTTCTGTCAGCACCAGTGAAAAAGGGGAACGTGTTGACCAACGATCGGCTGCCTGGAACACCAGTGTAACCGCCGGTGATCGTAAGTGCCTTATTGAACTGCCAACCGATGTTCCCGGCAACAACGATCGAAGCCGCTCCAGCGGAGGTCCACACGGTGAGATTATATCGCGCCCGCTTGTCGAAAATGTAACCATTGAAGACGAACATCGAGCGGTTCACCGTGATGTCATTGCGTTTATGAACCTCGCGAACAACGCCAAGATGGTCGGTGAAGGTGTCGTTCGCTGAAAGCGTGTTGAGATATCTGACTTGAGTAGTGTTTGTGAACTTTAGTTGGAACGGCACCGCGGCGTCCTCGGACGTTTCCCAGATGATGATGCCATCGTTGTAGTGACCGCCCTTTGGCTCTTGTATCGGTGCGGCAGGCGGTTCCGCGCTATCGGTTGATGGTGTTGTGGCATTGGGCGGCTGTGTTAGCGGTGCGGCTGGCGTGGGTTGCACATCGGCGATTGCGCCGCCATCAAGTCGTCGTTGCAAACGTTCGAACTGTTCGAGCAGTGCCTTCTGCTGTTCCTCCATCTTGCGAAGTTGTTCTCGAACCACTGCGTTCTCCGCTTTCAGGTTCGAGACTTCGGTTTCGAGATCTTTTGGTTTAGGTTCGTCAGGGAGTTTGGTCGGAGGAGTTGGTCCAGTCTGTCCGAGTGCAGAACTCGCTGACAGCATCATCGAGATGAAGGCCACCATAATGAATAACTTGAAGTATCCAGGGTATTTAGACATGTACGACTCCATCCAGAGCACAGCTCGCCAAATGCCACGAGTATCAATGCGGTTTGGAGTCGTTACATACTGTCAGAACTACTAGGGGAGGCCGACAGGCGATAGGTATACTGCGAAGCAATGGGAAAGATCATATGTGAGAAACATGGCGATCAGGGAGTTGTACTGACGTGTGAACACGTGCGGCAGGATGTTCTCACGGCGACTGTTACGATTAAGTGTGTGGTTACGGCCATACATGAAATTGAGAAGTTTGGGAATCATTCCGTTGATATTTGCCTGGGGTACTGCAAGGCCTGCGCGAAGCATCACGGGCTCCCGGTTGTTGATGGAGTCTTACCTGGTCCCGCAAGCAAGTTTGTCGATTGGACCCGACTGCCGGTTTGTTCAGAGTGCTTCAAGGTCTTTCGAGAATCTCTGAGTCGGATATGAGTTCGAACTCATTCTTGGACTGTATCCAAGTACGTCAATCCATGATCGACCATTCGAGGAACGGCTTGGAGATTTTGACGATCTTATCTCGCGGGCTTTGACTCGGCTTCTCAGGCTCACCGACGGGCTCGAACTCAACATCAACTTTGATGTAGCGACACTCATGGTAAACGTAACGACGCCACGTCCTGGTTGAGATCCCGCCTTCTTCACCGAACACTTTCAGAAGATCGCCCCTCGTCATGCCTACCTTAACGCTTTCGATTTCTTTGAGGCTCTTGACGATCCATTCCGTGTGCGCATCTGCCTGAGATTTCGATGAAGGCAAGATAGCGGCGGCAGAGACAAAACTGACAAGACCGAATGTGAATAGCAACATGAGCGTTTTCATGATAGTTACTTTCCTTCAAAGTAAAGTCCGCATGAACTTAGTGTAGCAGACGATTACTGATGTTATTCTGTTCGAGATGAAGGCCATTACTCTTCGAGTTACTTTCATATTGCTGGTGACGGTTGTGCTCTTCGTTGTCACGAATGGCCAGGGTTCTGAACCTCGGTATTGGTCCCCGGTTGAACCTTTTCGAATCGAAGTCGATAGGCAGAATCCGGAAGTGCGGGAGCTGCTCGACCGTTGGGACCGGATTGGAAATGAGGCGCAGGGCGTCACTAACGGTCCAGCCGGCACGTATCTGAAGTCTGGCTATAACGGCTGGCTGCTTCGTTGGGCGGCTCATACTGGTTTCGTCTATGTTTACCATTCAGAGGGCCTGAGTATCATCGACTTCAGTTACGGCAGGGTTGAAGAAACGTCGAGCGAAATACGATTCATTCCTGAGCGGGAGATGAGGGAAAGCCGTCGGGGCATAAAGCTTAATACCCCGTATATTTGGGTGGCAGCCAAATCGCCGCAGTTGAAATTCATGATTCCGAAGGACGAGATTAAGGATTTCGGTCAATACATTGCGGGGCTGCGCGACTACAACGACTTCAATGGTCCATGTTGTGAATTCGATCCCTTTTTTGTATCAGAAGTATCGAAGGGAGAGCTGGTGCCAGGCGCCTCGGAGATTGTGGTTCCGGACGAATACCAGCGATTTATGAGGCGACCGATTACTGGTCGCATAGTTTCAATTGGGAAGCGTCGAATCGTAAAGGGCTATGGGATGGACCGCAACCTTTTTAGCAATCTTTTCCCGGAAAGCTCACTAACCCCCATTGCGATCAACATCGGTAGAATTCATGGGCTGAGAAAGAATATGTTGTTGAGGCTCGCGGGCGAACAATTTAATCTCCCCAGCCAATATATTCAGATCACCTCTGTCCGCAGACAAACTGCCGTTGCTGTTGTGATTAGGTCCATCGACAAGCGTAATCATGATAGCTATCTCGACAACCCTTTCGAATCAGATAAGCGAATTGGCTATCCTCCGATACGAGCAGGCATGCGAGTCACAACGAGTCCAATTCTAAATAACTGAATTAAACGTCTTTCCCTCCGTACTAAATAGGAACGCCGGCTCTCCAATCCAGTATTGTTAGAGATCAATAAACCGACCACACGCGGGATCTTTCCCAGAGAACTGCTGCTAGTCGAACGAGGCACGCTTTTTGAAGTGGCCCAGTAGCTGTTTCTGCAGTGGAGGTCAACTATGTTTCCGATTGGCGATGATGATTCGTCGGAACGGTCAGTTCCGATCGTCACTTACCTACTGATCGCACTTAACGTGCTTTTCTTCTTCGTG
>Ga0111538_10001779_pt1 | contig 30239 bp, 23 predicted proteins | sample SoiMethybrSBSTD1_FD_79669 | JGI IMG/M metagenome (GOLD analysis project Ga0111538, IMG submission 79669) | Bulk soil microbial communities from a Populus tree surrounding site in Tennessee, USA - Soil MetaG P. TD hybrid SBSTD1 (version 2)... | ecosystem: Environmental > Terrestrial > Soil >... | reverse complement strand
GGCGTTCAGCGCCGTCGGATCCAGCGTCGCGAGCGGCACGCCGCCGGTCAGGTCCGTGAAGCGCACGGTGTTGACGCCCGTCGTGAGCGTCGCGGGCGAGAACGGGCCGAAGCAGCCGCCGGGCGTCGTGCAGACACCAAAGGGGATCGGGTTGTTCTGGCTTGGCGTCAGCACGACCTGCATCTGGCAGGTGCCGAGATCACCCGTGATCGTGAACTGGATGGCGTTGAAGGCGCTGGCGTCCAGGCAGGGCGGGTTGCCGAAGCCGAGACCGAACCCGAGGAACGCGTTGTTGCCGTCGCTCGGCACACCCGGGTTCGCGCTCACCTGCAGCGCCTGGAACACGAAGGTGTTCGGATCGATCACCGGCATGACGACCGGGGCGACGAGCCCCGGCGCGGCGTAGGAGAACAGACCTCCGAACGGGTCGGCGGGCCCGAACGGCGTGCCGGTGATCTGCGGCGTGGACGGGGCGAAGCCGTCGCAGGCGATCGGACCCGTCCCGACGACGTAGGTCGCGCTCGCGAACGCGGGCGGCGCCGACATGCCCGTCGGCTCGAACACCTGCACCTGGAACGGAAAGCTGCCTGGGAAGGACCCGCGCGAGCTCTTCACGTTCACCGTCGCGTGGCCGGTCGCGCCCGACGCGACCGTGACCGATCCGAAGGGGGCGTCGGTCGACAGCGGCGAGAACACCGACGCGAAGTACTGGAACGTCGAGGCGGCGCAGCTGGCGCCGTTGGCGTTGGTGATGCTCAGGTCGTACGGGATGGTGGCGCCGGCGATCTGCGGCGCGCTCATCGCGGGTGACAGCGCCACGACCGGCGGCTGGCGAATGCAGGTCAGCTCCTTGATGACGGCCGCGGGCGCGGCCAGCGTGTTCAGCCAGACCGAATCGACGACGCCCTTGAGGAGCCGCCCGTTGGCGTCGTTGCCGATGAAGATCGGTCCGGCGCCCGGAGCGATCTTGCCCACCGCGTGCGTCTTCGCGACCGCGGCGCCGTCGACGTAGAGGATCGCGTCCTGGCCGTCGTAGGTGGCGGCGACGTGCGTGAACCGGCCGGCGGTCAGGCCGCCCGCAGAGACACCGACGGTCTTGCCGCTGGTGAGCTTCAGCGCGAACACCAGCTTCTTCGCGTCGATCCCCAGCATGAACGAGCTGGTGCCGTCGAAGCGCTTGCGCGCGATGCTCTGCGTGCCGGTGATCTTGTCGGGGTTGATCCAGGCGGCCACCGTGAGCCCCTGGTCGAACACGTAGTCCGGCTGATCGGGCGAGTAGACGATGTCCTCGCTGGCGGCGAGCTTCACGCCTGCGCCCCCGATCCCGGGCGCGCAGGCGGCGCTGACCGAGCGGAACGCCGGGTGGGGGAGGGACGTGAACGCCGTGTCGGCGAGCCCCGTGTTCGATGCGTTGCAGTCGTCGAACGTCCACAGCGCCAGCGGCGAGCCGCTGCAGTCACCGGTCGGACAGAACCGCCCTCCCGAGGTCGGCGGCGGGGGCGGCGGCATCGGCCGCATCGCACCGGGCGCGATCTGGGCCGGATCGCCATCGGCCATCAGCGCCTCCCAGCTCTGGCTTTCGTCCCCCGGCGCGTTGTCGCCGGTACATCCGGGTGCGCACAGCCCGGCACAAGAAAGTGCAGCCACCAGTACTCCTGTTCTCATTCGCTCGCTCATGACGCCCGTCCTCTCGATTTGAATTGACCTTCGGTTTGCTCGGCCCCGGCCAAAGCAACCCGCGCGCCAATCGCAAACGGCGCCTCACGGGGGGATCGACGGTCCGAACTGACCGAAAGCGGACATCTCGTCGGGCCTTCAGTCAGTTCGTTCGATCGATCCGTCTGGCCGCTGATCCACCGTGACGCCCAGCGATTCCGGTGCCGTGGACGGCGTGCCCGGGTATCCTCGGCCTCCGGCGTGAGAAAATGCAGGGTCGGGTCGATTTCCTTGCCCGGAACAAGGGCTCGCGTTCCCAACCAGCGATGACGCTGATCGCGTCACATCGAGGAGAACGCACATGACGAATGAACGACTCGCCTTGGCCGCTGTCACCTTCACTCTCGCCGTCGTGGCGTCTGCCTGCGACGCCCAGACCACGCCTGACTATCCGGGCTCGAAGCTTCTCACCATCCACGGGACGATCGCGGGCGAGCTTCCGGACGCGGAGATCGTGCCCGCGCTGGCCTTCACGGACCTGAACCTGGTTACCCAGACCACGTACCTGGTGGACCTCGACGTGGACGGGGAGTTTCCGACGCGGTTCTCCGCTCGCGTGTACGACGCGCCGCCCGCCGGAGCCGTGTCCTCCCCCCCGGCCGCCATCGGACCGGCCGGCGCCTCCGCATCGATCGTCGCGGTCCGCGCGGGCCACCCCGCGGCCATCGTCGATCGCTTCAGAAGCGAGTCGGAATCATGCAGCGCCACCTGCGTTCGCGAGAAGACCGTGTACGGGGACGACGGCGCGACGGTCCTCTACCATGAGCGCACGGTGTGTGACGCCAACTGGGCGAACTGCGAGACCACGGCGACCGGCGACGCCAGCGCGGGCGTCACGCTGGCCGATGTCTTTCGCGGCGTCGTCTCGAACTATCGCGTGATCTACCTCGCGAAGGCCCTCTCGAACTCGACACCGTCCCTCGCCACCGCCGCGTATGGCCCCCTGTCGGCCGGGTACCACCTGATCAGCCAGCGCGATGCGACCGAGGTCGAGATCGCCGAGATGACCCAGTGCGAGAGCGACGCGCTGGCGAAGGCGCTGGCCGACTTCAATGCGCAGCACGGAACGAGCTACACCGCCCTCGACCAGGTGCCCGCGAACGATCCGGCGCTGGCCGATCTTCAGCAGCGCGCGTGGAACGAGTTCACGGCGCGCGGCTGCCGCCTGAACAACGGCGTCATCTCGACGCCGGTCGTCACCGATCGCGACAACCCGGTCACGATGCAGATCTCCAACGACAGCAGCCTGATCGACGGCTCGTACCCCTGACCGCATCACCGCAAGCGGATGACCGGCGGCATCGATGCCCTCTATCGCCAGCACGCCCCGGCGGTCTTCCGCCGGGCGCGCCGGCTGCTGGGCCACGACGCCGACGCGCACGAGGTGGTTCACGATCTGTTTCTGTCGCTCTTCGAACGGCCCGAGCAGTACCGCAGGAGCAGCAGCATGACGACCTTCCTCTACGCCGCGACGACAAACGCCTGTCTCACCCGCCTGCGCAATGCCCGCACGCGCCACCGGCTGGCACAGGAGAACGCCGGGGCCGTCGCGCCCTCGAGCGCCGCGGCCTCGCCCGAGCACGTGGCGCTGCTGCGCGATGCCCTCGAGCGGATGCCGGAGGACCTGGCGCAGGTGGTGATCTACGTGCACCTCGACGAGCTCACGCACGAGGACGTGGCCCGCATCCTCGGTTGCTCGCGCCGCCACGTGGGTGATCTGCTGGAACGGGCGGCGACCTGGGCACGCAAGGCGGAGGCGGCGTCATGACCGAGCCGCCGTCGAATCTTCCCGCGCCGTGCCCCTCGGATCTCGTGTTCGACGAATGGCTGGCCGCCGAGCTGGCGCCCGAGCGGGCGCGCGAGATCGACGCGCACGTGCGCGACTGCGCGCGCTGCCGCGACCGGCGGGCCGCGCGCGAGCGCGAGCACGCCGCCTTCCTCGCCACCGCGCCCACCTTCGCGGACCACGCCGCCCTGGTCGGACGGCCCGCGCCGGCCTCGGGCGCGGGCCGGCGCCCGCGGCGCGCGGCCTGGCGCTGGTCCGGCGCGGCGGCCGCTGCTGCGGCGGTCGCCGTCGCGGCGATCCTGTTGCTGCGGCCCGCGCCGGACGAGAGCGGCGAGCGCATCAAGGGCGCCCCTCACCTGACGATGTTCGTACAGCACGGCGGCCAGGCGCGCCAGGGCCGGAGCGGCGAGCGCGTGCAGCCCGGTGACAAGCTGCAGTTCGCGTATTCGATGCCTGCCGCGCACCACCTGGCGATCGTCGGGCGTGACGCGCGCGGCGCGGCGGCGCGCTACTTCCCGTTGACCGGCGCGACCGCCGCCCTGGCCGCCGGCGCGCGGATCTCTCTGGACTTCGCGGTGCAGCTGGACGACGTCCTCGGGCGCGAGGTGATGTACGGGCTCTTCTGCCCGGGCGCCATCGACGTCGACGCCGTCGTGAGCGCGCTCGGCAAGACGGGCCAGCTGCCCGACCTGCCCCGCTGCACGGTCGACCGCATCGTGCTCGAGAAGGAGCTCCCTCGATGACAGCGCTCCGGTTCGCGATCGTCGGGGCTGTGCTGGCCGCGTGGCCGGCCGCCGCGGCCGCGCGCATCGAACGCTTCGCCGTCGTGATCGGCAACAACCGCGGCCACGATCAGGACGTCCAGCTCCGCTACGCCGAGGCGGACGCCGCCCGCTTGCACGGCGTCCTGCGCGAGCTCGGCGGCTTCGAGCCCGCGAACATGGTGCTGCTGCAGGACGGAGACGCGGCGGCCGTCACCAGCACGCTCGTCACCGTGAACGCCCGCATCCGCAGCGTCGCCGGCAACCCGGACGTACAGACCATGCTCGTCGTCTACTTCTCCGGTCACGCGGACGCGTCCACGCTTCACATCGGCAAGGGAAGCGTCGCGCTGCGCGAGATCGCGCAGCTGGTGCAGGGCTCGGCGGCGACCTTCCGGCTGCTGATCGTGGACGCCTGCCGCTCGGGCGCCATCACGACCCTGAAGGGGGGCAACGTCGTCGCCCCGTTCGCCGTTCCGGACGAGGCGCCCCTGCGCGGTGAGGGCTTCGCCTTTCTCACCGCCACCGCCGCCGACGAGGACGCCCAGGAGTCCGATGAGCTGCGCGGGTCGTTCTTCACGCACGCCCTCGTCTCGGGGTTGATGGGCGCCGCCGATCGCGACGGAGACGGAGACATCGTCCTCGATGAAGCGTATCGCTATGCGTACGACGCCACCCTGCGCGCCACCAGCCGCACCTTCGCCGGCCTGCAACACCCGTCATACCAGTACGATTTTCGCGGCCAGGGGGACCTGGTGCTGACGCAGCCGCGCGCGTTCGTCCCGCAGCGCGGATCCCTCCGGTTCAAGCCCGGGATGGCCTACCTGCTGATGCGCGACGACGCGAACGGCCCCGTCGTGGCGGAGATCGCCGCCCACGCGAACGCGCGCGCCCTCAGCGTGCCTCCCGGCGCGTATTTCGTCCGCGGTCGGGCGGCGGATTTCGTGCTCGAGGGGAAGGTGCAGGCGCGCGCGGGCGCCGCCACCGAGGTCGACGGCTCGGGATTCCACCGCATCACTCACGCGCGCCTGGTGCGTAAGGGCGGTCAGAACGCGCCCGGGTCGTCGCAAGGCGTGGAGCTCGGCGCCCGGCTCCGCACCGCGCTGCCCAACGGCGACGGCGTCTGCCCAGGGCCGTTCGTGGGTTACGGCATCGAGTGGCACCGGCTGGGCGTGCGCGCCCGCCTCAGCGCGTGCCAGACCGGCTACGACAACAGGCACCTCGAAGCGCAGACCCGCGCCGTCGATGCGGACGTCCGCATCACCCACGCCTGGGATTTCGCCCGCGTGACCGTCGACGTCGGTCTCGGAGGCGGGGCGGCGCTGTTCCACCAGCAGTTCGACGGCTCGGTGCCGGTGCCCGCCCGGACCTCGCTGGTGCCGTTTCTGGAGATCACGGGCGGCGGGGCGGTCGATCTCGGAGGCGGGTATTACGTCACCGCCGACGCGGCCGGCGAGACCTACTTCTTCGAGCTCGAGCGGAGCCCGGCGGGAACGAGCGAGCGCGCCGTGGCGTTCGCGGTGCGCAGCACGCTGGGCGTCGGCCGCCGCTTCTGACAGCGGTCCGGCGCCCAGCCGCGTGCGAGATCTAGAAGAACATCTCGTCCGGCTCGAGAAAGCCGTCGTCGTCGAGGTCCCAGCTGACCATGGCCGAGTTCCACTCGGCCTCCGTCAGGGCCGCGTTTGCGTCGACATCGAGGTCGCCGAATCCGTCGTCGAGCAGCCACTCGTTCTGGTTGACCACGCCGTCGTTGTTGACGTCCCACGTGTCGAATGTGGCATTCCACTCCGCCGCGCTGACCAGTCCGTCATTGCTGGTGTCGATGGCGTCGAACTCGGCGTTTGTGACGACAGCGTCCTGGTCGTCGCATCCGGCCCCCATCGCGCCCAGCGCGGCGATCGCCGCTGCACAAAGGATCCCCTTGAATTTGCCCATCTCCATTGTCCCCCCGTCCAGGTGTTGTCGTGAAGATGGTTCCTGCACGCTCGCGCCGGATGCCGGCGATTCCCTGATTCAAGGGAGCGCGCCACCGCTGAGCTCGAAGTCACATGAACCCGCCGGGCGAGCGCCCGCGAAACGGTCAAATGCGGCTCAATGCATTGGTCAAACGTTGCGCAATCGACGCACGATGCCGCGTCGGCCGCCGCCAACGGAAGTCTGGAAACGCCTGTGGCATGATTCCGACCTTGGGTAGATGGTCCGTGAAGCTGCGCGTCTTCGCCCTGGCGGCGATGGCGCTGTCCGCGTGCGATGAGGGCGGCCCGCCCGCGCGCGGATTCGACTCGCGCCAGCTCGTGCAGCTGCGCGATCCCGGCTTCTCGTTCCTCGAGAGCGTGGGGCGCGTCGTGATCTATTCGACCGGTCCGCAGACGGCGCCGACGTACTGGACGGTCGACATCGAGACCGGCGCGGTCGAGAACCACGGCGCCTCGCGGCCCGACACGGTCGCCATCGTGGCTGCGCAAGCGCCTCCGCCGGACCCCAATGCCCGTTTCGCATGCGAGACCGCGGCCTCCACCACGTCGCCCTATCCCGACCTGACCGTCGTCGACAAGCAGACGGGCGCGCGAACGGCGATCGGTCCCATCCCTCTCTGGGTGCTGGTCTGTCCGACGGAGGCGGACCCGCGGCTGACCGTCTGGCGGGTCGACGACGCGGGTCACGTCACCCTCTGGAGTGGGCGCTACGACGACCTCCAGCCGGTGCCTCTGGGGATCGAAATCCGTGACGTCACGCCACGCAGCTTCGACACCTACCTGGCGGTGGCCGGCACCCCCACCCAGCCCGACGCGCTGGGGCTGTACCAGATTGATTACCGGTCGTTCGCGGTGACCGAGCTTGTCCCAGCGGCGACACGAATCCCGGCGTGGGCGCCCGGGGCCACGCCTGACGGTCCGCTGGACTCCGCGACCCTGGACCTGGCGTCGAACTTCTCCGGCCGGCTGGGCGTGGTCGGTGACCAGTTCGTCTACAACCGGGTGATGAGCGACGGGGGCCTCACCACCTTCGTGGGATGGTTCGCCGCCGAAACGCCCGACGAGTTTGCTGTCTTCCGAGCGAGCGAACCGGAACCCATCGAGCGCGTCTGGCTACGAACTTCCGGGGCGCTGGTCGGATCACCCGGTGTCGCTGCCTGGCGCCACCACGACGCGAACCCGATGAGCGACCGGTTACTCGTCTGGCATGGAGGCGCGCGGCGGCTCGTCTCCTGTGTGTGGCCGCGGGTGGATCTCGTGGCGGGCGCGACGACCCCCGATGGACGCCACCAGCTTTTCTCGGTGGCGCCGAGCCAGATCGGGACGGCGACCGGGCCGCTCGTGCTGGTCTCGCCCGAGCTGGCGGGCGTGGGCGACGGATCGGCGGCGTGCGCGGAGCTCACGATCCGGATCGTCGCCGCGGCCGACTTCTCGCCCGACGGGGCATCGATGTTCTGGCTGCTCCAGGACGCCGATATCGATGCCGAGCTGTGGGTCGCGGCGAGCGACGGAAGCGCGGAGCGTCTGGTGGCCAACGACGTCATCGCCGCGGGCGTCGACGCGCCGCACTTCACCGGCGACAGCCAGCTGGAGCTGAAGCTGGACCAGGACCTGGTCTGGGTCGACGTCCGGGACGAATCCGCCCAGACCCACCCCATCGCGGAGCACGTGTTCGGCACTGTGATCGACGTCGGCCGCTGGCTGGTCACCGGCTACGAGCACAGCGGGCAGGACGGAAACGGCCGCCTCGGCGTCTTCAACCGCGATACGGGCGAGCCGCGGTCGATCTCTCCCAACGTGGCGGCGTACATCTCGCCGGAGGTGCCGCACCACGCGACCTCGAACGCGGTCTTCCGGAGCGACGTCGGATCGCTGAAGACGTTCCGGGTCGTCTACCTGGTGCGCGGGCGAAACCCCTCATCGCAGGACGGGCTGTGGGTCGCGACGATCAACGTCAGCGATCTGCCGCAGTGACCTCGAGGGCCTACGGGCCGTGCCGTTCGGTTGAGGGACCTCGGGCGTCGGACCTCGGACCTCAGGGGGCGAATAAGGCTGGCATCGCATCGACTCCCCGTCCGGAGGTCCGAGGCCCGAAGCCCGAGGCCCATGACCGTCTGAGGCCCGAGGTCCCTTGACCGAACGGCATTGGGCCTACGGGCCGTGCCGGATGGACTGCCGTCTCAGCGTGTAGAGAACGCCGACCACGCAGAGGCCGACGATTCCGCAGAACAGCAGACCCGCGGTCACCATGCCGACGGGCAGCGCCACGAAACCGACCCCGACGACCGGAAGCGCGACCCCGCAGTAGAGGAGGACGAAGTAGGCGGAGTCGGTCTCGCCCCGCTTGTTACCGACCTTCTCGTTGATGGCGCCGAGGCCGAAGCCGACCGGGAGGCCCTGGCCGAGACCCGAGACGGCGGCTGACAGGAAAAGCAGCAGCGTCGACCTCGCCGCCAGCGCCGCCGCGAGCAATCCCAGACCGACGATCAGGACCACGCACCCGACAACGAGCCCGAGACGCTTGGGGATCAGATTGACGGTCAGCTGCCCCGCCGCGGACATCGCGAAGAACAGAAACACCAGCAGGCCCGCGCGCACGGGGCTCTTGTCGCCGAGCTCGTTTCCCAGAAACTCGGGCGCCACGGCGCTGAAGACGCCGGCGACCGCAAACGCGCAGACACCGACTATGGCGGCGGGCGGGAAGATGTCGGCGACCTCCGGGGGGACCCGCATGTTTTGCATGCGCAGCTTGATGTGCCGGTCATTCAGCGCGAGGGTTTCCGGCGCGACCAGCACGCCGAGCAAGGCGGGCGCGAGCAGCGCCAGATTGACGACGAAGGGGAGGCGAAGCGGCGCGGGCGCCAGGCCGGCGAGGAGGCCAGCGACCAGCGGCCCCAGGGCGAGCCCGCCGATGTTCGCCGCGACCGCGAGCAACGTCGCGTGCTGTTTTCCGCGCCGGCCGGCCAGATCGACGAGCCAGGCCGTCGCCGTGCCCGACGCGATCCCCGCCGACAACCCTGACAGGACGCGCCCGGTCAGGAGCGCGGTCAGGCCGTGGGCGAAGAGGAACGTCACGGCGCTGGCCGCGGAGAGGCACAACGCGGCGACCATCACCGGCCGTCGTCCAATCTCATCCGACAGATATCCGAAGAAGAACAACGTCGCCACCACCCCGAGCGCGTAGGTCGCGAAGATGACCGGCGTGAGAACGGGCGCGACGCCGAACGCGCGGTCGTAGAGCGGATAGAGCGGCGTCGGCAACGTCGTCCCCATCATCGCGACGGCGAACCCGAACGCGACGAAGGCGGAGCCGGCGCGGTGGCTCTTGACGTGGCGCATGCCCGCGAACATAGGCATCCGGACGCCGATTGCGGACTAGAATGAAGTCCTTATGCGTAGCTTGCTGGTCGTGGTCGCGGCGTGGTCGATGCTGGCGGCGGCGTCGTGCAAGCGGCCGCTTGGCCGAGACGGCACCGACGCGGGCGATGCCGGCGTCCCGATGAACAGCGACGGCGGGCTCGTGGACGTCCCGCGGGCCGACGTGGCGGCCGAGGCGCCCAGCACAGACGCGCCCAGCACAGACGCGTCGCCCAGCACAGACGCGTCCCGCATCGACATCGCCGTCGATATGGCAGGCGATGGCGCCATCGACGCCGGACGCGAGGTCAACCTGGCGGCGGTCTGTCCCGCGGACGTGCCGCCGCTCGACGTGTGCGGCTGCGGCTGCTGCGGCGAGGCGATGGGGCGGGCCTGCTACTACCCGGCGCTCGGCGAGTCGCGCGACGACATTCCCAACCCGGTTCCCCCGCCGCAGAATTGCGCGATGGTCGGCTGCTCGTTCGGCGTCCGCCACGTCTGCTGCGCCGATCAGAGTCCGCCGCCGGGCGTCCTCACGGTCTGTGCGTACAACACGTCAGAGGAGGACTACCCACGCTTTCAGATCACCACGCGCGACGGCCCCCTCTGCACGACGCTGGAGCTCGGTGCCGGCGGGGGAAACATCCCGCTCGCGGGCCCCGGGCCCTACAGCAAGGCGATGGCGTGGCGCGCGCGCTGTGACGGCACGACGGACGCGGTCCGGGCGATCGGCGGCCTGGGCGCGGTGACGGTGAGCCCGTTGCGGCACCCCGACGGCAACTACCGCTACGACATCCACCTCTCGCTGTTCTTCGACGGCGGCACCGGCATCGCCAACGCCGTGCGGATCGACCTCGACGACCTCGCGGTCGGGGCGCACTGCGATTCCAGCGCATGCCCGATCTGCGGCGGCACGTGCGCGTTCGATACGACGTACCGGTACGGCTACGACGGCGGGCGCGCCAAGTTCCGGGACCACGTGATCCTCGCGCCGCCCGTCTCGTTCACGCACATCCGCACGCCCACGACGACGATGCCCGCGGACCAGTCCTGCGCGCCGCCGCTCCCATTCTGTGGCGACGCCGCGATTGACCCGGGCGACGTCAACGCGGCCTTGATGGACGCGGACGTCCAGGATGCCTTCGAGCGCTCGAAGGGCGCGGCGACGACGCCGCTCTACGGCACGGATCCGCGCGCCTTCGACGGACAGATCTTCGAGATCACGCGCGACAGCGGCGGCGGCTTCCTGGTCGGCGGACAGTGCCCGCCCGGCGCGCCGACCTCGGCGTGCATGCCGGTTCCGGGCGGCGTGAGCCGGCTGGTGACCGTGCTGACCGCGCTCGCCAAGCAACAGCTGCTCGACCCGGCCTGCGCGACGCTGCGCCCGTGAACATCGTGCGAGGTTCTATACTGGCAACGCGCGTGAAGGCCATGCGGAGTGCTGTTTTCGTCGGGGCGCTGGCAGCTTTCGCCGCGTGCGACGCCGAGCGGATCTTGGCCGTCACCAGAGATGCCACCGGAAATCCGATCGATGCGGGCGGGGACGTGAGCATGACGGACGGGAATCCAGGTGACGGCGGTCAGTCGGGGATGCCGTTCGGGTCGCCGCAGCCGGTGACGGGCCTCCGAAGCGACACCGACGAGGTGCAAGACCCATCGCTCACGTTCGAGGAGACCGAGATCTACTTTGCGTCTCCCACCGGAGGTCAGACCGACATCTGGGTCAGTCGCCGGGCGGTCGCCAGCGATCCCTGGGGGCCGAGCACGTTGGTGGCGGAGCTGTCGAGCCCAGAGAACGACGAGGACCCCGAGGTCTCGGTCGACGGCCTCATCATGTACCTCAGCAGCGATCGCGGCGGCGACGGGCGGCGGCTCTATGGGTGTCGACGACGGACGCGCGACACGCCCTGGGAAATGCCCGCGCGCGTGGATGGCCTTGGCACGTCCACGCTCGACAAGGCGCCCGCGCTGGATCGGGGCCAGCTGTACCTGATGTTCGCCTCACAGCGCGGAACGGCGTCGGTCCCTCATCTCTTCGCGGCGATGCGCCCCGACGCGTCCGCCGCCTGGCAAGGCACCGCGGAGATCACCGCGCTCACGTCCGCCTGGGAGGACACCGATCCCGCGCTGTTCTCGGACGGACGCGCGCTGTTGTTCGCGTCGCGGCGGCTGACGCAAGGGCGCGCGGCAGACCTGTTCGAGGCCGCGCGCTCCAACGTGAGCTCGCCGTTTGCGTCGTCGCTGGCCCCCGTCAGCGAGCTCAACACCCCCGACTTCTCGGAGGAAGATCCCTGGGTGTCCCAGAATGGCCGCCACATCTTCTTCGTGTCGGACCGGACCGGGCGCCGTCGCATCTACGAAGCCTCGCGCTGAGCGCAAAACGGCCGGCTCCCGAGACCCGCGAAGGGCGGTCGACACCTCTTAGGTGGTAGGGGACGCGGGCGCGGCCGACGCAATGCATCTCGAGCGTGGACCAGTTTTGCGTCAGTCTGGAACTCATAGGCAGGTCGGGTTCCTGCGCAACCGCGGCTCAGCTCCGAAGAGGTGACGTCATCCGGTCCAAGCCTCAGCCCATTCAACCGCTCGCCCCGCGTTTGCGACTCGTGCCCGCGCGCGGACGGAGCGTCGCAGGCCGTCCCCCACGGGACGAGGACCTGGTTGGCGCTCTCCGCGCAGGCGATCCGGAGGCGCCCGCGGCGCTGTGGGCGCGCTATTCCCCGTCAGTGGGACGCGTGCTCGGGAAAGCGCTCGGCCCGTGTCTCGAGATCGAAGACCTGACCCAGGAGGTTTTCCTCCGGGTCTTTGGCCGCCTGCCGTCCCTCCGCGATCCGTCCGCGCTCCGAGCGTTCGTGCTGGCGGTCGCCATGAACGTGCTGAAATGGGAGCTTCGACGGCGATGGGTCGGCCGCAAGGTGCGGCTTTCGGGCACCGGTACGCTGCCGGACATCGAGAGCACGTCCGCCGATGCCGAAGCGCGCCAAGCCCTGCAACGCTGCTATCGCATCTTCGAGAGCCTCCCGACCAAGGAGCGGATGGCGTTTGTGCTGCGGTACATGGAAGGGATGACGATCGACGAGGTCGCGGCCGCCCTCGCCGTCTCGATCAGCACCGCCAAGCGCCTGGTGAGCCGAGGGGCCGCGAAGGTTGCGGACCAGGTGACCGGCGACCCTGACCTGTGCGGCTTTTTCGCCGGGGAACGGAAGGAGCACGCGCATGAGCGTTGAGCCTTCCGACGACACACCCCTCGACCCGACCGCGGAGCGCGTCGCCGATTTCGTCTCCGCACAAGTCGGGTCGCCCGCGCCGGCGAGGTCGAGCGAGAGAGAATTCGTCCGCCGCCTTGCACGCTTCCGTCAGCTCCGGCGGACCAGAAGCCGGATCGCGGTTGGCGTGACAGTCGCGTCCACGCTGATCGCCGTCGGGCTGGCCGGCTCCAGATTCAGGGACACCGCGCCCACCGCCCCGGCGCTGAGCTACCGCGTCGACAGTCAGGATCCGCCCTCGAGCGGATACATCCTCGCGTCGCAGACCGCCGACGCGTTGCTGGCGTTTTCGGATGGATCGAAGGTCAGGATGGCAGCGCGGGCGCGTGGGCGCGTCGTCGAGGTGAACAATCGTGGCGCGAAGTTTTCGCTAGACGATGGGAAGGCGGCGGTCGACATCGTTCACCGGCCTCGTGCGCACTGGATCTTCGAGGCCGGTCCCTTCCGCGTGAACGTGCACGGGACGTCATTCACCGTCGCCTGGAACCCCGTCGACACCGTCTTCGAGGTGCGCCTTGCCAGCGGCGAGATCTCCGTCGCGAGCCCGATGGCCGGGCCGGAGATTCGGATGCGCGCCGGACAGACGCTCCGGGTCAGCTTGCGCGATCAGTCCAGCACCCTGGGCAAATTGGAAACGATGAGCGGCCGGGATGTCTCATCGACGACGGACAACGCTGCTGCCGCCGCTTCGTTGGAGCCGCCGCGGCGGGCGTCTCCCGGGCCGTCTGACGCGCCCCGCTGGGCGCACCGGGGCTGGATGACCGCGCTCGCGGAGAACAACGCGGCCGACGTGGTCGCCGACGCGGACCGCCGGGGTCTGGCGACCGTGCTCGAGCGCGCCGACAGCGACGACCTCTGGGCGCTGGCCAATGCGGCCAGATACGCGGGTCGGTATTTGCTCGCGCGCGAAGCCTTGAGCGCCCAGAGGAAGCGCTTCCCGTCGTCGGCTCGGGCGCGCGAAGCGGCATTCTTGCTGGGGCGTCTCCACGACGGGGATCGCGAGGGTCCCGAGGACGCGCTCGGGTGGTACGATCGCTATCTGGTCGAAGCGCACGATGGCGTGCGCGTCTCGGATGCTCTCGGTCGGAAGATGACGCTCCTCGAGCGATGGAATCGGCGCCCTGAAGCTCTGGGCGTGGCGCGAGATTACCTGCGAAGGTTTCCGCGCGGCACGTACGCGAATGCCGCGCGCGCGCTGGTTCGATCGACAGCGGAGAAGTGAATCACATTACGGGAGCGGTCCTCTTGCTGCTGGCGCTGGAGGGGGCAGGCGCATCCGCGCAAACCGCGCCCGGCACCGAGACGGTGATCTTGTTGCAGCCGGTGACCGCGTCGCCCGCCGTTCGTCGAAGCCTGGCGCGCATCCGCGACGAGCTGTCCGCCGACCGATTCCATGTCGTCCTCGCGGATTCGAGCATGGTGGGAGACCCGGGAGCCGTGATCGAGAGCGCGGCGCGCGCCGTGGACAGTGGCACGGTCCTCGTCCTGTTCGGCGAACCGGAGACGGGCCAGGCCGAGCTCTGCGTGGTCCGGCGCGCCGCCCGACGCACCGCCGTCCGCCGGGCCACTGTCGTCGTGGACGACCCGGAGCGCATCCCGGAGGCGCTTGCGGCGCGGGCGCTGGAGTTGCTCCGGGCGACCGCGCTGGAGCTCTCGATCGAGGTCGCAGGCGCCGCGCGCGCGCACGCGCCGCCGCAGCCTCGTACCGAAACGGATATTCGCCCGGACGTCATCCCACCCGCGCCACCGGCGGAGGCTGCGATCGTGGCGGTGGATATGGGCATCGGAATGTGGAACAGCGTCGAGGGGCCGCCGCCGGCGGTGGCGCCCGTCGGGCGCATCGGCCTGCGCCTGTCGGAGTGGGCCTGGGCGCGCGTCAGCGTCGCCGGATTGGGCAGTCGTCCTCGCGTCGACACGCCATACGGATCGGCCACGCTCTCGCAGGCCATGGCTCTGTTCGAGTGTGCCGCGGTCTTCAGACGCGGCAAACGTATCCGCCCGACGGTGAGCCTGGGCGCCGGCGCTCTCCACGTGGCCGTCGCCGGCACGGGAGCGGCGCCCTACGAAGGCCGGGAGCCGGGGCGGTGGTCGGCGGCGTTCGACGGGGGCGTTGGCGTCGCGTTCGCGGTCGGCTCACGTACCGCGCTCGTGACGGAGCTTCATGCCCTGGTCGCGTCGCCTCATCCCGTCGTGCGCTTCGCTGACACACGCGCCGCCACGATCGGCTATCCCTCCGTGATTGTTTCGCTGGCGCTGCGGGTGGCGCCGTGAGGGGCCGGGGTGGGTTGTTCGTCGCGGCGCTGGTGTGGCCGGTCATGGGTTGTGGCGAGGCTCGGCTCGACGCGGTGGGGCTCCCGCCGCGGGTTCTCGCCGACGGCCTCGTTGCGCACTGGTCGCTGGACGATGGCGGGGGAACGATCGTCAGCGACACCTCCGGAAACGGCCACGACGGTCAGCTCAGCGGCGGAGCGTGGCTCGCCACCGCGCAATTCGGGGGCGGGCTGCGACTCGCCGCCGGAGACACGGTCGCCGTTCCAGGGTTCCCCGCCGCGACGCCGAGCTGGAGCGTTTCCGTCTGGATGCGTCTGTCCAACGAGCAAATGGCGTTGAACGACAACGATATCTTTACCGCGATCCTCAGCACCGAGAACATCGCGTCGGCCGGGTGGAGCCTCAACATCGACAAGCGCTTGGCCCAACCGCGTTTCGTCTTTTCATACTGGGCGCCTCCGCTGACGGGCTACATCGGGGTCGAATGCAGTTGTGTGGACACCGGCGCGTGGGTCCACTGGGCCGCCGTCGTCGACGTCACCACCGATCGCATCACGCTCTATCGCGACGGGACGGTCGCGGATCAGGAGACCCGACCCTCGGACATCGTTCCGGGAGATTCGACGCTGTATTTCGGACGCTGGAACATGGATGGCCGTTTTCTGAACGGGGACCTCGACGACATCGCCATCTGGCAACGCGCGCTGGCGCCCGAGGAGATCGCGGCCTTGACCAGCCAGCCACCGTCACGCGTCGCCGCGACACGGTGACCTGGCTGCGTTTGCCGCGCGTCCGTTCCGGAGCGTCTGGCGGCCGCGACGAACACGCAGGGCGGCGCCGAGGAGCAGCCCGAACAGGATCGCCGTCGGCGTTCCTTCGGATGGCGCGATGCCGCAGGCGCAGCCACCCGGATCACTTGATCCGCCGCCCGTCCCTGCCGCGCCGGAGCCGCTTGCGCCCGCCGCGCTGCTTCCACCGCGTCCAGCGGACGTCGCCCCGGCCGCACCGGACGTGCCGCCCGCCCCAGGGCCGCCCGCCCCACCGCCGGCCGTCCCGGTCGTGCCGGCTGTCGCGCCGGTCGATCCGCCGCTGCCCGCTCCGCCCGTCACGCCCGCGCCGCCTCCGGTTCCGGCAGCGCCACCGCTGCCCGTCGCTCCGGCGGCGCCTCCGCGTCCGCCCGACCCGGTCGCGCCGCCGCCGGCGGTGCCGCCGCCCGCGGTGCCAGCGGTTGCATTGCCGCCCGTGCCACCGCGGCCGCCGAGGGAGCCGCCGGCCCCTGCCGCTCCGCCTCCCCCTGTGCCACCGGCGCCGCCCCTGCCGCCGGCGCCGCCGCCCGTCCCGCCGGTGCCGCCGGATCCCGGCGGCGATAGCGTGTACATCAGCGCCGCGCTGCCCGGCACGCTCACAGACAGCGACGTGGTCATGCCGGTCACGTCGGCGCGTCGCCACAGGTCGCGAATCGCGGGCGTGCCCGTGACGCCCAGCTGCGAAAATGTCGCCGACATCGTCGCGTCCTGGGTGCCACGGTTGAAGAACGCGACCGCCTTCCGCCCGCCGCTGAGATCGCGCACCCAGATTTCATTCGAGCCGGAGGCCATCCGCTTGCCGCGCGCGCCGAGGACATCCTGGCTGACCGCGAGCACCTCCTCGTTGGTCAGCAGCGCGACGGTCCAGGCGTCGTTGTTGAGCCGCATCGGGTTGCCGCCGAAAATCAGCGGCGACGGCAGCATCGTCCACAGGGACATCACCGTGACCTGCTCGTTCCTGGTGAAGTTCGTCTGGTGGTTACCGCCCGTCCACTCCTTGCGCGGGCCGAGATAGCCGAGAGGCAACATGTCGGCGTCCGGCCAATGCCCGGGCGTCAGCCCGGCGACTCCCCCCCAGGTACGGATCGCCGTGAACGCACAGTTGAGGTCGCAGAGGGGCCCATCGCCGGTGTCCCAAAAGTCATTCACGATGCGCCACATGTTGGCGTTCGTGTTGAGGTTGCTGGACGAGTTCGGCAGCCAGGACGGATCGTCCGGCCCCGGGGAGAGACTGAGTACGATCGATCGTCCGGTCTTGTCGATCGCCCTCCGGATCGCATCGACCTCCGCCTGGTGATAGACGCGCGTGGTGTTGTTCAGCATGTCGTCGATCTTGATGAAGTCGACGCCCCACGACGCGTACTGCGCGAAGATCGAGTCGTACCAGGCTTGACCCGCTGCCGTGTCGCCCCGAACGCCCCACATGTGATCGTCCCAAGGGCACGGATCGCTGGAGTTCCCTGCCTGCTGCGTCGTCGAGGTCGATCCTGCGATCGTGTTGTTCGCCGTGTACGACTTGCGCGGAACACCGCGCATGATGTGAATGCCGAAGTTGACGCCGATCGCGTGAATCCGATCAGCGAGCGGCTTGAAACCGTTGCTGCCGGTCGCCGACGGATACTTGCTGGTCGCCGGCAGGTAGCGGCCGTTGGCGTCTGTCGGCTGTCCGGGCTCGTACCAGCGATAGTCGATGACGACGGTGTTCCAGCCAAACGGCTGCAGGTACTGCTTCACCGCCATCGCCTCGTCGATCATCTCCTGCTCGGTGACGCTTGCGCCGAACGAGTCGTAGCTGTTCCATCCCATCGGCGGCGTGAGCGCGAGCGTGTTGCCAGAAACGATCGTGTACGTCGCCGTCGCGCTGCCGGCCGAGTTCGTCGCGGTGACGCTGACCGGATATGACCCGGCCGCTGGCGTCGTGCCTGTGATGATGCCTGTGCTGGCCGCGATCGTCAGTCCTGCCGGCAACCCGGTCGCCGCGAACGTCAGCGGGCTCTGCCCGCTGGCCGGAATCGAAAACAGGAACGGTGACGACGGCCCGGCGGCGTAGGTGAACGGGGCCCGAAGCGTGGGCGCCGCGGGCGGTGCGGTCATCGAAATGCTGATCGTCGTCTGCGCGTACGCGGTGCCGCAAAGCAACAGGGCGGCGGCGGGCGCCGCGGCAAGAGTACGAATCCGCGAAGGCCTCCGGGCGACGGCAAGTTTCATCTCACGGTGAATGTCGCGCGATTGGCCGCTCGTGGCTCACAAAAAATCGCGTCACCGCGCACCATTTGTCTATTTGTCGTAGACGGTGATGCCTCGCCAGGCCGGTCAGCCGGCCATCAATGCCACCTTCGCGGGGGGGAGCTTGTCTATTTGTGCGTTAGAGTGCCGGCATGAGCTCTGCCGGCCGGCCCAGCAAGATTGCCGCCTGGCGGCGCGGTGTGCTCGAGGTCCAGGCGTCGTCGGTCGTGGCGGGTCACGTCGAGGGTCCGGCGCCCCCGCGGGAATGGCGTTCACGCCTGGGCAAGCTGGTGGAGGCGACCCGCGATCTGGGAGAGGGCCCTTCGTGGTGGACGCCGACCAACGCCTACTTCGGAAGCGTCGAGACGCGCACCGATCCGCGCAGCTATCACTGGGACGGGATGAAGCGCGTCGGACGCCGCGATGCGCCTCTGGTGTTTTTTCAGTTCACGCTCGCGGGCTGGGGCCATTTCGAGCTCCACGGTCGGCCACCCCAGCGGCTCCCGCCGGGGACCAGCTTCTTCGCCGTCGTTCCGTCCCGCCATCGCTACTACTTGCCGGAAGGCTCTCCGGGATGGACGTTCGGTTGGATCGGCATCTACCATCCGTATCTCGTCCGCCGTATCACGAAGCAGGTCGCCGCGACCGGGCCGGTGCTGCAGACCCCGCCGGGTTGCCGCCTGATCGCCAGGGCGCTGCGGCTCGTGCAGGGCGCGTTTCGAAAAGACTTTCGTGATCGGTTCGACGTGGAGCTGGCCCTCTTCGAATTCTTGCTGGCGTATGAGCGGCTCGCCCAGGAGATGCGGCATCCGGAAGACGAGCGCGCGCGCCTGCTCGACGCGCTCCGCGGTCGTATCCTTGGCGGCGGAAGCCGCTGGATCGGCGTCGACGTCCTTGCCGCGGAGCATGGGATGAGCCGCACCCAGTTCAGCCACTTCTTCCGGGCCCGTACCGGGACGACGCCGGCCCGGTTCGTGGCCGAGGTGCGAATCCAGGAAGCGGCGCGGATGCTGGCGAGCACGCAGACGCCGATTCGACGGATCTCGGACGAATGCGGTTTCGCCGACGTGGCCCACTTCGGCAAGGTGTTCCGCCGGATTCTTCGCCAGAGCCCCGCCGCCTATCGGCGAACTGTCGGGTAGCGCGCGGCCCGATCGAAGGCGCTGCGTTTCGTCCCCGCTCGTCGTCGCCCTGTTCGGCGGAGGATGATTGCCGCCGCCGTCATCAGGAAGGCGAGGAGAGAGGCCGTCTCGGACGACGCGTCCCGAGGTCCCGCCGAAGTGAGCGCGCAGGCGCAACCGGTCGCGGGGTCGGTTTCGCCGACCGACCCGCCTCCAGCGCCGGAGCCGGTCGGCGCGCCGCCGCCCCCGGTGCCGTCGAATCCCGCGCCGCCGCCCGTGCCGGCAGGTGCACCAGCCGATCCGGTCGCGATAGTGCCGCCCGCTCCGGTCCCACCCGATCCGGTCACGATCGTGCCGCCCGTTCCAGCGCCAGCGCCGCCCGTCCCGGACGCCACCGTGCCGCCTGATCCGGTTGCCACCGTGCCGCCCGTACCGACGCCGCCAGTTCCACCTGCTTGTCCGCCGGTGCCGCCAGCGGTTCCGCCGCTTCCTCCGCGGCCGGCCGAGCTCCCACCGGCCCCGCCGCCGCCCCGACCGGCCAGGCCGCTGGCGCCGCCTCGACCGCCCGCGCCCGCAGCGCCGCTGCCACCGCCGGCGCCTCCGCTTGCACCGCCGGCGCCTCCGCTGGTGCCGCCCGTGCCTCCGCTGGTGCCGCCCGTGCCGGTGGTGCCGGATGTTTTGAATATGCGCTGGGCGAAGTGGTAGAGGCTCCGCTTCCAGACGGTGGTGGTGTGGCCCTGTCCAGGATCGACCAGAAACTCGTGGGTGATGTTCTGCTGCTCGAAGAACTGGTCATAGTTACGGCTGTTGCTGATGAGGCCGTCCGCCGAGCCGCAAGTGACCATGATTGTCCTCACCATTTGCCTCACGGCCGCGGCGTTCTGGATGGTCTGAGTCGGGGGGCTCGTGTTCGGCGCCGCGGAGAACGGGCCGATGTGCGCGAACGTGTTGATGTTCCTGAAGCCGACGTTGAAGCTGATCCCGCCACCCATGGACAGGCCTGCGATCGCGCGATTCGGTTGATCGGTTGCGGCGGAGAAGTTGGCCTCGATGTGCGGAATCAGGTTCGGGATAGCAACCGACTCGTATTGACCGTAGCCGCCGAAGTCGCTCGCCGACGTCATGCTGTTGTTCGGCATGACGATGATCATGCGAACCGCCAGGCCGTCGGCGATCAGGTTGTCGAGGATGTAGTGGGCCGAGGCGCCGTTGGTCCAGCTCGTCTCGTCGCCCCCGAGGCCGTGGTGGAGATAGAGCACGGGGTACTTCGTCGCCGTCGAGTATCCCGGCGGCAGGTAGACGCGCATGTTTTTCATGCCGTAGCTCCCCGCCGGATACATCGTCGACATGACCATGCCGTGCTGAATGCCGCTTCGGTTCGAGTCGTAACCTGAAGGCGGCGTCGGCATGTTGGTCTCGTGAGCCAACGCGACGGTCGGAAGCGCGACGATCGCGGAAATGACCAGTGACCATCTGACGACGCGCATGCAGCCTCCTCCAGCGGTGGGTCTCATAGCGAATCCAGGCTCGCGGTCTTGACGACGCCCGAGAACGCGGCGTCAGAGCAGATCTTGCAGGCCGCTCCCACGAACATGTCGTGGCCGGCCTGGTCGCCCATGAAGCGCCAGCGCATCCATCCGATCATCCCTTCCTGAGCCTTGGCCTGTCCTGCGACGCGATTGTGGTCGATGCCGGCGAGCGCGGCGCCGAAGGCCGGCTGTGTCGATCCGGTCACCGCCGAACTGATCGAGGTCCAGTTGAACGTCGTGTCCATGTCGCCGCCGATGACGCCCCAGGGAGCCTTCAGGTTCCTCACGTTGCCGTTCGCCGCGAAGATGAAGGTGGACGTGATGCGCGCGTTGCTTCCGACGGTGATGGCGCCGCCGCCTCCCCGTGAATATCCGGTGGAGCCGATCTTGGTCGTGTCGATCTTCCCGCAGTCGCCGCTCGCCGGATCGTTGGCCAGCCGCAGGACGTAGTCGATCGCGGCGTTCATGTGATCGGCTGTCACTTCCGTTTGTTCGGGCGCGACGACGACGAAGCCGTACGTGGCGAGACGCCCGAGGAATCCCTGCCAGATGTCGACGGTGTTCGTGTGGCCGTTTCCCCAGACGATGATTGGATGCCTGACGCCGCCCTGGCCGTACTTCGCGGCGGCGGGCCGGAACACCGCGACGCGGTCCGCGCCGAGGGCGGTGTCGCCGGTGTTGCGTGTGGCGGCCACCGGCCCGAAGCCGCCGTCCCTCGCCGTGTAGTCGGACACGGACGGGAAAGCCGCGGACGTACCCGCTCCGCACGTGCCGCCCCCGGTACCTGTCGCGCCGCCGCTTCCGCCGGTGGAGCCTGCCGTGCCCGTCGTGCCGCCGCGTCCGGCGACGCCGGTCGTTCCCGCGACCCCCGTGGTGCCCGCAGCGCCGGTCGTACCGGCGGTACCCGGCGTCCCCGCAGCGCCGATCGTGCCGGCGCTCCCCGTGGTACCTGCGGCACCCGTCGTACCTGCGGCGCCCGTCGAGCCGGCCGCACCACCTGCGCTGCCGCCGACGCCGTCACCGTCGGACGAGCCAGGGGCGCAGGCGGTGAGCAGCAGCGTCAACGCCCACGATGCCGGGGTCGAGAAAACGGTCTGTCGGTTGCGCAACGTTCGTAACTTCATGGGGACCTCGATTGCGGTGAACGTCGGGGGATCCGTAGGTAGTTCCGGTTGCACGCGGAAGTGGTTCACCGGCGCCATGCGCTACGGAAGGGGATGCCGCGCGAAGAATTCCCACATCATCGGGCTCGCCTTGAAGTCGGTGACGCCGTAGGTGGGCCCGCCCCCGGGTCCGCACCGCGTGTCCTCCGGCCAGCAATGGCCCATTCCGGTGACTGTGCAGAACTCCACCTCGACACCATCGCGACACGTCTGGTACGTCACGCAGGTGGTCGAGCCCATGCTGTACGTCTGCATGGGCGAGCCGGTGCAACCGTCGCGCATCGCCCAGCCATTTACGTTGGGTTGGGCGCTCGCGTAGCCCACGGTCATGTCCGCGGTGCCGTGTACATAGAAGACGGAGAGCGCGCGCGACGGCGAACAGCGTCCAACCCCGCCGGCAACACCGCCCACAGCCGCGAAAATGTCGGCGGCCTGGCATCCCATGTACTGGGCCATGATCGACCCGTTCGAGATACCCGTGGCATAGACACGCTTCTGGTCGATGCACGCGTGACCCTCGACATCGCCGACGACCGCCTTGAGAAATCCAACATCGTCGTCCGCTGCGGTGCAGCCAGGAAGGATCCCTCCGGCGTTCCAACAATCCAAACCTGCCGGGTAGGCGACGATGAATCCGTTCTGGTCGGAGACGGGATTCATTTGCGACCAGCCGCGAACGAGGGCCGGCGTGTTGTGAGCGCCATGGATCACGAGCATCAGCGGCACGCGCGTCGTTCCCGTGTAGCCCGGGGGAACGTGGATCTCGTACGCGCGCTCGACTCCGCCGTGCATCAACGTGATCCGTCGATCGCCAGCGGTCCATCCGCCCGCCGGGCACGATCCGGGCGTGCCACTTCCCCCGGTTCCGCCGGTTCCGCCGCTTCCGCCGCTTCCGCCGCCCCTTCCGCCGGTGATCCCCGCTGAGCCCGAGGTCCCTGCGGCGCCCACCGTACCCGCCGCACCCGTCGTGCCGGCGGCGCCGGTCGTGCCCGCGGCGCCCGTCGTGCCGGCGGCGCCCGTCGTGCCGGCGGCGCCCGTCGTGCCGGCGGCGCCCGTTGTGCCCGCTGTACCGATCGTTCCTCCGGTGCCACCCGCGCCGCCGATACCGCCGCTGTCTGGCGTGCCTGGGCCGCAGGCCATCAGCCACAGCGACAAGGCGCATGCTGATCGAGCGAGTCGTGGGCGGCTGTGCGGGAACATTTGCTGGTGCATGGAGACCTCGACCGAGACGAGCTGGTCGGTTCCGTAGTGAGTTCCGGTTTCCCGCGAAACTGGTTCACCCGGTCCCCATGCCCGTGAGGTGGCGGCTCGTTCGGGTCTTCTAGAAAACGACGCCGACCAGCACCGCGGCCGCCGGGCGAAGCCGGCGCGGCACGAACACGTCGCGCGTCTCGCTGTCGGTCCGCACCGTGTAGCGTTCGGCGAGCAGATGAACCTCCGCGCCGATGAAGGCGGTCAACGTGAACCGACCGAAGCGCTGCTCGATCTCGGCGAAGGCTTGCAGCCAGGGACTTCGGGCCCAGAACTCGGGTGCGGGCTCGAGGTCGGGCGTCGTGACGGCAGGCTCGACGCGGGTCAAGTCGAGGCCGACCCCCACGCCGGCCATGACCGACAGGTCCCCGAAGTCGAGCAACCGCCGGGCTGCTGACACGCTGACGCCTTCGGTCGATAGCCGTGCCTGCGCGCCGTCGCCGGCGATCGAGACCGGCGCCGCGACGCGCGCCGCGGCGCCGATCCGGAAGCGCACGAAGCGGACCTCGAGCGCGACCTTCGTCGCATGCTGGTAAGCGCCCGACCCGATCGCGACGCCTTCGTAGCCAGCCGCCAGCGCCTGACTCGCGGTCGGCGCGGACGCCGGGACCGGTGCGGGCGCGGGGGCCGGCGCCGGGGATGGCGGCGGCGCGACAGCGGACGGGGGAGTCGCGACGCTCCGCTGAAACTCTTCGCGGGAAACGCCGATCTCGCGCCCCTCGAGAATCGCGTCGATGGATTGCTCGATGACGAACCGCACGCTCGCGCGCGCGACCGCGTCGAGCCCGTTCGCCAGCGTCATCCGTCGGGCGTAAACACGCCCACGCCGCGGATCGATCAACAGCAGCGTGGCCTCGCCGTGGACGGTGAAATCGAGGAGCACCCGCGCCATGGTCGGCGTCGCCTCCCGCGGCGGCGCGATCGCCATCGCCACATCTTGCGTGTTCACCGCCGCCTTGCGCGTGGTCGCAACCTCGAGCCCCTTCGCCGCGAGCATCTCGCGGATCGGCGGCTCGAGGAGCTGCATGTCGTTCGCCGGCGCACCGATGATCAGGTCAACCTGCTTGGCGCCGGGCCGCGCATCGGGCGCCGCGAGTGAGCTCCGCGAGCAAAAGAACAGCGCGAGGACGCCGCAGAGAAGTGACGGCGCGCGGCTCACTGACGTGTGGACGGAGCTGGGCTTCGCCCAGCGGAGTCCGTCGCGGGGGGGTTTGGGGACCCTCTCAGGGTCCCCATGTTTGATCGTTTCATCAGGTCGTCGAGACGCGCCCGGGCCCGTCCGGCGTACACCGATCCGGGGTAGCGGGCGAGGAGGCTCTTCCACGCCGCGATCGCGTCGGCGGTGCGGTGCAGCTCCTCGAGCGCGGTCGCGCGACCCGCGAGCGCTTCCTCGCCGACCTCGCCGCCGGCTTTCAGGTGTCGATCGAACTGCGCCAGCGCATCGTCCGGCCGTTTCTGCCCGAGGAGGAGCTGACCGGCGAACGCGAACGAGAGCCGCGCCTCCGGCGTCTCCGGAAACGTCGCCTGCAGCCGGCGATAAATCGCGATCGCCGCGGCGGCGCGCCCCTCCCGACGCAGCTTCTCACCGCGTTCGAACAGCGCCGACGCCGTGACCGCGGGCTTGGCAGAACCATGCGCCGCTGGCGCCGCCTTCACGGGCGGTGGTTCGGGCGGCGGAGGCGCTTCCGCCGGCGCGGCCTCGACGGGACGAATCGGCGCGCGCGCGGCGGGCGGCTGGACGGCCGGCGCCGGCGGCTGGATCGCCGGGCGCGAGGCGATCCGTCGTCCAATCACCGCGGCAGCTCCGGTGACGCTGACGATGAGCAGCGCCGCCGCCGCCGCCCAGCGGAACCACGACGGCAGCGGGCGCCGCCGCGCCACGGCCGGCGACGACTGCATTCGCCGCATCGCCCCTTCAAGAGCGCGCATATCGAGGACCTCATCGCGCGGCTGCGGCGCGAGCTCGCGCGCGAAGCGCGGTGCCAGCGAGAGCTGCTCTGCGCACGCAAGACAGCTGGCGAGATGTCGATTCAACGTCGCCTGCGCCTCCGGATCCAGCGCGCCGCGCACCGCTCGATCGATGAGCGCCTCCGGGTGTTCCTCCGGCCTCATCGCTCCGGTTTCCTTTCCGGCTCCCATGCGTGCCAGGTGAGAAGGTGGCGCAACGCCTTCTTGCCCAGGCGGAGCCGCGTCTTCACCGTGTTGACGGAAACTTCGGTCGCGAGCGCGATCTCCTCGACCGAAAAGCCAAGCACCACCCGCATGACGAGGGTCTCCGCCTGGATCGGACGCACGCGGCGAATCAGATCTCTCATGACCTCGGTCCGTTCGATGTCGCCGACGTTCGCATCCGCCAGAGGCGAGTCATCGTGCAGATCCTCGAGCAACTGAAGGTGCCGGACGCGCGCCACGCTCCGGCGCCGGGACGCCAGCGCCCGGTTGATGGCGATCTTCGTGACGTAGCCCAGCAGGTTGCCCTGGAAGCGATAGCCGGGCAGGCCCCGGGTCGCGTCGATGAAACAGTCCTGAATGGTGTCTTCGAGATCGGTGTGCCGGGGCCCCATGACACCACGGCAGGCGCGCCGGATCGCCGGCGCGATCGCGAGCACAAACCTTCGAACCGCTTCGGGATCTTGCCCGAGCGCTTCGCGCGCCAGTGCCTCGAGGGTCGCCGGATCCGCTTTCGACGCCGGATCGGCGCCGCCGTTTGCGCGGACCATCCTGGCAAGGATGGGGGGCCGCGCGCGCTGGTGTCAATGACGCCCGCGCGCGGCCGACGCGGCGCTCCTCGATTGTCTTCAGGAAAGACAGGGCCGTAGACCCGAAACACTGTTGGCCGATCTCAAACAGGAGGTGAAGTCCTGGTGCTCGCCTGCCTTGCTGGCCGTGGTCGCGCTCGGTGGATGCGCCGGGATCTCGAGCAAGGGCACGGGCGGCACGGGTGGCGCGGGTGGCCAGGGCGGCGCGCCCGCCGTGGGTGACGCGGCAAGCGACAGTCCGCGCGACGCCGGGCCGCTCGACCTCGGCGGCCTGACCGACACGTCATGCGATGCCGCGCCGGGAACGTGCCGGCCGAGCCCGTGCGGGAACGGCATGCTCAACCCACCGGGTGAGACGTGCGACGACGGCAACCAAACGGGCGGCGACGGCTGCTCGCCGGACTGCAAGACCGAGACGGACTGGATCTGCCCGACACCCGGCACTGCCTGCGTCTACACCGTGGCCTGCGGCGATGGAATGATCGCCGGGGCAGAGACCTGCGACGATCGCAACACGGCAGCGGGAGACGGCTGCGATGGAACCTGTCAGCTCGAACCCGGATGGACGTGTCCCCAGACGGGCGCGCGTTGCGTCCCGCGCTGCGGCGACGGACTACGGCTTGGCTTCGAGCCGTGCGACGACGGCAACGTTTCGCCAGGAGACGGATGCAGCGACGTCTGCCGGGTAGAGTCCGGGTTCGCCTGCCCGACGCCGGGCCAGGCCTGCCACCGCACGACGTGCGGCGACCGCGTGAAGGAGGGCGGTGAAGCCTGCGATGACGGTAATGGCTACGGCGGCGACGGCTGCGGCGCCGATTGCCGCGCCGAACCGGTTTGCACGGGAACGAACGGTTGCACCTCGCCTTGTGGCGACGGGCTCAAGCTGCCGGGTGAAGCGTGCGACGACGGCAACGCCGTATCGGGCGACGGGTGTTCGGCGACTTGCACGCTCGAGACCAGCTGGGATTGTCGTGACGTCAGCGACGCCGATGACGGCAACCTCGTCGTGCCCGTCGTCTACCGCGACTTCCTGAGCCGCGACGCGCCGAACGGCCACCCGAACTTCGGCGCCGACGTCTCCGGCACGATCGTGACCGGCATGGTCCAGGCGACGCTAGCGGCGGACCGCAAGCCGGTGATGGCCGCCGCCCCGCCGCAGAATGGGTCGCTGACCACGGCGGCCGACTTCGCCGAGTGGTACCACGACTCGCCGCGGAACAAGGCCGTGCGCGACACGATGACCCTCACGCGGCAAGCGAACGGCACGTTCGTCTTCGATCACTCGGAGAGGTGGAGCGACACCGCGCCGGTCGGGTGGATCACGCCGCCGTTCTTCCCGGTCGACGATCGCGGCTGGGCCGAGCCACCGGATGGTCCGGAGATCAGCCGCCTCGCCGACTGCGACAGCGATCGGGTGAAGCACAACTACAGCTTCACCAGCGAGGTGCGCTACTGGTTCGAATACGGCGGCGGCGAGACGCTGGAGTTCATCGGCGACGACGACGTCTGGGTCTTCGTCAACGGCCGGCTGGCCGTCGATCTCGGCGGCATTCATGGCGCATCGTCCGGCAGCGTCACCCTCGACGCCGCGGGCGCGACGCGGTTCGGGCTCACCGCCGGCCGCATCTACGAGATCGCCGTGTTCCAGGCGGAGCGCCGCCTGTGCGGGTCGTCGTACAAGCTCACGCTCGGCTCCTTCGCGCGCAAGACGACCGTCTGCATGCCGCGCTGTGGGGACGGGATCGTGAACGGCCGGGAGATCTGCGACGACGGCGTCAACGATGGCCGCTACGGCGGCTGCAAGCCTGGATGCGGCAGCCTCGGACCCTTCTGCGGCGACGGGATGATCGAACCCGGCGTCGAGCAGTGCGACGACGGGCGCGACCTGTCGACCTACAACCAGTCCGGTTGCGGTCCGGGCTGCAAGACCGTCCCGCGCTGTGGCGACGGCCGGGTGGACAGCCTCTGGGGTGAAACCTGCGACGACGGAAACGCCGTCTCGAAGGACGGATGCAGCGCCGTCTGCAAACTCGAGATCGACGTCGACTGATCCCTCCGCACCGATCGAGGAGTCACAACGTGAGACACACCGCTTCGCTCATCGCGCGCGTCGGAATCGTCATCAGCTTTTGCCTGTTCGCCTGCGCCACGCCCGAGGGCGGCAACGGCGGGACTGCCGGTGGCGGAGGCGCGAGCGCCGGCAACGGCGGTGGGACCGGCCGCGGAGGTACGGGCGGAAGCGCCGGAGCGACTGCCGGAGGTGGTGCAGGAGGTACGACGGGTGGCGGAGGAACCGGAGGTAGCGACGCGAGCGGCGCCGGCGGTTCGGTCGGGGGCGCCGGGGGCGGCGGAACGGGCGGCGCGGCCGGTGGCGCGGGTGGTACGGGCGGCGCCGCGGGGAGCGGGGCCAGGGGCGGCTCCGGCGGAAGCGGAGGGCGCGGCGGCGCCGGCGGCGCTGCGGGGTCCGGCGGTACCACGGCGACCGGCGGTGCCACAGGAACGTGTGCGCTCCCCACGACCTTCAAATGGACGTCGACGGGTGCGCTCGCTCAGCCAAAATCCGGATGGGTCTCGCTCAAGGACTTCAGCAGCGTCGTCTACAACAATCAGCACATCGTCTACATGTCGACCGTCGACGGCTCAGGGGCCTACGGCGGCGCCATGATGACCTTCAGCGATTGGCCTCAGATGGCGACCGCCACGCAAACCCCTCTGCCTTACGGCGGGATTGCGCCGACGCTGATGTATTTCAGGCCGAAGAACATCTGGGTTCTCCTTTACGAGTGGGGCCCGTGGTCTTTCACCTATCTGACGTCGACGAATCCCACCAGCGCATCGAGCTGGCAAGGACCGTACAAGCTCTACGAAGGAGCCTCCATCGACGAAACGGTCGTCTGCACCAGCACGACCTGTTATCTCTTCTTCGCGAATGACGACGGCACGATCCACCGGGCGTCGATGGCGATCGGCGACTTCCCGGGCGCCTTCACCAACGCGACGACCATCTTGACCGACACGAGGGAAAACCTGTTCGAGGCCGTGCAGGTCTACACGGTCAAAGGAGCGAACCAGTACCTCATGCTCGTCGAGGCGATGGGTACCGCAGGGCGGTATTTCCGATCTTTCACCGCGACCGATCTCGGGGGGTCGTGGACCCCGCTGGCAGCGACCGAGAGCAGTCCTTTCGCCGGCAAGGCCAACGTCACCTTCAGCGGCACGGCCTGGACGGGCGACATCAGCAGCGGGGACCTCGTCCGCGACAATCCCGACGAGACGCAGACGATCGACCCATGCAACTTGCAGTTCCTCTACCAGGGGCTCGTCCCCAACACGATCTCCGATTACAACAAGCTCCCCTGGCAGCCGGGAGTGCTCACGCTTGTGCGATGATCCTTGGGACATGTGCTCTCCGTGGCATCGGGGATTGGCCGTCGCGATCTGTTGCCTGACGGTGGCGTTCATGGGTTGCGGCGGAGGCTCGCCCGCGACCGGAACTTGCGTCGGCGCCGCGGGCAGCGGTGGAACCGGCGGCACCGGCGGCGCCTGGCAGTACACGAACCCGGTGATCAAGGGCGACTGGAGCGATCCGGCCGTGATCAGAGTGGGCGAGAACTATTACGCGCTGCGCTCGACGTTCGGCTGGCAGCCTGGGCTGGCTTTGGCGCACTCCAAGGATCTCGTTCACTGGGAGTACTCCGGAAACGGCTTTCAGTCCTTGCCGTCGATCGGGACGGGCGAGGTCGCAAACGGCATCTGGGGCTCGGAGCTGATCTACAACCCGAACACCAGCATGTTCATGATCTACGCCACCTACAACGGCGTGGCGGTCTTCGAGTCCGCCACGCCCGAAGGGCCGTACACCGCCGTTCCGGGCGGGCTCGTCGCGGAGGGTTACGATCCGGGCGTCTTCGTCGACGACGACGGGCGGGTGTACATGCTCAGCAGCACCGGTAAGATCGCCGAGCTCAGCGCCGACGGAAAGACCGTCGTCAACCCCAGCGTCTCGACCTACGCGGGCTGGAACGAGGGACCGGAGCTGTTCAAGCGCGCGCCCTACTACTACGTGACCTGGTCCAGCAACGGGATCGAACGAGGCGCCAACGGGATCGTCAACTCGGTGCGTTCGATGAGCCTGGCGGGGCCCTGGGAACCGGACCCGACCAATCCGGTCATGCAGAACTTGAACAACGGCACCGACCCCAACCATCCGTTCGAAGGTCCCCAGCACTCGGAGCTGATCGAAACGCAGAACGG